>Ga0209539_1000561_pt1 | contig 21253 bp, 21 predicted proteins | sample BarGraNGADG00312_2_FD_184499 | JGI IMG/M metagenome (GOLD analysis project Ga0209539, IMG submission 184499) | Arctic peat soil microbial communities from Barrow, Alaska - Barrow Graham LP Ref core NGADG0011-312 (SPAdes) (version 2) | ecosystem: Environmental > Terrestrial > Soil > Wetlands >... | reverse complement strand
ATCCCGGCATCCGCCAGGGCGCTCTCGGTGTCGAGCGAGTCGAGCGCGTATATGCCACGCTGTTTTTCGTCATACTTCGAGCCCATTCCCGGTTCGATGACGATGACGTGTCCCTCTGTCTCGATGACGAGGGTGTTGACGTTAAGGTCTATGCGGTTCATCTCGTCGGCGGGGGCTTTATCCTGCCACAGAACTTTCGGGATGACCCCGAACATCGAGCCACCGTCCAGCCTGAACCGCGAGGTGACCACCGGTGTTATCCGCATGCCGCCCATCCTGACCTGATTCGCCAACGCTTCGCCTCCAACCATCGCACGTATTCCTTGAAACTCCACTGTGATATATTAGGTCCTCGGTATACCTTTATCTGGCTTTGCCTTTATGATAATAACAAAGTAGACTCCGACGGTCAGGCCGCGAACCGGCTCAGCGGAGGGTGGCAAAGAAGCTTGTTTCTTCGATTCCAGACTATGGCGGTTGCCTCATGAAGTCGATCCGTAGAGCGATTTCAAAACAGTCGGGGTTTACGTTGGTCGAACTCATGGTAACCCTGCTGATCCTCAGCATCCTCGTGACTATCGTGGTCCTCACGATGAGCTTCTCCCGGAGCAGGGCACAGGAAGCGGCATACAAAGCCAACCTCAGGACGATATTTGACGCGATAAGCGTTTACCAGTCGGTGCACGAAGGCCAGTTTCCCCCGGACCTGGACCAGCTCGTCACCGACAGCCTGATAAAGAGCTCGTTCACGTGGATGTGCCCATCGGGCGACCTCGGGACCACGTCGGGGGACTACCGGACTTATTACGACCCCGCTAACGGCCACACGTCATGCCCGCGGGTAAGTCATAACCCGTAACCCGGGCTAGTCCGTAATAGAGGGAGGAGCGTTGAAGTACACAAGATTTGAGATTCTCGCCATGGTCGTGGGGATATGTGCCGTTGCAGGCACAATCATTGCTACTGTCTCGAGCAGCAACACGGTCGCCGATATAGTCGGCCAGGCGATGATCATAGTTGTGCTGTTCGGGGGTCTACACTACGGGCGCAAAGGCGCGGCGATATCGTTCGTGATAGCGACAGGTTTTTATGCGATCTTCGCGTTCAGTGCCAGGGGGTCCATCGGCGTCGGGACGGCAACGCAGATCTTTATCCTTCGCACCGTGGTGTTCGCGGTGGTCGCTATCGTTGCGGGCGAGCTCAACGTGCGGCTCAAGTACCTGTTCATCAAGCTCGAGCATCACGACTACGTCGACGACATTACCAGCCTCTACAACGCCAAGTACCTCTCGAAGCTCATCGAGAAGTACATCAGCGAGTTCAACAGGTACGGCTCCAAGTTCTCCCTTACCAGCTTCACCGTCAGTGACGAGATGCTGGCGCCGATGAAGAAGAAGGCGCGCTTGAAGCTCATCAAAGACCTCGGGAACTCTGTCATAAGAGGCAACATCCGGGGGGCGGATGAGGCGGCGCGACTGGACAACACCAGGTTCACTGTGCTTTTCCCCAACACCAACTACGACGGGGCGACTTGCGCCAGCCTCCGAGTGAAGTCGAAGATCGCGGGCTACCTGGCCAAGCACGGCCTCGATGCCGAGGATGATGGGTTGATCGAGACGGAGATAATCGAGTACCCGCGTGACAAAGACGCCATCGAGCTGATGGCCGTCAACCTCCAGGACAACCACCCCAAAGAGAAGTCCCGCTAGCAGCATCCGGAAAGACTGACGGCTTGCTCCCCATTATTCCTCAGGAATATTGATGGTTTGACCCCGATTATTCCTGTATGCAGTCCCAGACCAGGAGTAGCTGGTGTTTTGAGGGGTCGAACTTCTCGTAGAAAGTCTTTGCCGGGTCGTCTTTGTCGATGGCGACCTGCAGCTCCCTGCAGCCGCGGCGCCTCGCGGCGCCAAGCGCTTCATCCATCAGGCAGCTTCCGGTCCCCCTACGCTGTTGATCCTGCCGCACTACGATGGCGAGCAGCGTCCCGTCAACGCTGGTCCCGTATAGCGTCAGGGACCAGTTGACCGCCGCGAGACCCACCGGCTCGCCCCCTTCGTACGCGAGAAGGAACAGCCAGGCATCGGAGTCGAGCAGGCCCGCGACCACTCGCTCCCACCTGTCACGGTCGAGGCCCCGGTCGAGCTGGCGCGAGCGCGCGAACTCGAGCAAAAGCGAAGTGACGATGCCGTGGTCCTTGACGCCGGCTCTTTCGATCTCGGCCATCTGTAAAGCCCCCCAAGATGATATGCATCAATAAATGAACATCAGGCTTGATGATAGAATAACTCGCAATAGAAGCCAACCGCGGGATTGCCCGGCGGTTGCTCCAACTGAGGGAGACGAGGCGTTGACCATCTCGCGAGTGAGACGAACCCCCGGCAGGATAAGGCCGGGAGACATTGTGCTGGTCCTGCTCGTCGTTGCTGCCGCCGCAGTTTCGATGGTCATGGTGTCGCGCGCGAGCGCGGGCGAGAAGGGTTCGCTGGCGATCGTCGAGGTCAACGGCAAAGAGGTTAAACGCGTCGCCCTCGGGGACGGCCAGCCTGACCGCAAGTTCGTCATCCATGGCTTCACGGGAGACAACACCGTGGAGGTCAAAGACGGCAAAGTGCGGATCTCAAGGGCCGACTGTCGTGACAAGATCTGCATGGGCGTCGGCTGGATCGACTCGCAGGGCAAAGAGATCGTCTGCCTCCCGCATCGCGTGGTGGTGCATGTCACCGGAAAACGAGGCGGTAAGGGCAAAGTGGACACGGTGACGGAGTAGCCGACTTGACGGGCACGCGCCGAGTGACGAACCTGGCCCTGCTGGTCTCGGTGGGCCTCGTCCTCTCTATCATCGAAAGCACCTTTCCTCCCCTGCTCCCAATCCCGGGCGCGAAGCTCGGCCTCGCGAACATCGCGACGGTCATCGCACTGTACCTCTTCGGCGCTGGCATGGCCCTGGAAGTGACCATCCTGCGGTCGCTGATCGCGGGGTTGCTGCGCGGGAGCGTCGTCGGGCTATTCCTCTCTTTCTCGGGCGGGCTCGTGAGCACGCTGGTCATGATCGCTCTCTTCCTGGTGTTCGACGACACTTTCAGCGTCGTCGGGGTCAGTGTCGCGGGGGCGGTCACACACAATGTCGTGCAGCTTCTCGCTGCCTACCTGCTGGTTCGCCATGCCGCGCTCTTCTTCTACATGCCCTACCTGATCCTGATCGCCGTCCCCACTGGGCTTTTCGTCGGCTTCGCCTCGCGACGGGTTACGTTGTCGTTGCAAGGCCTTCCCCTCCAATCGAGGTAGCTGCAGATGCTTGCTGACGTAGAGACAAAAGACATCAAGGTCGAGGGGCTCTCATACACATACGAGGGAGCCGACTCGCCGGCCATAGCGGACATCGACCTCGACCTCGAGCACGGGAAGCTCTACGCGTTGCTCGGGAGAAACGGCTCTGGAAAGTCGACGCTGGCAAGGTGCCTCAACGGTCTCCTTCTCCCGGGCGCGGGGCGGGTCGTTTCTTGCGGGATGGACACCAGTGAGCCCGGAAGCGTGCTCGAGGTGCCACGCCACGTCGCGATGGTCTTTCAGAACCCCGACACCCAGATCGTCGGAGCCACCGTGGAGGAAGAAGTGGCCTTCGGCCCGGAGAACCTCGGGCTGCCTACCGGGCAGATCAGAGAGAGGGTGGATCGCGCGCTCGAGCTCGCCGGGATCACCTCTCTGGCCACGCGCCAGCCGCTCAGGCTCTCGCAGGGACAGAAGCAGTTGGTCGCGATCGCCGGGGCCATCGCCATGGAGCCGGACTTCCTCGTCAGCGACGAGTCCACCTCCATGCTCGACTACTCGGCGAGGGTCCGCGTGCTCGATCTCTTCGAGCAGTTGCGCGACGCGGGTATGGGGATTATCCACGTCACGCATTTCCTCGAGGAGGCGACGCTCGCTGACGAGGTCGTCGTGCTCGAATCCGGCCGCCTCGTCGCGCAGGGTACGCCGCAGGAGACCCTGGGCGACCCGCAGCGAGTGCGTTCCCTCGGGCTCGACCCACTTGCGGTCACAGTCGTCGCCTACGAGCTTGCCCGGCTCGGCCACGCTGTGCCCGAGGATGTCCTCACAGTGAAGGAGCTGGTGTCGTGGCTCTACGCTTGAGGCTGGAAGGTGTCACCTACTCATACCCGCTACCGGGCAAGGACGAAGCAGTGGCGGTCACGGCCGTGAGCCTGGCGGTGGAGCCCGGCGACGTGTTGTGCCTCGCGGGCTCGAACGGGTCTGGCAAGTCCACCCTCGCGCAGGTCTGCACAGGCCTTCTCGCGCCATCGTCGGGCGCCCTCTACTACGGCGACGAGCGAATCGAAGGCCGTAGTGCCTTGCGCGAGTTCCGGCGCAAGGTGGGACTGCTTTTTCAGAACCCCGAGGACCAGCTATTCGCGGACACGGTCGAGAAAGACATCGCCTTCGGCCCGCACAATCACGGCCTGAGGGGCGACGCGCTGAAGGCGCGCATCCAGGAGTCCGCGGCAATGGTCGGGCTCCCGCTGGACGAGCTCGGCTCCCGGTCGCCTTTCTCGCTGTCAGAGGGTCAGAAGCGGCGCGCGGCCCTCGCGGGCGTGCTCGCGCTCGATCCTGAAGTGCTCGTTCTCGACGAGCCTTTCATCGGCCTTGATTTCGAAGGGCGGCAGAGCCTCGCCTCGGCGCTCACGAGCTACCGCGCCGAACGCGGCGCGTCCATCATCATCGTCACCCACGAGCTGTCGCACGTCTGGTCGCTCGCGACGACTTTCGGATTGCTGTCAGAGGGCCGGCTGGTGCGGTTCGAGACGCGCGAAGAGCTCCTGGCGGGTGAGACGGACCTGGCCGCGCTGGGCATGCAGCTTCCGCAGTGGGGCTCCCTTGCGCGCGAACTCCTGCGTGCGGGTGTCTCACTGGAAGACCCCGCGGACCCGCGGGCGCTCGCGGGCGCCATGGCAAGGCGGAGGGAGGCGACGGATGGTCGGTAGAGACATCACGATCGGCCAGTACCTGGCGGCCCCCACGCTGCTCCACAGGGTGGACCCGCGCCTGAAGCTGGGCATGGTGGTCATCGCGACGGTTCTTGTCTTTCTGTATCCTGGCTGGCCGCTGCTGGTGTTCGCCTTGACGCTGGTGGCTCTGCTGGCGATCTGCAGGTTGCCGCTCATCCACGTCCTCAAGGCGCTGCGCTCGGTGTGGGTCATAGTGTTCGTGACTTTCCTGCTCCAGTTGTTCCTCACGCCCGGGGTAGTCATCTGGCACTGGGGGTTCCTGAGCATCACTGACTCGGGGCTGTCGAACGGGATAATCTTCTCCGCGCGTGTTGTGCTGCTGGTCGTGCTTCTGTCTGCCTTGACGATGACGACCCCGCCGCTGAGGCTGGCCGACGGGCTCGAGTCGGTGCTGCGCCCTCTATCCAGGCTGCGCGTACCCATCGCCAGGATCACGACGATCGTCAGCATCACGCTGATGTTCATCCCGAACATCCTGGATCAGAGCAGCAAGCTCGTGAGGGCGCAGATGGCGAGGGGCGCGGACTTCGAGTCAGCCAACGTCCTGCGCCGGGTGAAGGACGTCATCCCCGTGCTTGTGCCGCTGTTTGTGAAGGTCTTCCACGATGCCGACGACCTGGCGGTCGCGATGGATGCCCGCGCGTATGGTGGAGGGAAGGGCAGGACGAGGCTCTATCCGTTGAAGATCCACCCGACCGAGGCGCTGCTGTCGCTCGCTTTCGTCGCGGTCGCAATAGGCATCCTGTTCATTCCCCTCACCTGAGCAAAAAAGCACCACAGGTGCCTGGCACCGGTGGTGCTTTTTTAATGCAGTTGGTTCACCTTGGCGATTGACTCGTCGTAGAACTTCTTCCAATCCGCCTTGTCTTTGCAGAGCGTTGCGGCGTTGCTGTAGGCGGTGCGGGCGTCAGGTGTCTTGCCCGTCCGCTCGAGGTCCCCGGCGAGATAGAACCACGCGTCCCCCCTGCCCGGGTCGGTCGAAATAGCCCGCGCGTAGTCGGCCATGGCGCCGGCGAAGTCTTCTTTCCTGTCCTTGGCGTTCCCCCTGGTGACGAGCACTGAAGCCAGCAGGCTCGGTTGTATGCCTTGCATCGAGGCCGCCGCGTCGAGCTGGAACAGGGCACCGTCGACGTCGTTGTCCGCGAGCAGGTATTGGCCGAGCAACTGGCGGGGCGTCGGGTCGTTGGGGTCTTTCCGCACCGCGCGCTGGAGCACGCCGACCGCTTCCGTCTTCTTCCCCGACTTGTACAGCGCCGCGGCGAGCTTGACGTTCGCGAGTGAGTCCTTTGAATCGACCTCCACCGCTTTCCTGTACTGGGCTATCGCATCGGCTGTTCGGTTCAACTCCAGGAGCATGTCCCCGGCTAGCCTGTAGTAAGCTCCCTCGGACGGATTGATGCTCTGGGCCGCGCGGTATTCGGCCAGCGCCTCGTCGGTCTTCCCTTCCCGGCTGAGGGAATCAGCCAGCAGTGCGTGTTCCGCGGCCGAGAATTTGCCGTCAGGCTTGAGGTTAAGCGCGATATCGAACTGCCTTGCGGCATCATCTTTGGCACCGCTCGCCTCGAGAGCCAGACCGAGGACGAGATGAGCGGACCACTGGTCCGGGGCTAACTTGACCGCCGCCTGGCCTTCGCTGACCGCGCCCGCGTTCATTCCGCCTGCGAGGTCCGCGCGCGCAAGCATCTCGTGGGCGCGCCAGTCATTGATGTCGACGACGGTCGCCCGGGCGAGTGTGGTGACAGCGGCGTCCGTCTGACCGACGAGGAGGTGCGCTTCTCCAAGATCTTCGAGCAAGGCCGTGCGGTCAGGCATCAGGTCCTGAGCCTTCGCCCAGTCAACGAGGACGTCCTTAAGATTGCCGGCGTGCTGCGCCACGGCGCCCATTCCTTGAAAGCCGGCGGACATCATGCCGCGGTCGTCCGACTCGGTGAGACGCTTGAAAGCCACCCTTGCGTCTTCGGCCATATCCATCCGAAGATAGCGGTCGGCCAGGGTAGAGCGGACCCCCAGGTCGTCCGCCTTCACGTCGGCAGCCCGCTTCAGGTAAGTGGCCGAGGGTTCGAGGTTACCCTTCAGCGCCGACGTGAGGGACAGGAGGACCAGCGCCGGCACGTTGGAGGGTTCGGCCCGGACCGACTTCTCCAGGTTGTCCGTCGCCTCCGTCAGGTCTCCCGTGAGCAAGCTCGCCGCGCCCAGGCCGCTGAGGGCTAACTGGTTCTGTGAGTCATTGTCGAGCGCCGCCTTGTACCATTTCTGTGCTTCCCGCATGTCGCCGAGGCCGAGCGCGCTGTTGGCAGCCCCGATAAGGGCTTCGGGAGAAGACCTGTCAGCCATACGAGCCTGTTCGTACAGCTTGGCGGCCTGTCCCCACCTGCCCTCGACGAGCGCCGCCCTGCCGAGTCCGGCAAATGCCTGGGAGAAGCCTTTGTTGATGTCCAGCGCATGCGTGAAACTCGCCTCGGCATCCGCCGTCTTGCCGGCGTCCAGGAGAGCCCGCCCCAGGTTCACGTTGGACCACGCGTCGTTGGGGTCGATTGCAAGCTTGGCACGCGCCTCGTCTTCAGCCTTCGAGCGGGTAGCTTCGTTCCGGAAATAAGGCGTCGACTGAAGCCCGATGATGTAAGCGAGGCCGCCGGCCGGCGCCACCGCCGACGTCTTCACCGGCTGGAGAGGCTTTCCCTGCTCGCACACGCACTCCATTCCCTCTTTGAGCGTGACGCTCGTGCCATAGGAGACAACACTCTCCGCGCCCCGGGCGGCGACAACGGTGGTCGTCCCAGCGGGTACGACTTTCACGCCTGCGACTCGATTATCGCTTTTGACTTTCGCCCCCGACGACGTAACCTTCGTCGATGGGGCAAGGACCTCGGTGGATGACGAGCCGTCCACCCAGACCTCGCCGCGCTCGACGTCGACTACGGGTGTGCCCTTCGTCCCCTTCGACACCTTGAAGTCAGACATCTCACCTGCCCTCACGGTACCCCCCGACGAGAGGAGCAGGACGAGCCCGCCACCAGTCCCGTTCTTCACCGTGTCGCCGTAGAGTATCGCAGCACCGGGAGCGCCCGGTATCCAGCAGTCGCGGCCCTCCGGCCACGTGTCGAAATGCCCGGGAGCCTCGACCACGACTCCGGCCACCGGATAGCTCTTCGTTTTTACCTTGGCGCGCGCGTTCCCGCACGACGAGACCAGCGCCGCCGCCAGGAGGATGGCCAGCAGCGCGGCCAGGCCTGACAGGGCGCGCCTGCCTTTTGCTTTATCGATCACGGAGTATTCTTCTTCGAAGCGAGAAAGCGCCCCTTGTGACATCTGTCATCCCGGCCCTCGATTAGAACGTGTAACATGTGTCTCGTGGGAACCATATTCGATACGAGAGAGTCAAGAATAGCGGAGTTAGCTGATAAATGAAGAAGACCAAAAAGATAGTCAACCTGTTGCTCGTGTCTTTGCTGGCCGTCGGCGCGGTGGTCCTCGTCGTCTGGCTGGCGTCGCGTGAAGGCGGGTACGGCGAGCCGAGCGGGACGTATCACTCCCCCACTCTCTTCGCGATGGACACGACGCTCGACCTGACCATTCAGGGTCGCTCCACGGCACAGGCCAAGGCCGACGTCGCGGCTGCCGTCGCCCTCGCGAAGAAAATCGAGTCCGAGACCTCTCAGTTCAAGCAATCGAGCGACGTGTTCAAGATCAACTCCCAGGCCGGGGTCGCTCCCGTTCCCGTCAGCGACGACACCTTGCTCGTAGTCAAGACCGCGCTCGAGTACTCGAAGCTGATGAACGGTTCGTTCGACGTAACGATCGCCCCCGTGGTCAGGCTCTGGGGGTTCTACGATCAGAAGTACAGGGTGCCCTCGGCCGGGGAGATCGCCGCGGCCAGGTCGCTGGTCGGTTATCAGAAGGTCCTCGTCGACGAGAAGAACAAGACCGTGATGCTAAGCCAGAAGGGCATGGCCATCGACCTGGGGGGCATCGCGAAAGGCTACGCCGTCGGGGAGCTGTACAAGCTGCTAAAGGAGCGCGGCGTTAAAAATGCTCTCATCAACTTCGGCGGAGCGATCGGCGCCGTTGGCAGCCGCGTGGACGGCAAAGACTGGGTGATCGGGATAAAGGACCCGCGCGGCGAGAGCGGCGCGCTGGTCGGCGAGCTCAAGGTCAAGGACGCGTTCGTGTCGTCATCGGGCGATTACGAGCGCTTCTTCATCAAAGACGGGAAGCGATACTTCCACATCTTTGACCCGGCCACAGGTTACAACCCGAAGGACGTCATAAGCACCACGGTGGTGGGTCCGACCGCCATGCTCACGGATACGCTGTCGAAGATTCTGGTGATGGGGCCGACCGCCGGCATGGCTTTCATGAAAACGCAGCCGCAATTCGAGGCGCTGATGATAGACAGCGACGGCAAGTTCCAGTTCACGCGCGATTTCAGATCGAATTTCGCGCTGGAGGTCAAAGACCACCTCTGATGCGGGCCGTTCATGACAACCATGTCAGCCCGGTCATACCAGCAGGCAATGACATCGTTCTCCCGGCGTGTGATACATTTATGTCCTCAGTGGCAACAACTCGAAGAAGGGGTGGTGACAGTGCCCGAGCAAGAGATCGGCAAGATTTCTCACTACTTCAACAAGATCGGCGTCGCGGCCATCGTTCTCACCGGTGAGCTCGTCGTCGGGGACACGATCCACGTCAAAGGCCACACCTCCGACTGGACCCAGAACGTGGATTCGATGCAGGTCGAGCACGACTCTGTCGAGAAGGCGGTCCCTGGAGACTCGGTGGGGATCAAGGTCGAGGGCCACGCGCACGTAAACGACGCGGTTTACAAGGTGACCGACTGAGTACCTGTTTCAGTGCTTGCCCATCACGTCGTGAGAGGTAAGGAGAGCAAGGCCCGCGGCGCTACGCCGGGTGAATGACCACCTTCCCATGCTCTTTGAAGAAACCGACGTTCAAGAGCGTAGTGTTGCCGTGCTGGATACGGAACGCCTTCGGGTTGTGGACGTGCCCGAAATAGTGGTGGGTAGGTGCGTGGTCCTCGTCATACGCGAGGGTCGCTTTGCTTCCTACCTCGTCCCTGTTGGCGAGCATGTCCCACGTGAGATCGGGGACCGAAGGCGGGTAATGGGTACAGAGTACGTCCGCCGGTCCGAGGGACGCGACGAGCGAATCGTAGCGTTCCGTGGACATCTCCCCGGGCAGCCCGACGTTCCACGGCCCCTGCGGCGCGCCGGAGACCATGCCGAAGCGCTCGCCCTCGACGGTCACTATGCCGGCCTCGACGAGCTCGACATTTCCGGGGACCATCCCTTTCATCACGTCAGGGCCGTCCGTGTTCCCATAGAGCATGAAACACTTGCACGGTATGCTGGCGAAGAATTCCTTGTAGTTCTCGAAGATGAGCTCGCGTACACGCTCGGATTTTTCCGTCGTCCCTCCGATGGCCATCCTGATCTGCTGGCGGCCGGGCTCTTTGTCGCCGGTCGCCATAAGGGACAGCGCGTCCTTGACCTCATCGCGGGAGTAAACTTCCGCGAGTATGCCATCGAGCGTGCGGAAGTCGATGAGGTTGAGGTAGTCGCCGAGGAGGACGGCGATATCATCAGACTGGAGCTGCCCGCGCATCGCGCCGTACGCGCCGTGTATGTCCGAGATGATCTTGACCGTCACTGAATGACCCCCGCCTTCATCATGAATATGCCTTCAGAAGATCGCGCGCTTTCTTCTCTACCATCTTCACCAATTCCTGCGGGCCCTCGACGTGCACGTTGTCGCCGAAGCGTAGAAGGTAAGTCGCCAGCCACGCGAGATTCCGCGTTCGGAGCTCAACAAGTACGGTTCCGTCCTCGAGGTCCGTAACCTGCGCGGCCGGCCACTCCTCGACGAGCCTCCTGCCCTGCTTGCCCGGAAAGCGCAGCTTCACCTGGTGGGCTTTCTTACCTGGCTTGTACTCGCCGACCACGTGCGGCACGTCGAATGACGCGCGGACCCTCCTGGCCACAGGGTGGTCCGTGAGCTCGACCGAGCCGATGCGGTCGAGCCTGAACAGCCTGAAATCGTTGGACTGGTGGCACCACGCCAGCAGGTACCAGAAACCCTGGGAGCATATGAGTGACATGGGCTCGACCTCGCGCCGGGTTACCTCATCCCGCGAAAAGCTCCAGTACTCGAGGTCCAGGTTCATCCCCCGCTCGAGGCCCTCGTCGATTATCCCGCGCATGGTCCCCTCGTAGGCGCGCATCTCGACCTCGATGCGCTTGATGACCTCCTCGAGCTCCTCCTTGCTCTCATCAGACAGCAGCAGCTCGATCTTGTCCAGGGCCGAGCGCAGCGGCCCCTCCTCGCGAAAGATGCCCGAGCGGATGAGCGCGCTGCCCGCCACAAAGAGGGAGAGTGCCTCCTGGCGGGTAAGGTTGAGCGGGCGGGCGAAGTAATCCGCCATGGTGACCTGCGCGCGGTCACCAACGACGCAGTAGTCCATCAGGTCGGCGGGTGAGTAGTCGGGAACACCGCACATCTGGAGCGTCGCCAGGTCCTGCATCAGGACGTCGTGATCGATATCGAACTGCCGGCAGAGCTCGATGACGCTTGCGCCCCCCGGTCTCGCGAGGAACGGGACCATGAGCAGCAACCTGTTCAGCCTGTCGGACACTTTCGAGCTCACCGGGGCTTCAACCCCTCGAGCACGCCCTCCAGGCGCTTCTTCGCGATGTTCCTCAGCGATGCGGGCGCGACTATCACCGCGTCCGTGCCGAAGCCGAGGACCCACTCCACGAACTCCTCGGCGTCGGCGACCATGTAGGTAACCTCGAGGCTCCCGTCGTCCTTACGCTTCTCCGAGATGACCCTGGAGCTGCCTGCGCCGGCGGCAAAAGACAGCCTCTGCTTGAAGACGACCCGCGCCTTGGTTTCTCCGCTGGAGCTGCCGGGGCGCTCCCAGTCGATCTCGCCCCGCATGTCAAAACCCTCCGGGACCGCGAAGTCCGGGGTCTTGGGCTGGCTCTGGTTCACCTGGACGTCCTTTACTATGCGCTCGAGCTTGAAGCAGCGCACGTCGTTGCGCAGGTGGCACAGCCCGATGAAGTACCAGGCGCCGCCCTTGTTGAAAAGGCCGTAAGGCTCGACCTCGCGCTCGACAGGCTCTTCGGCGCCAAGCGCCCTGTAGCTGAACGTCAGAAATTTGCGCCGCATGAGCGAGTCGAGAATGTCCCCTAGAAGCTCACTGTCGCGAGGCGTCTCGACCCAGTGCACGTGCGGGACCTCCTCGGTCCCCGATTGCTCGAAGGCGAGCTTGAGGAGCGCGAGCTGTGCGGGAACGCTGAACGGCGTTCCCGATCCGAGGAAAAGACGCGACACCATCGTGAGCGCCACCCGCTCCTCCGGATCGAGCTCGACGTGGGGAAGGTAGTACTTGTCGCGTGGGATGATGTAGCCCGTCTCATCCCCCCACTCGGTGGTGACGGTCTCGACGTCTATGCCCATCTCACGCAGCTCGTCCTTGTCCCTCTCGAACATGCGCTTGACGGCGACGTCGCTCTTCGAGAGGCCCCTGTACACAGTGTCCTTGAGGTCGTCGAAGGGTACGGGCTGCTTTGTCTCGAGCAGGCATGCGGTCAGGTTTATGAGTCTCTCGATTTTGTCCACGCTTTGACCCCGTAGTCTGTTCAGGGGCGGATCCACTTCAATGATGATACTGATGGCGCCTGAAAGCGTCTACCCCGGGAAACGCAACGAAATATCGGCCAGGGTGTCGTTAGAAGAGCCGCGCCTCTGCAGACGCGGCTCTGTGAGTTCTGACTGTTTAGTGTCCCTCGTTGGCACCCTACCTGCCGACCAGCAGCCTTCCGATGATCATTCGCTGGATCTCGGAGGTACCGCCGCCGAGCACTCCGAGCTGCGCGTCGCGATAAGCGCGCTCGACCGCGTACTCCTTGGTGTACCCGTACCCGCCGTGTATCTGGATCGCATTGCGGGCGGCCTTGAGAGCGACCTCGGTGATGAAGAGCTTCGAGCACGACGCCATCAGCGGGTCCATGATCCCCTGGTCCTTGTTCCAGGCCACCTTGTAGAGGATCCACCTTGAAGTCTCGAGCCACATCTTCATGTCGGCCAGCATGTTCTGGACCGACTGGAAGGACGAGATAGGCCTGCCGAACTGCTTGCGCTCCTTGGCGTACTTGATGCACTGCTCGAGCTGCACTTCCTGGCCGCCTATGGCCGCGGCGAGCATGACCGAGCGCTCCCACTCGAGCGTCGCGAGCGCCACGCCCATGAAGCCCTGGTCCTCCGCGCCGAGCAGGTTCTCAGCCGGGACCTCGCAGTTGTCCAAGATGAGCTCGGAAGTCGGTGACGAGCGGTTGCCCGTCTTGTGGATCTCCTTGCCGACGGAGAAGCCCGGGAAATCCTTCTCCACTATGAAGCCCGTGATTCCGGCCGAGCCCTTCTCGGGCGAAGTCTTCGCGAGAATAACGAACACCTGGCCTATAGGGCCGTTGGTGATGAACGTCTTAGTGCCGTTCAGGACGTAGTAGCCGTCCTTCTTTTCTGCCTTGGTCAGCAATCCGGCCGCGTCGCTGCCGGCTTCCGGCTCGGTGAGGCCGAGGCCCGATATCCACTCGCCGGATGCTATCTTGGGCAGGTACTTCTTTTCTGCCTTGGTCAGCAATCCGGCCGCGTCGCTGCCGGCTTCCGGCTCGGTGAGGCCGAGGCCCGATATCCACTCGCCGGATGCTATCTTGGGCAGGTACTTCTTTTTCTGCTCTTCGGTGCCGAGCTGCCATATGGGGACTCCGCCGATGACGACGTGCGCGCCCCACGAGAGGCAGAAGCCGGCGTCGAGCCCTCCATAGCCGATCGCCTCTCCGGCAAGGGCCGTGTCCATGACGCTCGCGCCGCTTCCACCGTACTCCTCGGGATACGGCAGGCCCATCAACCCGAACTCGGCTGCTTTGTCCCAGACGTCCCTGTCGAAGCGGGCTTCCTCGTCACGCTCCGCCGCGCCGGGCATGATCTCTTTTTGTGCGAACTCGACCACTGACTGCCTGAAGAGTTCCTGCTCCTCGGTAAAGCGAAAATCCATCCCAACCTCCCTTTCGTATGACCCGCGGCCCGGGCACGTGGTTTCTATCGAAACGCCCGGATCCCATGAAACTACAACTCAGTCTGACCAACCGGTCAATTCGACCACATATATCTATCACATTATCAGTCGGGCACAAAATAGAAGTCGCGGATCCTGCCCGTGCGCTCCTCGGGGGGCAGAAAAACGGCCTTGACCGGCATGCCCGCCGACATCTCCTCGAACGCCACTTCCCTGAAGAAGGAGACGATCGGGTAGCGCGCGCCCTCCAGCAATACGCTACCCTGCATGAAAGGCGGCTGCTGCCTCTGCAGGTCGTTCAGGTTGATCGAGATCTGGCTGAAGACGACGACCTCGCCCCTGCCGCTCATCTCTACCCACTCGCAGTCCTCGTAGCACTCGTGGCACCACGAGCGAGGCCAGCAGAACACCGAGCCGCACGTGGGGCACCGCGTGCCCATGATCCGAGCGTTCTCCTTGAGCTCGATGAAGAACCTCGACAGCTCCCCCATCGACGCGAAGAAGTCTATCTTCCACCGGTCGGGCGCGATGGCGAAGCCGTTCTGCTCCTTGATGGGATCGAAGCGTGGATCTTCACCCATGTCTCATCCCTCCAGGACGATGCTGACCGAGTACGCGCCCCGGCCGCCGCCCATGCTCTGCGCGAGGCCCCGGGACGCGCCCGGAACCTGTCTTGCGCCTGCCTCGCCCCTTATCTGGCGCACTACCTCGACGACCTGGTAGATGCCCGTCGCGCCGATCGCGTGCTCTCCGCCGATGAGCCCGCCCGACGGGTTGACCGGGTTTGTCCCGCCCATCGAGGCGTGGCCGTCGGCTAAGAATCTTGCGCCCTCTCCCCACCCGCACAGACCGAACTCCTCGTACAGGCATATCTCCACGCCGCTGAAGGAGTCGTAGACCTCGGCGATGTCGATCGAGGAGGACGGGTCCGTCACGCCGGCCATCCTGTATGCGGTGTCCGCCGACGCCTTCACCGCGGGGAAAAGAGATTCGCCAACGTCGTCGCGCTCGGCCTGCCTTCCCGATTCGGTGCTGGCGCCGATGCCGGTGATCCATACGGGCTCGCGCTTGAACCGCGAGGCGGCCTCCTCGCTCGCGAGGATGATGGTCGCCGCGCCCTCGCTGTTGAGACAGTGGTCCAGGATCTTGAGCGGGTAGATGATCATCGGGCTTTTCATCACGTCCTCGACCGTGATTTCCATCGGCGAGTGAGCGTCAGGGTTGTTGCGTGCGTTGCCTTTGTTCTTGACGACGACGCGCGCCATGTCTTCCTGGGTCGTCCCGTAGCGCTCCATGTGCCAGATGATGGCGCCGCCATAAGAACCCGCGGGCGACGCGCCGAGCGAGGCCTCGAAGAACGGGTCGGCGGCGAAGGTTATGGATTTGATCATGTCCATCACGTTGGCCACGTCAGCGACCTTTTCCACCCCTACAACCATGACGACGTCGTGGAGCCCGCTCGCGACCTCGGCGAAGGCGGCGCGCACGGCATAGCCGCCGGTTGCGCCCCCGTTGGTGATGCGGACGGCCGGCTTGCGGGCGAGGCCCAGCAGGTAGTGGATTCCCAGGTCGGGCATGGCGCAGTGCTCGAAGAAATCGTTATAGATGCCGTAGACGGCGCTCTCGATGTCAGCACGCCCGGCTCCCGCGTCCTCCATCGCAGCCTTGACCGACTCGTACGCCAGCCTGGGATAAGTCTTATCGATATGCCGCGCCTTGAATGGCGTGTTGCCTATTCCAACGACCGCAACCTTTTTCATCTCATTTCCCCCAAACGCAAAAAGGGGTCAAACCACTTTTTGCGTTTTACAGGTGGACCGGGCGGTTCTCGACGACGTAGTCGGCTTTGATGCCGGTCCGCTCGAACAGCTCGAGCTCCATCTTCTCACGATCCGGCTCGACGATGACGTCATCCGGCGTCACCTCGGTAACGCCCTTGACGTTCTTCTTCACGTCCGCGATCACCTGGTCGACGCTGAAGCCCTCCTCGACGGCGAGCCTTATCACGAGCTTGTCGCGCGAGAACTCGTCGCCTGCCACTTCTTTGTCGAGGATGACCTGGAACTGGTAGACGCCTTTCGTGTCCCTGACCGCCGATATCAGCTCCATCAGGGCGACTCTCGTTCCCTTGAGCTTCGTGAAATCTTTCTTGGCGCGCATGATCGGCGGGTACATGATCGGGTACGTCAGCCCGCAATGCTCGCACCTCTCCCACTTCACGCCGCCGGCGATGAGGTCGCCAGTGTAATAGCGCAGGAAAGTCGTGCCTCGCCAGTCTATGTGGCTGAAGGTGAGGACCCCGGGCTCGCCCTCCGGCACGGGCTCGTTGGTCTCGGGGTCGAGGACCTCCCAGTAGAAGAACTTTGGATTCAGGTGGATGTTGGACTTCTCGTGGCACTCGTAAAAGGCGAGCTTCATCTCGGTCATACCGTAACCCTGAACGAGGCGGAAGTCGTCGCGTCCGCCCGCCTGGATGACGAGGCTCCTGATGTATTCGCGCAGCGACTCGGTCAGCGGCTCCGCGGCGCAGATAGCGATCATCAGCTTCTCGAGCGGCGGCACCTGTCCGGACTCCACCATCTCTACAGCGCGCCGCAGCCAGTACACCAGGTACGATGGGATCGCGATGAGTCCGGCGAATCCGCCTTCGTTGAACAGCGCTATCTGCCTCTCCGTCGGCACGACGTTTCCGCCGAAGGTGTCAAACCCGCTGGAGCCGCCGAACCACTTTCCCATCAACACCTGGAAGAACGCGAGGTGCGGCGCCCCGGGGAAGATGTTCAGCGCCCGCATGTCCCACTTGACGTCGTGCCCCGACCAGAAAGCGGACACGCCTTCCTTTATGGGGACCTGAAAGTCGCGGTGGGTGTATACCGCCGGCGTGGGATCGCCGGTCGAGCCCGCCGAGGCGTGGAAGTGGATCGGGTTCCACTCGAGCGCCACGCGCCTCCCTATCTTGTTGTATGCGAACCCCTCCTTGAAGTTGACCCTGTAGAGGTGCGCGAAGTCGCGAGGGTAGTTGAAGATGCTCTGCGCCAGGTACTTGGCAAGGAACTTCGGCGCGATCTTTTCCGTATCGTAGAGCGCTTCGCGCCCGGGGAACTTCGGCTGGACGATGAACGAGATCGGATCGGGCCTGTAGTCGTCCTTATAGGTGACAGGGATCTTGCTGAGATCAGCGGGCGTGCGGATGTCGCTCGGCTTGATGCCGTTCTCCTGGAAGAGCTTTCTGTAATAGGGATGGTAAGGGTATAGAACGTCGCGGATATGGTCGGAGAGCCTGCGGAATGACGCCTCTTTCTGGTCGTCGGCGCTCTTCATGTAAAAGTTGGCCATCACCACCCCCTAGTCAATGCTTTGACCACCAACGCCAGAATATAAAGTATTGCAATCCTCAGGTCAACTTAATTTGGTGCCAGGCACCAGATTAAGTCCTTTCGATAAAGAGGGGTCAAGCCGACTCATGCTACCACTTCTCTACGAATTCCTTGAAGTGCGAGAGGAAAGCGTACTCGGCGAGGAGGTCCTGGCGCTCGAGGTGTTTCTTCTGGAGATAGCGCATGTCGCGCTTCTCCCCCTTCATGCCCTCAACCTCGATCTCCGCGAGCAGGTCCTTGTTTTGTGCCTCGAGCTCAGCGAGCCGCCTGAAGTAACCGGGAATGAACAGCGCGATGAGGTCGTCGCCCTTATAGCGCCCTGTTGTCGCACAGCGCCCGCAGCGGAACTCGCCGCTCTCGGCATCCTGGACGTCTTCGAGCGCGGCACCGCAGACGGCGCACCTCTTCTCCTGCACGGGTTCCATGAACCGCATCCCCCTGGCTTCCGGCCCGCACATGATATCACCCGCGGAAGAAGGCGTCGTCCACTTTTTACTTTTCTGTTTACTTTCTTGCACTTGATCTAGTGCCTGTCCCCAGATTAAGTCGACCCCTGAATGAGTGGTAGACTTTGCCTATGCGTTTGAAGACAAGGACAGCACTTCTCCTCGGAAAAGCAATCGGGTCGACGAGCCGCGCTTTGAAGCTGGGTGGTGGCTCGACGCTGCCCGGACGGGTCGCTCGCCGCGCAGACTCCGGCTTCGTCCCAGCGATGGTCAAGGAGCTTCCGCTGGGTTGTCTCCTGATAACCGGGACAAACGGGAAGACGACGACGTCCACGCTGCTCGCCTCGATCCTCGACAAGGCGGGCATGACGCCGGTCCACAACCACACCGGCGCCAACCTGATGGCGGGCATCGCCTCAGCGCTCATCAGGGAGTCAGACCTGTCCGGACAGCTCGCCGCGCGCATCGGCCTTTTCGAAGTGGACGAAGCGGCGCTGCCCGCCGCCATAACCGACACCTCGCCGCGCCTGGTCCTGGTGAACAACCTCTTCCGTGACCAGCTCGACCGCTACGGCGAGCTGGACACGCTGGCTTCGAAGATGAAGAAAGCCATCGCCGGGCTCGACCGTCTCGCCGTGGTCGCCCTCAACGCGGACGACCCCCTGGTCGCCTCGATAGGGACGGGGATGAAGCAGAAGTTCATGTACTACGGCATCGACGACGAGCGCTACGGGACCGACACCATGCAGCACGCGGCCGATAGCAAACACTGCGCGATCTGCGGCTCCAGGCTCAACTACGAGTATTACCTCTTCGGACACCTGGGCCGGTACAAATGCCCCGGTTGCGGTATGGCCCGACCGGCGACCGACGTGGCCGCCACCTCGGTCGAGATGCTCGGCATGAACGGGACGCGCTGCACTCTCCGGTACCCGGGCGGCACTACCGAACTCACTATTCCTCTCCCGGGGCTGTACAACGTCTACAACATATTGGCTGCCATGACCACTTCTCTCGCCCTGGGCGTGGAGCCGGACATCGTGATACGCGCGGTTGAAGAGTTCACGGCGGCGTTCGGCAGGGTCGAGCGCATCAAGGTCGCCGACCGCGAGGTCCTCATGATCCTCGCCAAGAACCCGGCCGGCTTCAACGAGGTCATCCGCACGCTCACCTCGGGCACCGACAAGAAGTCCGTCATGCTCGCGCTGAACGACAACATCGCCGACGGGCGGGACGTCTCGTGGATCTGGGACGTCGACTTCGAGATGTTCAGGGGGCGGCTGGACAACGTTGTCTGCTCCGGCATCCGCGGCTGGGACATGGCGGTCCGGGTGAAGTACGCGGAGCTGATGGAGACATCGATCGTGACCCAGCCGGAGCTGGACAAGGCCCTCGACCTCGGCCTCGAACTGATAGGCCGCGGCGAGACCTTCTACATCGTGCCTACTTACACGGCGATGCTCGACCTCCGTAAGACGATGGTCGAGCGGGGCCTCGTGACCCCATTCTGGGAGGGAAAGTGAACATCCGGATCGGGTGGCTGTACCCCGACCTCATGAACATATACGGCGACCGCGGCAACATCATCACCCTGGTCAACAGGTGCAAGTGGCGCGGCATCCCGGTCGAGGTCGATGAGCTCCAGCCCGGCGATCGCATCTCCGAGGGGCGCCACGACATATTCTTCATGGGCGGGGGCCAGGACCGCGAGCAGGAGATCGTGTACCAGGACCTCCTCGAGCTCAAGGGCGAGCCGCTCAAACGCCAGATCGAGAACGGCGCGGCCGCGCTCGTCATCTGCGGTGGCTACCAGCTCTTCGGGAAGTTCTACCGCCCGTTCGAGGGTGACGAGCTCAAAGGCATCGAGGTCTTCGACGCGTACACGGTGGCGGGCCGGAAGCGGTGCATCGGCAACGTGGTCGCGAAGTCCGCACTCGGCGGTCCGTCGGGTACGGTGGTGGGCTTCGAGAACCACTCCGGCAAGACCTACCTCGGCGAAGGATGCACCCCGCTCGGCATGGTCAGCGTCGGCTTCGGTAACAACGCCGAAGACAGGACCGAGGGCGCCGTGTATCTTGGAGCGATCGGTACGTATCTCCATGGCTCGCTGCTCCCGAAGAACCCGGGCGTCGCCGACTTCCTCATCGAGAAAGGGCTCGCCCGCCACGGGGGCACGGTGAGGCTGGACCCGCTCGACGATACCCTTGAGAAGCGCGCCCACGACGCGGCGGTCCTCCGCGCCCGCAAGACTCATTGAACTTTTGGCAATACGCGGCCGAAGCAATAAGATAGTCCAGAGCCATGCCGCGACCAGTTCCCAGAAGACTGTCCTGGCACGAGTTTGACCTATTGCGCAGGCACGGGGTGATCTGAGTGAGATGCGAACAGTGCGGAAATGAAGTAGCGGGTTCCTCGAAGTTCTGCACGAAGTGCGGAGCCCGGGTGCGGACCGCACAGGGGCAGGACGCTCCCACCATCCAGATGACGCCGGTGCCTCCAGTCCCGCCGGCTCCGCCTCGACCGGCGGCGAGCCCGCGGCCGACCGTTGTCACTCAGCCTCCCACAGGCAGGCCGCCTTATGTTCCCCCGGCGCCTGTCGCGCAGCCGAAAAAGAAGCGCACCGGGCTTGTGATAGGCATCATCGTCATGGTCTTGCTCGTGCTGGGAGGAGCGGCAGCCGGTATCGTGGCCTGGCGCATCTCCGTCGCCAACCGCATGGTAGCGAAAGTCCAGTCTGTCGACCTCGAGCTCGCGAGCGGCAAACAGCTCGACCTCAAGAAGGTGCCTCTCGACGAAAAGCTCGTCCTTCAGACGACGTATGACGCGCATTTCAAGGACGGCGGCAACGGGAAGCTGAAGGTCACTGTCACCGACAGCGAGGGCAGCGAGGTCGTGGGAGATTCGTTCGTCGTGATCTCCTCGGACAAGCCCCAGAAGAAACAGGTCGAATTCCACATGACCCAGAGCAGCGGCAAACCGCTCAAGGCCCAGGCACAGCTGGAAGTCTCAAAGGGCTCGAAAAAAGCCACCGACACGGGCTCGCTTTCTTACACCGCGGTCGCGGGCAAGGGCAAAGAGGCCCAGTTCGCCGAAGCGAAAGGTGCCGCCCTGAAGAAGCTGACGGACGCCACCAGCGCCGTGAAAGAGATAGCCGCGCTCGGCATCAACGCGGCAGACCTCACCAGCATGCTCCGCGATGCGACAGGCAAACTCGCGAAGGCGACCACGGCCCAGCAGGCAAACGAAGCCGGCGCGGTCGGCGACGTCGTGCTCGCGGAGTGCGCCTCGCGCAAGAAGTCCCAGCAGGACTCACAGACACGCAACGCC
>Ga0209539_1000560_pt1 | contig 21271 bp, 15 predicted proteins | sample BarGraNGADG00312_2_FD_184499 | JGI IMG/M metagenome (GOLD analysis project Ga0209539, IMG submission 184499) | Arctic peat soil microbial communities from Barrow, Alaska - Barrow Graham LP Ref core NGADG0011-312 (SPAdes) (version 2) | ecosystem: Environmental > Terrestrial > Soil > Wetlands >... | reverse complement strand
GAATAACAAAATCAGGAATAACCCTGTGAAAAGCGAGCCCGTCATAGAATCCTTTTTTGGCAAGCGTGATAAAGTTCTCCACGGTTCCAGGAGCGTCTTCTTCGAAGAAGCTGATTTTCATGGTACCCTTTGGAGTTTGTAATTCTGCCGTAGTCATATTTACTTTACAATTTCGAGAAGTTCAACTTCGAAAATAAGAGTAGAATATGGTTTAATGATTTCACTGGCTTGTGATGCACCGTACGCGATTGATGAGGGAAGACAGATTTTAAATTTTGAACCGACAGGCATCAACTGTAAAGCTTCAGTCCAACCAGGAATAACACCGGATACGGGAAAAGTTGCAGGTTCGTTTCTTTTAATTGAAGAGTCAAACTCTGTGCCGTCAATAAGAGTTCCTACATAATGAACTTTAACAGTACTCTGTGCGGTCGGTTTTAGACCTGTCCCCATTTTCACTACTTCATACTGAAGGCCGCTTGGAGTAGTGGTTACTCCTGCTTTTTCCTTGTTTTTAGCCAGAAATGCCTCATTCTGTTCGATATAATCTTTATATTTTACCTTATCGAGTTCTGCCTTTTTTGAAGATTTTAAAGCTTCACGCTTTCTAATAACGTCCATAATATATGAACGGGCATTCTCATCGGCCATCAACGCTTTTCCCTCTTTTCCAGCTATCATTGCTTTAGCTACAATCATCGGATCGAGAATAAGACTGTCTCTCGTAAGGGAGTTATAAGTTACAACACCAAAAGCATAGGATAGTGAATCTTCTTTACTTTTAAGGTTTACTTTTTTAAAAGAACTCTTTCCGCAAGAGCCAAGCATTAAAGCTATTATACCAGTTGTTACAATTAGTGCCTTGATTTTCATATGATACATTTTAAATTTTTAAATTTCCGCTAAGATAATACTTTAGGGAACGCAAAAAAGCCAACGAAAAATATATTTTAAAATTTCACAGCACTTATCATCTGTCTTTTTCCGGGAGGTCCAGGAAGCAAAGTTACTTCAAACCCACTGGATTTGAGAGCCCTTCTCACTTCACCCTTGGCTGAATAAGTCACAAGGATGCCCTGTCTGTTTGTGATGGAAGCAATTTTGTCAAATATTTCCCTGGTCCACATCTCGGGTTGTTTGTCAGGCCCGAATGCATCAAAATAGATAAGATCGTATCTGCCGGATGTGGGATCAGTTGTAAAATCTGTTTCAATTTTTTTCAGGTTGAAATTCTTACAAATATTAACACTGACATTCCAGGGCACTGAATGAATCAGCTGAAAAATTTCTCTGGCATTTTCACCGGCATAATTAGAATGATTAAGGGATCTGATGATCCGTTCATCAAGAGGATATTTTTCGATTGAAGTATAATTGACTTCTTTATTCCCGGACATACATTTTAAGGCTGTAAGAAGGGCATTAAGCCCGGTACCGAATCCGACCTCAAATATATTCAGGGGATCAGCTTTACAAATCTCAAATCCGTTTTTTATGAAAATATGATTTGATTCCTGAACAGCCCCGTGTACCGAATGATAATGCTCATCAATTTCAGGAACATAGATTGTATGTGAACCGTCGCTGGTTATTATAATCTGATTCAATTATTTGCGATTAATTTATATTAGGTTGCTAGTTGCTTGTTACTGGTTGCTTGCGGATTATTAAATTAATTCCTAAGTGGATTAAAAGTTACTTTTATCTTTTTACCCGCCCGACTGAACAAAAGTGAGAATTAAATTTTAAATTTGAAAATCATTCGTTCGGACGGGCTTTTGTCTTTTATCTTTATTAATATATTTCGAACTCTATAGTTACTTATTAAAATATATATCCTCTTGCCATGAAATCAAAACAATCCAGAAGGGAATTCCTAAGAGTTTCTGCCACAGGTGCTTTGGGAGCAATTATCATTTCAAAGAGTGGTTGGAAAACTTCAGGAGCGACTTCATCAGACTTAACTGTTGGTAACCCGAAGTCTTTCGGAATAGGACTCCAGTTATACACGATCCGTGATGCCATGAAAAATGATGCTCCGGGTTCATTGAAAAAAGTTTCTGATATCGGGTATAAATATCTCGAACTTGCTGGTTATAGTAACAGGAAATTTTATGGTTATCAGCCCGGGGAGTTCAAAAAAATAGTAAGTGATCTGGGTATGGAGATCATAAGTAGTCATGCCGGAGTTAATCCGAAAGGTATAACAACTGACGAAGCCCGGATTATGGCGGAAGATCATGCCAAAGTTGGTGCAATGTATTGTATGCAGCCATTTGTAGCTGATGAAGATCGTAAATCAGTTGCAGGTTATCAGAAAATGGTTGCAGAATGGAATAAGGTCGGAAAGATTATGAAAGAAAGCGGTGTACAGTTCGGATACCATAATCATAATTTTGAATTTGATACTATAGAAGGCAAAGTTCCCTATTTCGATATTTTTCTTGCAGAAATGGACAAGGATCTGATAACTATGGAAATCGATCTTTTCTGGACTATCAAAGCCGGGCAAAATCCAGTCAAGCTTTTCAGGAAATACCCGGGCAGGTTCCAGCTTTTTCATATGAAAGACATGTATACCAGGGAAGCGCCATTCTTCAAAACTGAAAGTAAGGATTTTGCTCCGGTAGGAGAGGGAGTGATAAATTTCAAGAGAATTCTTGCAGCCAAAAAGAAAGCCGGAATGAAGTATATGATAGTTGAACAGGACAGTACGAAAGATGGAAAACCATTTGAGGCGGTCAAAACAAGCCTAATAAATCTGACAACAAAGATTCTGGTATAACTTTAAATGCATAATGGCAATAGAAATCAAGTTGACATGGCTTGCCAGTATATATACTCGTAATTATTATTCATGATTGCTAATCGTAATATTTAATATTTATATTTGTGGCCATACTTCAAAGCTCAAAAGTTTTTTAAATAATGATCAGGATTATCAAGTATATACCTCTTTTTTTCCTGTTTCTTGCGGCATTTATTTTTAATGCTCATATGATTATTCCTCATGATCACCATGCGGCAGATGCAGATGTATGTCATGAATATTCATATCCTGCTTCTAACAACAGCAAAGGTCATCATTCAGGTTTATCCATTCATTGTCATGCATTTAACGATCTTTCTCCCGAAAAAATAACTTTTATTATTTTAAGCCGTATTCACAGGGCTGATTTTGAATTATTTCACGTTTTTGATGATGAAGTTTCCAATCTCCATATATCGTGGATACGAATTTTTGATCTTATCAAACAGCCCGTTAATTCCGTTATTCGGGAATTATCTTCACTCAGGGCTCCTCCATCAATTTGCTGATACCTGCTTTTTACTCCCTCCAAAGGGGTTGTTAAAAAGTCCGTTGTGTGCCTTTGTGTGCCTGCCAGGCTGACGCCGGTCGGACGGGTAACACAAAGGGAAAAGTCAAATACACATAGTTAGATCCAACTTTAAGTATCCTCAAAATAATGATAAACAAGATCATCTCATTTTCAGTTAAGAACAAATTCATTGTCGGATTATTCATTGTTGCTTTGATCGGATGGGGCACTTACTCATTATCTAAATTGCCGATTGACGCCATTCCTGATATTACGAATAACCAGGTGCAGATCATTTCTCTTGCACCATCCCTGGCTGTCCAGGAAGTAGAGAGTTTCATTACTGCACCAATTGAGGTAGCAGTTGCCAATATTCCTGATATTATAGAACTACGGTCAATTTCCCGGTTGGGATTGTCTGTGGTAACCGTTGTATTTGAAGATAAAGTTGATATTTACTGGGCAAGACAGCAGTTAAGTGAACGGTTGAAAGAAGCCGAAGAGTCTATTCCGGATGGACTTGCGCAGATTTCCCTGGCTCCGATTTCGAGTGGACTCGGTGAAATATTTCAATATCGTCTGGTAGTTGAAAAAGGCTATGAAAAAGAGTTCAATCCAATGGAACTCAGGACAATCCAGGATTGGGTTGTCCGTCGGGAAATGCTTGGGACGGCAGGTGTTGCGGATATTAATAGTTATGGCGGATTCGTAAAGCAATACGAGATAGCTGTAAATCCTGAACGACTCAGGGGAATGAATCTGACCCTGACAGATATCTTCACTGCGCTTGAAAAGAATAACGAAAATACTGGGAGCGCATATATTGATAAGAAGCCAACAGCTTATTTTATAAGGGGCATAGGATTGGTTAAATCACTTGAAGATATTGAAAAGATTGTTATTAAAACTACAAAATCGGGAGTTCCTGTACTAATCAGGGATATAGCAACAGTACAGTTTGGCAGTGCAACCAGGTATGGTGCTTTTGTTGTTGATACTACTGAAGCTGTGGGAGGCGTGGTAATGATGCTTAAAGGTGCAAATGCGCATCAGGTAATTGATAATGTTGAAAAACGTATAGAGTCAATTCAGAAATCACTTCCAAAAGAAGTTAAGATAGAACCTTTTCTTAATCGGTCTGATCTTGTAGGACGCGCGATAGGGACCGTTTCCAGGAACCTTATTGAAGGCGCCTTAATCGTAATTTTCATCCTGGTTTTATTGCTTGGAAATATGAGGGCAGGTCTTATTGTAGCTTCTGTGATTCCTCTTGCAATGCTTTTCGCTGTATCTATGATGAACCTTTTTGGAGTATCAGGAAACCTGATGAGTCTCGGGGCAATCGACTTCGGACTAATAGTTGATGGTGCAGTAATTATTGTTGAAAGTGTCGTTCATCGTATTTCCATGAGCAAGCATCATCATCCGGGGATTGCAAATCTGAACCAGGAGCAGATGGATGAAAACGTAGTTGATTCAACAAAAAGGATGATGAGTTCAGCAACTTTCGGACAGATAATTATTTTAATAGTTTACCTGCCTATAATGGCACTGGTAGGCATCGAAGGAAAAATGTTCCGTCCTATGGCACAGGTAGTTACCTTTGCCCTGATTGGCGCTGCAATTCTTTCACTCACTTATGTACCAATGGCCTCTGCATTGTTCTTAAGTAAAAGCACAGGTCATAGACCTAATTTTTCGGACCGATTGATGGATTGGATCCGCAGAGCATTTAATCCAGTTATTGCTTTCGCACTTAAAAGAAAACTTCTGGTTTCTGTTTCTGCTATTGCTTTATTCCTGTTCAGTCTGTTTTTATTCAACCGTTTGGGTGGTGAGTTTATTCCGCAGCTGGAGGAAGGTGACCTTGCCTCAAGTGTTATCACTCTTCAGGGGGGATCTTTGACCAATACTGTGGATGATGTTATTAAAGCAAATAAAATTTTAATTGGAAATTTCCCGGAGATAAAACATGCAGTGTGTAAAATAGGTGCAGGAGAGATACCTACGGACCCTACTCCAATGGAAACAGGTGATTACGTTATTACACTTAAAGATAAAAGTGAATGGGTATCAGCTGCAACACGCGAGGAGCTTGTTGGTAAAATGGAAGAAAAACTGATCCCGCTGGCCGGTGTTAAGTTCGAATTTCAACAGCCAATTGCAATGCGTTTTAATGAGTTGATGACAGGTTCGAAACAGGATATCGCCATAAAAATATTTGGAGATGATCTAATTTTACTATCTGAAAAAGCTGCTGAAGTCGAAAAGGTAATTCAGACAATTGTCGGTGTACAGGATATCAATGTTGAAAAAGTTACCGGTTTGGCTCAGGTGCAGGTTGAATATAATCGTGATCGTCTGGCACAGTACGGTTTATCCGTAGATGATGTAAACCGTGTTTTAAGAGCTGCTTTTGCCGGCAGCCAGGCAGGTGTTGTTTTTGACGAAGAAAAAAGATTTGGATTGGTGGTCCGTTTGGATAAAGATTACAGGCAAAGCCTCGGGGATGTAAAAAACCTCACTGTCGCACTTCATGACGGACAGCAGATCCCATTTGAACAATTGGCTGATATTTCAATTAAATCAGGTCCGGCACAGGTATCAAGAGAAAATACAAAACGAAGGATAACTATCGGATTCAATGTCCGTAACCGAGATGTACAGAGTGTGATAGCTGATGTGACAGCTCAGATAGATCAGAAGATTCAATTGCCTACAGGTTATTATGTATCTTATGGAGGTCAGTTTAAAAATCTTGAGGCTGCTCAGAAAAGACTTTCTATTGCAGTTCCTGTTGCTCTCCTCTTAATTTTTGTTTTACTTTACTTTACATTCAATTCAGTAAAACAATCCCTTCTGATATTTACAGCTGTTCCCATGTCGGCCATCGGTGGTGTATTCGCACTTTGGATTCGTGGTATGAATTTCTCAATATCGGCCGGTGTAGGTTTTATTGCACTTTTTGGTGTTGCCGTTCTTAACGGAATAGTTTTGATTGCTGAGTTTAACCGTCTTGAAAAGGAAGGTGTCACAGATATTACTGAGCGGGTACTCAAAGGTTTGAATACTCGTTTACGTTCTGTTATTCTGACCGGCGCCGCTCCGGCTTTGGGGTTTTTACCTATGGTCATTTCAACTTCTGCCGGAGCTGAGGTACAAAAACCTCTGGCAACTGTTGTGATTGGGGGACTAATTACAGCTACATTGCTTACTCTGATAATTCTTCCTGTTTTTTACATCTTTTTTTCTTCAAATAAATTCAGAATTGGATTTAAAGGTGGATCAGCTAAGAAAATTGCAGCTGTATTACTGTTATTTGGTGCTACATCAATTTTAAATACCATGAACGGACAGCAACCACGGATCATTACTCTACACGATGCAATTCAGATGGCATTGGACAGTAATCTTACCATAAAATCGGCTGCTTTATCAATAGATGTGCAGAAAGTTCTGAGGGGTGCTTCGGTCGATCTTCCAAAAACTGTTATTGACGGACAATATGGACAGTTCAACTCGTACACCAACGACAACGGTATTACTATTTCCCAATCATTTGCATTCCCGTCTGTGTATGTTAACCGATATAAGCTTGCAAATGCAAATATTAAAAGCAGTGAAATACAATACACAGGTTCTAAACTTGAAATAGCCACGCAAGTTAAACAGGTTTACTGGCAATTTGTATTCCTATATTCGAAGCAAAAATTGTTTATTTACCAGGATAGCCTTTATTCAGGTTTTTTAAGGGCAGCAGAATTAAGAGCAAAAACAGGAGAAACCAACCGGTTGGAAATGATCACTGCCCGTTCTCAAAGCCTTGAAATAAAAAACCAGTTGTATCAGGTAACTTCTGATATCGCAATCAGCAGACGTAAACTTATGATTTTATTGAATATCAGATCGCCTGTAGAACCATCAGTTAAAGAGGTATATAGAATCGATTTTGTATTTGATTCTGACAGCCTCTCACTTGAACAGAATCCATTTCTGGGTTATGTAAAACAACAGGTCGAGATTTCACAAATTACCAGACAACTTGAGCGTAGCCAGATGCTGCCCGATTTAAATGTGGGCTATTTCAGTCAGACAATTATAGGAACTCAGGATGTTAATGGTATGTCGCGTACTTTCGGAAAGGACTTCAGATTTTCAGGCGTTCAGGCCGGTTTATCTTTTCCACTATGGTTTTCTCCATATACATCAAGAACAAAGGCAGCAAAAATAAATGAAAACATAGCAAGAACAAATGCTGAAAACTATACCAGATTAATTTCCGGCAATTATCAATCATTAGTTGATGAGTACAACAAATATAGGTCAAGTGTCGAATATTATGAAAAACAAGCTGTTCCTGAAGCTGATCTGATAATTGAACAGGCAATACGCAGTTATAAAGCAGGAGCCTTGGATTACCTCGATTATGTAATTACACTGAACAGGGCTTTGACAATCAGACAGAACTATCTTGAGGCACTTAATAACTTCAATCAAACTATTATTTCGATTGAATCTATAAAAGGTAAAATATTTTAAACTATCAATATCATGACAAAAGAAATTTTCAAGTTTTCAATAATCATTTTGAGTCTTATTATATCCTTAAACTCTTGTAAGAACGGAAACAGAAAGCCTGTGTCAAACCCTGTAGCAGAAACCCTTCCGGATAATATTGTTGAATTACGTGAAGACCAGATTAAACTTGCTGATATTCAGACTGGGGTAGTTGAACTACGATCGGTAACGAATACTCTTAAGGTTAATGGAATTATTTCTGTAGCTCCACAAAACCAGGCAACTGTCTGTATGCCTCTGGGAGGTTTTATTAAAAATACAACTCTGTTGCCGGGAAATGCCGTTGATAAAGGGCAGACTCTAGCAGTAGTAGAAAATCAGGATTTTGTTGATATTCAACAGAATTATCTTGAGGCAAAAAACAGATTGGTATTTGCAGAAGCCGAATATATACGGCATTCAGATTTATATAAAAACGATGTTTATTCCGAGCAGAATGTTCAGCAGGTCACTGTTGAGTATAGAAATCTTAAGGCGTTAGTAAAATCTCTGGAACAGAAGCTGTTTCTGATAGGTATAGATCCGGATAAACTCAGCGAAGATAACATCAGCAATAAAGTCAGCCTTATATCCCCTATAAAAGGTTTTCTGAAAGCAGTAAATGTAAATATCGGGAAATATGTTTCACCAACTGATATCCTGTTCGAAATTGTTAATAGTGATAAACTATTTCTTGAACTGACCTTGTTTGAAAAGGATGCAGATAAAGTGTCTGCAGGCCAGAAAATAAAGTTTTTCATAAACAATGAAACAGAAGAACATGAAGCAATAATATCACAGACCGGTAAAGCCATAAATGATGATAAAACATTCAGGGTATATGGCACAGTCACAAGCTCATGTAAAAATGTATTACCGGGAATGTATGTAAATGCTTTGATTGAAGAATCAGATAAAAAAGTAACAGCACTTCCTTCCGGAGCAATTGTAAGTTTCGATGATAAAGATTATATTTTTGTTTTTGAAAAAAATAAGGAAGAGGCCGGTAAAGCTATGACCGAATATAGAATCATTGAGGTTAAAAAGGGTGTTAGTTCTGCAGGTTTTACAGAGATTATTCTTCCCGGAGGATTTGACATTAATTCATCAAAGGTTGTTATTAAAGGGTCATATAACCTTCTTTCAGCCAAGAAAAACGCAGGTGAAATGGCATGCTGAGATTTGGTGGCATTGGTCGCCTAACGGCGATTTGGTTAAGAGTTTTCATTAGTATAGAAATCTGAAAGTTTAAAATGGATTTGGGTTAACGCCCCAATTACCAGTTCGAATCATACCACGATCTGACATCAGTGACTACCATACCGGCATTAAGGGCAGCTTGAATGCCGAGTTCTCCATCTTCAAAGACTTCAATGAATTCAGGTTTAATGTTCATCAGGGTTGCACATTTGAGGAAAGTTTCAGGATGTGGTTTGAAATTTTTAACATCGTTGGCTGTAATTACTATTTTAAAATACTTTCGCAGGTTGGTAATGTCAAGTGTCCGCTCGACAGCTTCCCTGTGACCGCCGGTTCCGACAGCCATTGGGAGTACTCCAAAATACTTTTTTGCTATTTCGACGACTGGTACGATTGGTTTAATCAGGTGCTGATCTTTATAGAATTCAATAAGCTTTTCAGCCATTATCTCTTCGATAGTGACATTTCCTTCAAGATTACATTTTTTTATAATCTCATCAGCGATTATCCAACCTGGTGTTCCGGTATGTTTCCTTAGAAAAGCTGTATCGATATCGGCGCCAAATTTCTGACATGCAATCTTCCATCCTTTAAAATGATATGGCATCGTATCGGCAAGTGTTCCGTCGAGATCAAAAATCAAGCCTTTGGTACCGGGTTTAATATCGTATTGCATTTTTTCATTTGTTGCGGCAAATGTAGTAAGAAAATCCAGAAAAGGTTGAAAAGGTAAACCTTCAACCCATTCAACTGGTTCAACTTTTCAACAATACCTCAGTTGTAACACTTAGAAAATCAGATAATGTATCTGAAATTTCGTATCTTGTGTTTTATCACAAAAAGAGAATTGGTATGAGCAACAATGAAAAGACACAGTCAGAACTTGTTTCAGATCACAGATTGTTGCAGCATGAGTATGATTCAATAAAAGAGACGTATGAAAAAGAGATTGGCAGACTCAAAAAGACTCAAGAAGCTCTTATAAATGAACAGCACCTTATGGATGCCATAATAAATAATTTACCCGACCATGTTTATTTTAAGGATCTAAATAGCCGTTTTATAAGATTAAGCAGTTCTCTGGCTCATTTTCTGGGTTTAAAAACTCCTGAAGAGGGTGTCGGTAAAACAGACTTTGATTATTTTACAGAGGAACATGCTCAGCAGGCATATGATGATGAACAGGCTATAATCCGTTCCGGTCAACTGTTAACCAAAGAAGAAAAGGAAACTCATCCTAATAGTCCAGACACCTGGGCCTCAACAATCAAACTTCCTCTGCATGACAAAGATGGATCCATTATTGGTACTTTCGGAATATCGAGAGACATTACTAAGCGAAAACTGGCTGAAAATGAGTTGTCGCAGGAACAATATCTGATGCGTACTCTTTATGGATAATCTACCTGATCATATCTATTTCAAAGACCATGCAAGCCGATTTATAAGGATCAATAAGGCTATGGCTCAATTCCTTGGATTTACTGATACTGATGAGGCTATAGGGAAATCAGATTTTGATTTTTTTACAGATGAACATGCAAAGCAGGCATATGAAGATGAACAGAATATCATACAAACAGGTCAGATGTTGAGTGCGGTTGAAAAGGAGACACATCATAATCGTCCCGATACCTGGGTTTCCACTATAAAACTACCTTTGTCCGATCAGGAGGAAAATATCATAGGTACTTTTGGTATATCCAAAAATCAGTGATTCAGGCATTGGCATGGACTAACCGTTCCGGAACAGAAGGTGAACTGAGTACCGGTCTTGGATTGTTGCTTTGTAAAGAGTTTATTGAAAAGCATAATGGTAAAATATGGGTCGAAAGTGAGGTTGGAAAAGGAAGTACATTCACTTTTACTATTGGATAATTTGAAAATATGGCGATATATATTTAAAAATTCTTAATTAAAGCTTAGCAGATAATTTACTAAGTGAACAGATAAAATAATTAAAAGGAATAGATGCAAAAAAACAATGAAAAAAAGAATGTTATCGAGTTTTCAGATATTTTCAATTTAGATGATATTCAACGAATTCAGGACTTATTTGCCGACGCTACAGGGGTTGCATCAATCATTACATATCCTGATGGTACTCCTATCACCCGGCCGAGTAATTTCTGCAGATTGTGCAATGAAATTATCAGGAAAACCGATATAGGGCTTACAAACTGTTTTAAATCCGACGCTGAGATAGGCAGACCAAATCTTTCCGGACCTGTTATACAGCCATGTTTAAGTGGTGGTTTATGGGATGCCGGAGCAAGTATAATTGTAGGCGGCAAACATATAGCCAACTGGTTGATTGGTCAGGTAAAAAACGAAGAACTGGATCTTAAAGATATGCTTCAATATGCAAAAAAGATAGGAGCAGATGAGAAAGATTTTATAAATGCCCTGGAAGAGGTTCCCGTAATGTCAAAAATGAAGTTCGAGAAGGTGGCTCAGATGTTATTTGCATTTGCCAATGAGATATCTTCAAAAGTATATCAGAATAGTCAGCTTATTCAGTCAAGCAATGAGCGCAAATTGACCGAAGAAAAGCTGATTAAGGAACAATATCTGATGCGTAATCTTATGGATAACCTGCCTGACCATATCTATTTCAAGGATCGGGAAAGCCGTTTTATCAGAGTCAATTCAACACAGGCTCAGCTGTTTGGTTTCAAAGATCCCAATAATTTGGTAGGAAAGACAGACTTTGATTTTTTTTCTGAGGAACATGCAAAACAGGCATATGACGATGAACAGGCTATCATCCTCACAGGTCAGCCTGTGATAAAGGAAGAAAGAGAAACATGGACAGATCGTCCCGACACATGGGTTTACACCACTAAGGTTCCTCTTCGTGATGATGAAGGCAAAGTTGTTGGAACTTTTGGAGTATCAAGGGATATCACCAGACACAGAGAAGTTGAGGAAGAACTGGCAGCTGAGCGAAATTTGTTACGGTCATTGATTGATAATATGCCGGACCGTATATATGCCAAGGATTTAGAGAGCCGCTTCATTTTGTGTAACGATGCAGTGGTGAAACGCATGGGAATGACCAATATTGAAGACATAATAGGTAAAACTGACTTCGATTTTTTACCACACGATCTGGCTGAACAGTTTTTCGCAAATGAGCAGCAAATAATCAAATCAGGGATACCTCTTATTAACCATGAGGAATCCATGGGTAACATTGATGGTATCCCACGATGGAACTTATCATCTAAAGTTCCCCTGCGTAATCTTATGGGCAATATCATTGGTGTTGTAGGTATGGGAAGGGATATTACCGATCGTAAACTGGTAGAAGAAGAAATCAAACGCAAAAATGAATTACTTCAGGTCACAAATGCAGAGAAAGACAAATTTTTTTCGATAATTGCTCATGACCTCCGAAGTCCGCTTAGTGCATTTGTTGCAGCCACTCAGATACTTGCTGAAGAAATTCAGACTATGAACATGGAAGAAATCAGAGAAATTACCCAGAACCTGAAAACGTCCGCAACAAATATCTATACGCTTCTTGAAAACCTTCTTGAGTGGTCCCGATTGAGACGGGGTGGTATGGATTTCGTTCCTGAAAAACTTAACCTGAAGGAAAAAATAGAATCATGTATTGATGTCTTAACAGAATCAGCACGGAAAAAACGGATCGAATTGACATTTTCAATTCCTGATGAAATGGAGGTTTTCGCCGACAACCATATGATCGATGCCATTATCAGGAACCTTGTTTCAAACTCGGTTAAATTTACTCCTGCAGGTGGAAAGATAAATATAGCAGCTGTTTATTCCAATAACCATTTTATCGAGATAAAAATCAGTGATTCTGGAATTGGCATGACACCGGAATTGAAAAATAAACTTTTTATGATAAATGAAAAGACCAGCCGGAATGGCACTGAAGGTGAGTTAAGTACAGGTCTGGGATTACTTTTATGTAAAGAATTTATTGAAAAACATAATGGTAAAATATGGGTTGAAAGTGAAGTTGGAGATGGAAGCATTTTTAGTTTTACAATACCTGAAAGTAGCAAAAATTGAAAAATACAACATACTGTTATTCAGGTAATAAGTATGCACTATTAATTAATTTCTGATAGAAGGCAATACTATGCAGAGTAAAGTTGACGATGAGATTATCGGTGCTACTCCACCTGCATTCAATATCACTGAACAGAATTGCGTGATAGCAGCCTTAAAAAAGAGTGAGGAAAGATTCAGAAAAGCATTTGCTACAAATCCCGATGCAATGACTATTAATCGTCTTGGTGATGGAATGTTTGTTTCAATAAATGAAGGATTTACTAAAATCACAGGTTATACGGAGGAAGAAACAAAAGCTAAAACATCGTTTGAATTGAATATCTGGACCAGTTCCTCACAACGGGATAGTATTATTAAAGGACTTAAAGCAGGAGGAACTTTTCAAAATATGGAGGGCAAATTTCGAAAAAAAGATGGCTCTTTAAGGGATGGAATGATCTCGGCTACAATAATTGACCTGGAGGGTGTTCCTCATATTCTCAGCATAACCCGGGATATTACAGAACGGAAAATTGCTGAACAGGAACTTGAAGAAAGGACAAAGGAGTTGCAAAAAGAGCTTGAAGAAAGGAATCTGGCTGAAAAAGAACTTAAGAAGTCACATAAACAGTTAGAGGTTAGTAAATTAGCTACTCTTAATTTACTTGACGAAATCAGAGATGAAATGAATCAACGGCAACATGCCGAAGAATTGAGCCGCCGACGTTCAGAGGAATTGCGTATCAGTGAAGAGAAGTTTAAGAATGTTTTCGAATATGCTTCAGTAGGAAAATCCCTCACGATGATCGATGGAACGGTTCATCCTAATAAAGCTTTTTGTCAATTGCTGGGATACACCAAAAAAGAGATGAAGAACATTAATTGGCGTGCATTAACCTATCCGGAAGATATTATTAAAAATGAGGAAATCATCAATTCGATACTGAGAGGGGACAATAAATCTGTGCGATGGGAAAAAAGATTTTTAAATAAAAGTGGTGAAATAATCTGGGTGGATATTTCCACAACACTTCAACGTGATTTAAATGACAAACCTCTATTCTTTATTACAACCGTTGTTGATATTACCAAGAAAAAAAGATCGGAAGAGAAGATAATTCAGCTAAATGCTGAGTTGGAACAAAGGGTTATTGAACGGACTTCTCAACTGGAAGCAGCTAATAAAGAACTTCAGGCATTTGCCTATTCTGTTTCTCACGATCTAAGGACTCCTTTGCGTGCTATCGACGGATTTTCAAAGTTTCTTCTCGAAGATTATGAGTCAAAACTTGATTCTGAGGGAAAGAAACTCCTTGGTCTGATCCGAAGCAGCACTCTGAAAATGGATAAACTTATTACTGATATCCTTTCTTTATCCAAAGTTACCAGAGCTGACCATAAAGTGTCAAAAGTCGATATGAGAATGATGGCAATATCAATGCTCAATGAAGTTGCATCTCCTGAAGTTCAGGAAAAGATAAGCTTAAAAATAGATGCTTTACCTGAATCTTATGCTGACCCTGCCTTTATTAAACAGGTTTGGATCAATCTAATCTCCAATGCTTTAAAGTTTTCTTCATTAAGAAAAGGACAGGAAATAAAAATTGGCGGCTATACACAGGAAGGATTTAATGTTTATTACATAAGTGATAATGGTGTAGGATTTAATCCTGAATATGCTCATAAGTTATTTGGAGTTTTCCAACGTCTTCACAAAGAAGATGAATTCGAAGGTACAGGTGTCGGTCTGGCAATAGTACAAAGGATCATCCACCGGCACGGTGGAAAAGTATGGGCAGAAGGGAGAGAAGGCGAGGGGGCTACTTTTTATTTTAGTTTACCGGTAAAAATTAAGTAACCTGGATTAAATGGCTGGTGGTTAGCATTTACTAGCTAATGATTGAATTTTTTCTTAAATTTGATTTATAAGGGTTTAGGGAATTTAGAAACCAATTTGAAATGAGCAATAAAAATCTGTTGAAAATCCTTTTTATTGAAGACCTTCCTTCAGATGTCGAACTGGCAGTTCGTGAATTGCGTAAAGAAAACCTCAGGTTTGAATACATTACTGTCTGTACAAGGGTTGATCTGAATGAAGCACTTAAGGAATTCAAACCTGATTTGATCATTTCTGATTATATGATGCCTTCATTTAACGGTCTGCAGGCTCTGAAGGAAGTAGTAAAGTTCGACCCTGAATTACCATTCATACTATATACCGGATCTGTTAATGAGGAGACCGCTTTTGAATGTATTAAAGCTGGTGCCCAGGACTATGTTATCAAGGAGCACATAACAAGGCTACCGTTTGCCGTAAAAGAAGCACTGGAACAGGTAAGGATAAATAAAGAAAATAGAGCTTCAGAACTGCTTTTAAAAGAGAACGAGGAGAAACTGCAGAGCATTTTCAGCGCTGCACCTGTCGGCATAGGACTTGTGGTCAACAGGGTACTGATCGAAGTAAACGATTCATTCTGCAGTATGATCGGATATTCAAGAAAGGAATTAATAGGAAAATCTTCCGAGATCATATATTCATCCTCCGAGGAATTTATAAACGCCGGAAAAGAAAAATACCGCCAGATTAAAGAAAAAGGTATAGGATCAGTTGAAACAAAAATTAAAAGGAAAGATGGGAAAATTCTAAATGTGCTCCTTAGTTCTGCCCCTCTTGATAAAAATGATCATTCAAAAGGAGTTACTTTTACAGTTCTTGATATTACTCAAAGAAAACAGTCCGAAGAAGCTTTAAAAGATAGTCAACACTTATTTCAAACACTGTCTCAGGTATCTCCTGTAGGAATTTTCAGGACCAATCTGGATGGCTTTACTACTTACGTGAATCCCAAATGGCTCGAATTATCGGGTTTGACTTCTGAAGAATCCATTGGTTTTGGATGGTTAAAATCTGTTTATCCTGATGACCGGGAACAACTGGAAAAAGGATGGAAATCAGATGTTCAGTCACATATGTCCTCTGTTGCTGAGTATCGTTTTCTGAGACATGACGGTAGTATTGTTTGGGTATTGGGAAATGCGGTACCTGAATTGATCGATAATCAAATTGGCGGTTATATAGGGACTATTACTGATATTACTGAACGTAAACTTGCGGAGAAGGAAATCCGGAAAAGTGAAGAAAAGTACCGCAGTATTTTTGAAAATGTCCAGGATGTTTATTATGAGACCTTACTAAACGGGACAATTCTTGAAGTAAGTCCTTCGATCAAGACCCTGTCCAAAGGACAATATCAAATGCAAGATCTTATCGGAAAAACAATGTTTGATTTCTATGCTGATCTTAAACAACGGCAAGCTATTCTGTCAGAACTGCAGACAAAAGGCGCCATAACAGACTTTGAAGTCACTTTTAAAAACCGTGACGGTTCACATATGCCATGTTCAATTTCAGCAAAGCTAGTCTTCAATCTGGGTGGTCATCCGGAAAAAATCATCGGGAGCATGCACGATATTACCGACCGTAAAAATGTAATCGAAGCACTTAGAGTCTCAAAAGAAAAAGCTGAAGCCAGTGATAAGCTTAAGACAGAATTTTTAAATAATATCTCCCATGAAGTACGTACTCCCCTTAACGGAATTTTGGGTTTCTCTGAAATAATGTCTCAACCTGACCTGTCTGAGGATGATAAAAGAGATTCCATGTTGATGCTTCATGAAAGCAGTGATCGTCTGTTGAATACGATTACTAACTATATGGATATCTCTCTGATAACATCGGGAAGTTTGTCTGTTCATAAAAAAGATTTTATTCCCGGAACGATTTTAAGAAGGATTTATGAGAATTCTAAATCAATTTGTTCAAACAAGCACCTTGAGTTGTCCCTGGAAATTCAGGAACAAAAAGAAAATATATCAGTTAATTCAGATCCGGAAATTTTTCATAAAATTATTTCTCATCTACTGAATAATGCCATTAAATTTACGGAAAAGGGAAGAATTAGTATTGGTTATAATATCCTTAAAGGAGAAGTGGAGTTTTATGTAAAAGATACCGGAATTGGAATTGGAAAAGAATCAATAGAACATATTTTTAAACGTTTTATTAAAGAGGACCGCGGTCCGTCAAAAGTTACTGAAGGCAGCGGGCTTGGATTGTCAATCGCACTTGGGATGTCTGAAGTAATAGATGGAAAAATAAGAGTTGAATCGGAAGTAGGAGTAGGTTCTTGTTTCTTTCTTACCATTCCTGTAAAAGAAGATGTTAAAACTTCTTCGTCCGGAATTCCCGAACCGGATTTCAGAAAGGTCATTACCGGATCTCTGATACTGGTTGCTGAAGATGATGAGACTAACTATTACTATCTTAATGCTCTCCTTACCCGTGAAACCGGTGCAATTGTTTTACATGCATCAAATGGGAGAGAGGCCATCGAACTTTTCAAAGCTAATCCTGGTATTAATTTGATACTGATGGATATAAAGATGCCGGAAATTGACGGACTGGAAGCTACGCGGCAGATTAAATTATTAAATAAGGAAGTTCCTGTTATAGCTATAACTGCATATGCTATGTCGGGTGACGAAGATAAAGTAATAGCAGCCGGTTGTGATGGGTATCTCAGTAAACCGATAAACAAAAGAAGTCTCCTGGAGAAAATAAAAGAGTTTATAAGAATAGGATAAAAGACTAAGGTAAAAAGATAAAAGATAAAAGTAAAAAGATAAAAGTAAGGAGTCTTATTTCATTCTGTTCTCTGTTCTCTGTTCCCTTTAGCCATTAACTTTTTACCTTTGCCAGATAATCCTTCACCTGCCTGTATATATTTTCAGCTGTAAATCCAAACTTTTCATCAAGTACCTTATATGGAGCTGAATATCCAAAACTATTCATTCCCCATATAACTCCTTTTGGTCCCACAAGTCCCTGCAGAGTAACTGATAGCCCGGCTGTTAATCCAAATACTGGAATGTTATCCGGTATGATCGAATTCTGGTAACTTTCAGGCTGATTCCTGAATAATCCTTCAGATGGAGCAGAGATGATTCTGATTTTCAGGTTATCGTTTCTCAGAAGAACAGCTCCTTCAACAAGAGTTGCCACTTCCGAACCGCTTGCAACCATAATAACATCAGGTCTTCCTGTACAATCCTGAACGATATAGGCTCCTTTTTGAGATTTCAGGGCATCAATGTATCGGTTATTATTTTCTGATGGCAGATCTTTTATATTCTGTCTTGAGAGGATTAAAGCAGTCGGTGTCTTCTTGTTTTCGAGTGCCATTTTCCAGGCGACTGTTGTCTCTGCAGAGTCTGCCGGTCTTAATACAACCATACTATTTTCACCGTGATGATTTTTAAGATGTTCCATGAGTCTCAATTGAGCTTCCTGTTCCACAGGCTGGTGAGTTGGTCCGTCTTCTCCAACCCGGAAAGCATCGTGGGTCCATATATATTTAACCGGTAACCCCATCAGGCAGGCCAGCCTTACTGCGGGTTTCATGTAGTCGGAAAATACAAAGAAAGTACCACATGCAGCTATTATACCTCCATGAAGAGCCATCCCGTTTATGATTGCAGCCATTGTAAGCTCCGAAACACCTGCCTGTAGAAATGCTCCTGTGAAATCACCTCTTGTGAAGGCGTGTGTATTTTTCAGAAATCCATCTGTTTTGTCAGAGTTAGAAAGATCAGCTGATACAACAATCATATTTTCTATTTTTTTGGCAAGGACCCCAAGAACGGCTGACGAGGCTGCTCTTGAAGCTGATCCCTCCTTTAGAACAATAGAATTGTAGTCAATTTCAGGAACTTCTCCTGAATAAAAGGAGTGAAGCTTTTTATCAAGCTCAATGTTTTTAGCAGCCCATTCACTCTTTTTCGCTTTCCATTCTGCAGCGGTTTTATGCTTAAGTTCAAGCGTTTTTCTATAATGCTCCTTAACTTGTTCGAAGATCTGGAAAGGATCTGAAATATTTCCACCGAGATTTATTAACGACTTTTCAAAGGATCCACCGGCCTCACTGACAGGCATTCCATGTGTTGAGGTTTTTCTTTCAAAACTTTTTCCTTCTGCATCAAGAAGTCCTTTACCCATTATTGTTTTTCCGATTATAATGGTTGGCTTGATTTTTTCACCGATCGCTGAAGTAAGCGCCATTCTTATCTGGTTCTGATCATTTCCGTCAATTTCAATAACATTCCATCCCCATGCATTATATTTCATAGCAGTGTCTTCACAGGTAACACATTTGGTTTCAGTTGATAGCTGGATGTCATTGGAATCGTAAAACATGATCAGGTTCCTGAGGCCAAGAAATCCTGCCATACGTCCTGCTCCCTGTGAAATCTCTTCCTGTACACCGCCATCAGAAATATAAGTAAATATCTTATGGGCAAACAGATCTCCGAATCTGGCAACAAGAAACCTTTCTGCAATTGCTGCTCCAACAGCCATGGTATGTCCTTGTCCCAGTGGCCCTGATGTGTTTTCAATTCCTCTCATAATATCAAGTTCGGGATGACCGGGTGTCGGACTTCCCCATTGACGGAAATTCTTTAATTCCTCAGTAGTAAAATGACCAGTCAGAGTCAGGATAGAATATAGCATTGTTGACATATGTCCGGGATCGAGAAAGAACCGGTCACGGTTAATCCATGCAGGATCTTTTGGATCAAAACTCAGGAATTCGGAAAAAAGAATATGAATAAAATCGGCGCCACCCATCGCTCCTCCCGGATGACCTGATTTTGATTTTTCCACCATTGCCATAGCAAGAATACGGATGTTATCAGCAGCTCTTTGGTTAATGTCAATATTCATTTTGCTAAAAATTAGAGGTTCTTTTAATTTCAGCAAAAATATAATTATTCGGCGAGAGAAAAAAACCTTCCGGTAGAGTATTGAGCTTTAATATCTTTTTTTGAAAACTTTGGTAAATACAGAGTACCCAGAAAAGTATTTTTAGAATAAATTTCAGGAAAATCGAAAATACGTCACATGGTTTGTGAAATATGATTTCTTTTAGTAAATTTAAACTGAAAAGTCTAAACTGTCTGATGTATGGGACAAAAGCTGAGTGCTTTAATCGTAGATGATGAGCAGAATGCGAGAATACTACTTAATAAACTTTTAGAGGAAACTCTTCTATTCAGTGATATCAGATCGACTCAGTCAGTCTCAGCTGCTTATATTGAGTTGACCCGGTTTGAACCTGATATGATCTTTCTCGATATAAAAATGCCGGGAAAGGATGGTTTTGGGTTTATCCAGGATCTGCCTCAAACGTATAAGGTTCACAAAATTGTTTTTGTGACGGCATATGATCAGTTTGCCATTAAAGCTATCAAAAACCAGGCCTTTGATTATCTTCTTAAACCGGTGAACCGCAAGGAATTAAAGCAATGCATATTAAGATTTATTGAAAGCAGAAATGATGATCCTGATACCCAAAGACAGGTAAAAACTATTGAATCACATGAAAAAATTACCAGGATACGGGTCAATACCAGGACGGGCACTTTATTTATTAATCCCGCTGACGTATTGTATAGTAAGGCAGAAGGAAATTATACAACAATTTGTACAGGGAAGAAGCAATACCTGTGTTCAATGAATCTCGGTAAGATTAAGGAACTACTTCCAAAGAACGGATTTATACGAGTTGGGAGGTCCTACATTGTTAACCTGGAGTACATTACAATGCTGGATCGCAAAGAAAGTGCAATTACGCTTGTCAGAAATGGTGAATCAGTGACTGTTAAAATTCCCAGGTTGCATCTGAAAGATCTTGATATTATGTAAGCAATGAAGGGTGATCCCATTTTTAAAAAAATCATCTATTCTTCAGGATTTCTGGCAATTATTCCGGCTATAGTTGTTTCGTTTTTCCTTTTGCCAGTAGGTTCAAAGTACATTTTATCAATAGAGCCGACTGCAAAATTTACCGGACAGTTCGTTTATACTGATCTGAATTCAGACAGTATTTCTGAATCAGTATTTATTGGGAAAGGAGTACCTTATTTTTTCATTTGTGCCAGGGATTATAATCTCCGTTATTATGATCAATGGAATCTAACAGATAGTTTAAATCCTAGTATCTCAGACGTCTTCTTTGGCAATTATGATCACGACCGTTTTCAGGAGGTATATATATTTACACATAAAGGAGATTCATTGTTTTTGAACGTGAATGAACTTCTTGATC
>Ga0209539_1000559_pt1 | contig 21271 bp, 15 predicted proteins | sample BarGraNGADG00312_2_FD_184499 | JGI IMG/M metagenome (GOLD analysis project Ga0209539, IMG submission 184499) | Arctic peat soil microbial communities from Barrow, Alaska - Barrow Graham LP Ref core NGADG0011-312 (SPAdes) (version 2) | ecosystem: Environmental > Terrestrial > Soil > Wetlands >... | reverse complement strand
TCGCCGTCGCCGGCGTAGACGAAGGTGTTGTCGATGTGGCTGAGGGACACGCGTGCGATGGGCACGCCGCACTCGCGCAGCACCCAGGTCTGGATGGCGGCGTCCCGCGCGTGATGGTCTTTGACCGAGGTGCTCGCCTTCACCTCGGTGAAGCGGCAGTCTCCGTGCTCGCGGAAGAACAGGTCGGTGCGCACCAGGACGCCGTCGTGCTCGAAGGTGGCCTCGAACAGGGTGAGGTCGTCGCTGCTGCCGGCGAGCAGGCCGCGCGTCTCGTCGAGGGCGGCGCGAAGGTCGGCCGACGTGAGCCGCCCGCGCTCGGCGCCGCCGATGGGCACGCCGCCGGGGTGCAGCGTCTGCGCGACGGCGCCGACCTGATGGCCCATGGCGAAGATGCGCTCGGTGTCTGCGTCGAAGACGATGCGCCTGGGTTCGTGGACGCGCACCCACAGCAGCTTGGGGCACTGGAGACCGTCCATGAGGCGGGACTTCGAGAGGCCGTACGCGCTCATGATGGCCAGTCTATGCGTAGTCGAAGTGGAGCGCGCGGAACTCGCGATGCTCCATTCTCCCGTCGGCGTGCTCGACGTGGCAGGAGTAGTGGAACGGCGCCTGCTCTCACGGCCGGCTGCCCGGCCAGATGGGCGCGGCGAAATTGATGGTCTCGAAGTCGAAGTAGTAGCGGGGGTAGGGGAGCGACCGCATGCGGTCGTGAATCGCGGGGTCTGTCTCCGGTTCATCGGCCACCGTGGCGCGCCAGACGCGCACCTGCTGTGGAGCCGTCAGCCGCCCTGGCGGCACGTCGCGGATGCGCACGTAGCCCTCGAGCTGCAGGTCGCGGTGCACCGCCTTGCTGCCGGGCAGGTAGCCGACGTGATGGTCGTCCCCGCACTCTCTGCAGTGGTCGTACAGCGGGCACTCATGTGGATTTGTGCACTGCGGCCCCACGGGCACGTCCCGGAGCTTGCCGGCCAGCATGGCGCGGAGCGCCTCGACCTGGCCGGCGACTTGAGGCACCAGCGCTTCCACCTTGCCGGTGATGTCGTGCTCGACGAGGAGACCGCTGTACTCGCCGTTGCCCTCGTACACAAAGCCGCTGTCGATGTGAGCCAGGCGGATCTCGTGCACGGGGACTCCGCTGCCGCGCAGCACCCACGCCTGGATGGCCGCGTCCTGCACGTGGTACTTCTCGACGCTTGTGCCGCCCTTGACCTCGGTGAACCGGGAACGGCCGGCCTCGCGGAAGAACAGGTCGGTGCGCACGAGGACTCCGTCGTGTGTGAACGTCGCCTCGTAGATCACGCGATCGCCGGGTTCGCTCAGCAGGCGGCGCGTCTCGTCCTCGGCCGCTCGTAAGTCGCCGCGCCTGAGGGGTCCATCGTGCTCCGGTCCTACCAGCGCGCCGCCGGGGTGCAGTGCCTGTGCGATGCGGCCCACCTCGTGGCCCATGGCGAAGATACGCTGCGCGCCCGGCCCGTACTCGACCAGCTCAGGCTGGTGTACCTGGATCCACAGGAGCTTCGAGCATTGGAGGCCGTTCATGACTTTGGACTTGGAGAGGCCGACGGGAGTCATGCGCACCATTTTAGTCGCGGCGTCGGACGGCTACTGCGACGGTGGGCGTGGCGCGGGCCCACAGCTCGGTGCCGGAGCGGAGTTCACGTTGCCGTCTGGCATTACCGATAGAGTGGTGACAGGTGTGGGGGCGTGAGCGCCGACGCTGCGTGAAGGGGGCTGTACTCGATGACCATCGACCAGGAATGGCTGCGCGCGATCTGCCGACAGACCGGCGACATCCTGTGGGAGGCGTTCGAGCGATGCCGCGGCGGCACGTGCGACGAGCACGTCGGCCGTGTCCACTTCCCTCTGTACCGCAATGGCAGCCGCCGATTCAGCGAACAGGAGGCGCGCTTTGCCTTCGTGCACGCGCTCGAGTCCGCGCAACTGCCGGCGGCGCTGAGCGATGTTGGCTACGCCGTGGAAAACCCGACCTACGAGGCCTACACGTTCTCCGGCTCGGGGCGCAGCGCGGCCACCGACCTCGCGATCTACGAGTCGGCTGCCGACCTCCGGCCCACCGTGAACATCGAGTTCAAGTCAGGCGGCTTCTCAGATGGGCGCCAGAGCATCGACGCCGTCGCTAAGGACGTGGCCAAGCTGATCGCCGAGCGGGTGGCCTGCGGCGTGTGGTTCCACCTGGTCAAGAACACCGACGCCATGACGCTGCCACGCGTTACCGGGCTGCTCCAGAAGGCGTTCGACTCCCTGTGCCGAGAAGGTGGCCTCGAGCGCTGGATGCTCGACGAGTCGGTGACCCTGGCGCCCAAGAGCCTCATCGTCCATCTCTGCGTGATCGAGAAGCACTACTCCCTGCAGCGGCAGGTCACGCTCGGGGACGGCGGCCTGTCGGCGCCCATCGCCCTGCCGCGCTTCCCCGCCGGGGGGCGCTTGCCCGAGGCGGCGTCCATACCGGGCTGGGAGATCCACACGTAGAAGACGGGGGAGGTACGATGCGCGTCTACAGAGAGTCCGGGGCGGCGGAGGTGCAGAGCGGCCCTCGCGCGGCTACAGAGGATACCGACAATGCCTGACATCTGGGTCGACGGCATGAAGCTGCCGACCCAACACCAGATTGACGAAGCGTCGGTGACGTTCGACGAAGAGTGGGGCGAGGTCGACAAGGTGCTCTACGCGGTGTGCCGCGAACATCCGAAGCACGACGAGCGGCGGCACGTGACGGCTAAGGTCGCGCTCGTAGGCCGCGCGTATCAAGCCGGGTTGGAACGCTGCATCACGCCGGGCTCGGGACAGCAGGCAGTCATGGTCGCTGCCGACTACATCTGGAAACGTGGCGACGGGGTCGATGACATCGTCGCCGCCGTCCAGCAGGTCTCCGGACCACTGACTGCTGCCGACGCCCAGGAGGTGGTCGAGCAGCACGGCCGCTTCACGCAGCTCCTCCGCGAGATGCCCGAGTGCAATCGCCTGCCGCGCTCATTTGCGTCCAAGTACCTGCACTTCCACCACCCGGTGGTGCCGATCTACGACAGCTACGCGGCCGAGTCTCTCATGGGGCGGATGAAGTGGAGCAAGTTCAAGATCCCGTTCCCGCGGCCGCCGCACGGTGATGCGGCGTACTGGGACTACTGCGTGCGGCTGTTTCGGCTGTACCACGCCTGCTGGAATCACGGGCTGGCTGTGACAACCAAGACGCTGGACACGTACCTGAGGGCGGTGCCGACCTGATCGCTCCTCCGTCCACCGGGTCTGATAGCTTTAGTTGGGGCTTTGGTGCAGACTGAGCGGGCTCGTCACGTGGCCAAGCGCCAAGTCAGGGCGGGGCTGGGGCAAGTCACGCCGCCGTATCTGTCGCTGGCAGCGCGCAAGTCGGAGGGAACGCATCTTGGATGAAGGCAACGCCGACTCGATCGTTCGTCTCGTGCTAGGCGTAGCCAGGCTCGGCGAGGTTGACCTCAGGGGCTGGTGGCAGTGCCATGGGCTGGGGTCCGCCGGCGAGTACGTCCTGAGCTTGATGCTCCCCCGAACGTGGCGAATGGCAGCCCTTGAGCTGGACATAGCGTCCGCAGCACGACGCCAGGACGAGATGTTGCAGCGTCGGTCGGCTCTCCACCTCTTCTCGGACGATCTTCCGTTTAAGCGTTGGACCCTGGGCTGGCTGGCAGAGGAGAAGACCCGCGGGCCGGACGCGCTGTTGTTCGACCTGGCTAGCTGGGACGCTGACGCCTGTGTCGAGCGCCTCAGCGAGTGGGTCGGCCCGACATCGTCCGGGGGCGAAGCACTGGGACGCGGCCTTCGCCTCGGCCTGGTCAGTCAGAGCGAACTGTCCGACGGGAGCTCGCTGAATGCCATTTCGCGCAGTCTGGTCGGCGCATACCTGCATCAAGACACGGACCTGGCCGTGCCGTACTTCGACCTGGCGGACTGAGCATGTACACCTGCAACATCCAGAAGGGCGGGGCGTTGCTTGACGACATGCGGCGAGTCGTCGAGGTCTGGGATTCTGCCGTTGATGCAGAGGCAAACCTCAGGTCAATCGCGGAGGGCAACCTGCTGGTGAAGTCGTCGCGGCGGCGCTCGGAGGACGTTCTCAAGCGCATGGTTAGGCCACGCATCGTCGATGCTGGGGCGGACATAATCCCCGCTCTCAAGAACCTCCTGGCTCACCCCAACGCATTTACGGAGGCGGTCTACTACGAGACGAGCCGCGACGAGACCTTGCTGGCTGCGTTCGCTGAGGGGCCCTTGATGGAGTGGCATGCCGCCGGTCGTCTGGGCGTTGAGGTGGAAGATGTGCGCGCCTGGATCGCAGCGGAGACTGCAGAAGGCAACGCACGACCCTACTCAGATATCGTGCGAACCAAGATAGCTCGCGGAGTCCTTGCAGCCCTGAGGGACTTCAACGTGCTTCAGGGCACACTACACAAGCAGTTCCGTGTGCCGCACCTGTCGGCTGCCGGCTACGCGTACGTTGCCTTCCGTGAAGCGCAGCTGGGTGCAACGGCTCGACAGCTGGTCGCAGGCACTGCGTGGCGCCGCTGGTTGCTTGACGAGCCGGCGGTGCGCCGGACGCTCGTCGATGCGCTCAGTCTCTCGGTCTTCCGTGTCTCAGAGGCTGGCAGTGCGATGCGGGTGGATTGGATAGCGGACTCCCTTGAGGAGGTGACGCGTGCCGCCTCGAGATGACCTCCGGTCCATCGGCGAGCGGATCGTCGACTACTTCGAGCACGGTGGAGACCCGCCGCACACGCTCTACGTGTATCCCCCAGCCGAGGAGTACCAGGTTCGCGCGGACCTGAGCGACCTGCGTCTCTGGCTTGAGTCCGAAGATCGCCGGGTGCATTGCGAAGCCGTGTCTCTTGCGAAGCTTTTCTGGCAGGCGCTGGATGATCAGGATTGGGCCGACACGCTCATCCAAGAGGAGGAAGCCGCGCAGGGCGATTCCGACGCGCTGGAAGAACTGTACGCATCGGTCGGTGAGATCCTTCGCGAGCTGCCCACGCTTCCGGACAGAGTCCTGTTCGAACTTGAGAGGGTCGAGTCCGAGCGCACCGCGGTCTTTCTGTACCGGGCCGGCGCGCTCTATCCGGCGTACCGAACCTCCGCCCTGCTTGAGGACCTGCGGAATCGTCTGCGCATGCCCGTCACCTTGCTCTATCCCGGCCGTATCGTCGGAGAGCAGGGCCTGAGCTTCATGGGTCGCTGCGAGCCCGGTTACGGCTATCGCGCAACAATCGTCCCCAGAGGAGACAGACAATGAGGATCGACAGCATCTTCCAGCGGGACGTCCACCGTACCATCGAAGACGTCATCAAGGTCGAGGTGATGGACGAGGAGGTCGTGGCGCTTGAGATCGATGAGTACATAGCGACCGACCACATTCAGGAGTCATTCGAGGACCTTCTTGACGCCTACGCCGAGTCTGTCCTCAAGCCCACAGAGCGCACCAATGTCTGGATCAGCGGGTTCTTTGGCTCCGGTAAGTCGTCCTTTGCGAAGATGTTCGGCTATCTGCTGGAGAACCCCGTCGTCCTGGGCGAATCGGCCGCCGACCGCTTCTGCCGGAACACGGACAACGCGAAGATCCGAGCGCTCCTCAACAGTGCACACGAGCACGCCCCAACGCTGACCGTGTTTCTCGACCTCTCCACCGGAAGAAACGTCGCCAGCGAGGGCGAAAGCCTCGTTCTCCCCCTCTATCGCGCTCTACTGGAGAAGCTGGACTACTCGCGCAATCTGCTTCTAGCCGAACTGGAGTTCGCTCTGGAGGGAGACGACGACCTCGAGCAGTTCGAGGCCGCCTTCGAAAAGGCCACAGATGGCAAATCGTGGCGCGCTCGTCGCAACATCGGCTTGGCGAAGAACGAAGCGAGTCACGCACTACACCTCTTGAGGCCTGAGACCTACCCCCAGCCAGACTCATGGGCTCGTGCTGACACCAGACTCGAGATCAATCACAACTGGTTCGCGGAGCGGGCCCAAACGCTCCTGCAGCGCCGTGGTCAAGGCGCCCGGCGCATCGCGTTCGTGGTGGACGAGGTGGGTCAGTACGTCGCGCGGAGCACTGAGCGGATGCTCGATCTCAATGGGCTTGCGGAATCCGTACAGCGGCATCGGGGTCCGCTGTGGTTGGTGGCAACGTCGCAGGAGCGCCTGAGCGACGTGGTTGACAGCCTGGAGGGCAAGCAGATCGAGCTGGCAAGGGTCAAGGATCGGTTCTCGCTCAGAGCGGACCTCCTGCCGACTGACATCGACGAGGTCACGGGTCGCCGGGTCTTGTCGAAAACGGCAGCGGGGACCGAAGCGGTCATCGGGGCCCTCAGGCCGTCGAAGAACATGCTGGCAACGAACCTCACCCTTGCGTCGCCGACGCGAGAGATCGTCTTCGATGAGGCGGAGTTCGTCCGCCTGTATCCCTTGGTGCCGTATCAGATACAGCTCCTCATCGATGCGGTCTCGGCGCGGCGAGCTCAAGGCCGGGGGTCCCCGATGCTTGGCGGCGCCACGAGAACCATCGTCAAGGTCGCGCAGCAGCTCATCATTCGCCCAGAGATCGGGATCGGCACGGCCGACGTGGGCGCCATGGCGACCATGGACCGCGCCTACGACCTTCTGCGAGAAGTAGTCCCTGGTGCATGGCAATCCGAAGTCACACAGGTCGCTCAGAAGTACGGGGCGGGCAGCCTTGAGGCTCGGGTCATGAAGGTTGTGGCCTTGTGCCTTGATGTGCCGGCTCTGCCGCTCACCCCCCAGAACATCGCCGTTCTTCTGCATCCCACGTTCGACTCCGAGAGCCTGAGGGACGACGTCGCCGCAGCGCTCGAAGGACTCGTCGCGGACGACCGTCTCCGACGGACCGAGGATGGCTATCGCCTGCAATCACCAGAGCAAAAGGGCTGGGACAAGGACAGGCGCAACCTCGACCCCAGCCCAGCAGACGTGAGCAGGGCGGTCAAGGCGACTCTCAAAAACGTTTTGGTCGGGCTAACTGCCAGCAAGGGCCGAGCTTTCAAGGTGGAGCTGCTGGTTGAGGGCGAGAAGCTCGCCGATGGAGATGTGACGCTTGCGATTGAGGATCGCGGTGAGGCGGAAGTGGACGCCGTTCGAACTGCATCGAGAGAGGCGGCGGCAGCGAGCACCGTCTTCTGGACCTACAAGGAGAGCGCGGACACGTACGAGGCAGCCACCGAAGCGTTCCGCAGCGCCACGATGGTCGAGCGGCGTAACACGCCTCAGAAGACCCCAGCAGAGGTTGAGCTTCTGGGAGATGAACGCGCGAGAGGCGAGCAGTGGCAGCGGACCCTTGCCGAGCGACTTCAGAGAGACCTTGGTGGCGGCCATGTCGTGTTCAGAGGTGTGGTCGACGAGGTCTCGCCGGGCGCTCTCAAGGCGATGGCTCAGCGCCTCGTGGTCGACCGGCTCGGCGAGATCTATGACAGGCTTGATAGCTTCTCGGCAAGCCTATCAAGCAAAGACGTGCTCGCTGTGCTGCGCGCGGAGAAACTCGATGGATTGCCCGACGCCCTGAAGGACGTCGGTATCGGCCTGATTCGCCTGACACCAAGGGGCTACGAGTTCGCGACTGACCAGGACCCGCTTGCGGTCATTGTTGCCGCGGTGAAAGAGCGCGCCAACTACGGAAACGAGGCCACGGGCTCCTACCTGGAACGCACCTTCGGGGGTTCGCCGTACGGAGCTCCCGTCGAGGTCGTGGAGGCCGTCCTAGCGGCTGCCCTGCGAAGCGGTCTGCTAGAGGTCGTGTATCAGAGCAATCGCATCGCCAGCGCTGACGATAAGCGGTTAGACAAGGTGTTCGGTCCGCTGCCGGCATTTCGATCTTCGGTATTTCGCCCACCTGCGGCTGGCCCTGACCTGAAGATGCGGACGGAGCTGGCGAAGAAGATCGGTCGCCTCACGGGTTCCAATCCCCCTGTTGCGGTCGAGCAGCTTGCCCAAGTCGTTCGCGATCTGGCCCTCCCGAGGTCAGAGATGTGCGCCCAAGTCCTCGCTGGCATGAGCGGTGCAGGGTTACAGGTCCCGACGGAAGTCGATCGGGCGGCGAGCGTGATGAAGCGGCTGCGAGAAGGCGACGATGCCGAGGTGATCACGACCGCATCGCAAGCTTGGGAAGAAATGCTGGCTGGGTGCGAGAAGGCCGGGAAACTCCACGCTCTGCTGCGCGACGACATCGAGACGCTTCATCGGGCCAGGGCGCTGGTTCAGCAGGGGGCAATCAGCCTACCTGCGGCCTGTGCCGACGAACTGGCGCAGGTCAAACAAGTGCTTTCGTCAGATGACGTTGCAAGTCAAATGGACCAGGTCCGGAAGCTGACCGCCGCTATCGAGAGCGCTCGCCAATCGGCGATCGATGCGGCTGCCGCTCAACTGCGAGAGGAAGTGGGCAGAGTGGGGGCAGCGTTGCGCGACAGCTACGTCGACGTGGATGCCGCGGCGGTTGACGAGGCGCTGCGGGCCCTTGACGACCTCATGCCACCGGATGATTTGTCTGCGGCGTCGCTGCCCGCGCTCCTCGCTTCGCGCGCGTCCATCAGCGCGCAGAGTGCGGAGATCGAGCGCGTGCTGGACGCTCTTGCCGGCGGCGCCGAGGTTGCCAGGGTCATTGTGGGTGAACTCGTTCCCGAGCCGATCGGCATGGAAGAGGAGCTGGCGGCGGCTCTAGATCGTATCAGGGACGCGGTCGAGTCCGAACTGGCCGACGGCAGGCGGGTGCGGCTCCAATGATGGAGGGCCTCTCTGGCGAACAGCGCTCGCTGCTCGAGCACGCGATCATTGACTGTAGGGCGGCCCTCGAGGACGACCTGGCCGACACGGCCGAGGGCGAGTTCGGCATTCACGCAAACGGCATCGAAGATGAGGGAGCCCTGCGCTTGAATACCTCCGACCTCGCCGACCGCCGCGAGCTGGTGAGTGTGATCGACTACTTCGTCGATGAGGGCCACACGCTCGCCCAGGCAATCGAGCGCGTCGTGCGCGAAGCTGCCTTCACGCAGCTGAATCGCTTCCTTGGGATTCGTATCGCAGAGGCTCTTGGTCTGCTGCCCAACATCATGACCGGCGGCAGGCAGTCGACGGCGTTCCAAGATGTGCTCGAAGTCGCTCCGTTGCTGTCGAGCAGTGGCGGCGGCGGGTATTGGGCGGTACTTCAACTGTGTGCCGACGAGCTGGCCCCCGACATGCCGGCGCTCTTCGATCCGCGGAATCCCGTCCTATCGCTTGCGCCACGAGTAGCCGCCGTCGACAAGGTCGTCGCGCTCCTTGCTGAACCATCGCAGGCCGACCTATGGGCGGCTCCCGATACGCTGGGATGGGCGTACCAGTTCTTCAACACTCGGGAGGAGCGCGCCCTGATGCATGAGGCTGCTGCTCCTCGCAACTCGCGCGAATTGGCGGTCAGGAACCAGTTCTTCACGCCGCGGTACGTCGTAGACTTCTTGGTTGAGAACACGCTTGGCCGGCGTCTCCTCGAGTCTGATCCCGACTCCCCTCTCCTCGATGACATGCCGCTTCTCGTTGACCCTCCGGCCGAGCGGCGCAACCCCGTTCGACTCGACGACATCGCGGTACTGGATCCCGCCTGCGGCTCAGGCCATTTCCTCTTGGGCAGTTACGACCTCCTTGAGAAGGCTTGGGAGTACTCCGGTGTGCCAGCGCGCGATGCTGCGCCGACCATAGTGCGGGCACTCTGGGGAATCGACATCGATGCTCGATGCGCCCAGGTAGCCAGTGCGGCGATTACGCTACGAGCACGCCGCGTCTGTCCAGACGGTCCTCTCCCGCGTCCGAACATCGTGGCAGCGCGACCATTGCCCCGACTCGACGCACGGCTCAGCGACGTGGCGCGCTCCCTGTCGGACGGCGACAGACTCGCCTTCCAGCGCTTGGCGGAAGGGCTCGAGCAGGCCGACGTGCTCGGGTCGCTGTTGAAGGTGGAGCAGCTGCTCGCCAGTGAGATACGAGGTGCGGCCTTCGGCGGCGTCAGTACGCCCGGGACCCTCGCGGACGCTCTCGCGGAGGACGCGCTCGCCCAATCCGAGGCAGAGATACTCGCCGTCCTTCAGTCAGTCGCCGATGAGGCAGCGTCGACGCCTGCTCAGCGAATGCTCGCCGCCGAGGGCCAGGATGCCTTCCGCTTCGTCGAGGCCATGCGTCGACGATACGACGCTGTTCTCATGAATCCGCCTTTCGGCGAACCAGTCCCAACGACGAAGCCCTACTTGAAGGCCGCGTACCCGTGGATGCCGACGCGGGACACGAATCTCCTCGCTGCCTTTGTTGGACGCGGCGTCGAGCTGTGTCGCGCGGGTGGCTACGTGGGGGCGATCACGTCGCGCGCCGGCATGTTCGTGAAGACCTACGAAGCGTGGCGGCGAGACGTCCTGCTGGGGCATCAGCTGGTGACCCTTGCCGACCTGGGATTCGGGGTCATGGAGCAGGCGATGGTCGAGGCCGCGGCCTACGTCCTGGGCGCAGCGGACACCGAGATGCACCGTTCGGGCACGTTCATTCGGCTGCTGAAAGACGCCGATCGGCCGCGAGGGCTCGCGGAGGCCACCTCAGCGTGTCGGCACGGCGCGGCCGACCCACGCGTCTTCCGCGTGCCTCCCAGCGATTTCGAGGGTGTTCCCGGAGCCCCTCTCGCCTACTGGATGAGTCCGGCGGTTCGTTCGCTCTACCACGAGATGCCGGCGTTGGAGGGCTCTGGTGGTGCCTGCCGCGTCGGGCTCCAAACCGGTGATGACTTCCGTTTCCTGCGAGCCTTCTGGGAAGTGGATCCGGACAGAATCGCGGCATCGCGGGAGGGGACGTTGGCGGGGCGACGGTGGGTGCCGTTTGCCAAGGGCGGCTCCTACTCGCCCTACTGGGCAGACATTCACTTGGTCGTCGAATGGGCCAACGATGGCCGGGTGCTGAGGCAGGAGCCGGGTGCCTATGTGCGTAGCCCCAATCTGTACTTCAGAGCCGGCTTGACGTGGCCGCCGCGTACGAACAGCGGATTTGGAGTCCGGCTCCTCCCGGCGGGGGGTGCCTTCGCACACAAGGGGCCAGCTGTATTTGCGGCTGACTCCACTTGGCCGGGTCTCGTGTGCTGGCTCAATTCGAGACTCGTGCAGGCGCTGATTGACGGCATGGTGGCTGCAGGAGAGGAGGTCTCCTCCGGAAGCGCCGCGCGCAGCTATGAGGTGGGTCTTGTGCAGAAGCTGCCATGGCCGGGATCGGCGCTTGACGAAGTGGCGTGCTCGCGTCTCGATATCATCGGGCAGGAGATCGTCGCGCTTCGTCGCCAAGATGACGCCACAGACGAGACCTGTCGCTACTTCGTAAGTACTCCGGCGCCGCACGGCGAGGAAGACGTCGACGGAGCCTGTCTTCGTGCACTGAGGGAGAGAAACGCGAGGAGCCTGCGCATCCTGGCGCTCTCCAAGGAAGCCGAGGGCATCATGCACGAAGCCGTGGGCCTCGAAGCGGACGCCGAGCTCTACCTCGACCGTGAAGTCGGCGCTCACCCCGCGGACTATCCTGCAGTCCCCGCGCCGGAGTCGGGCGAGCTTCGAGATCTTTACGAGATGGGGATAGATGCGCTTGTGGACCACGCCGTCAAGACACGTGGGGGCTCGCGGGCGCTGGCCAATCTCACCTTCGTGGCCGATCGACGCTTGGAGGTGTTGTCGCACTACTTCCAGTGTCATCCGAGCGCGATTGCAGCGGAGAGCCAAAGACTGTGCATTCTCCCCCCGGGGGAGACCACGCGATACGCGCACGACGTCCTCTCGTATCTCGTCGGCGTGTCGTTCGGGCGCTGGGATGTGCAGAAGGCCAGCGAGGTTGAGCCCGACCTCGGTCCCCTGCCCGTGGATACGCCACTGCCCTTGCGCCCGCCCGGCATGCTCACCAGAGTCGATCGCCCGGACTCTGGACGTTCGGCCGGCGAAACGTCGAGTGGCTGGCAGGTCGACGAGCAGGGTGATGTAACGGACGTGGTAGACGCCGTTGAGCGCGCTGCCACCTTGGTGCTGCCTGATGCAGGCGCGATGCTCTCGCAGTTGCTCGCTGCGCTGGGGGCGCGAAGTGTGCGTGACTACCTGCGCGTCGCGTTCTTCAAGCGTCATCTGGTGCGGTACACGAAGAGCAAGCGCAAAGCGCCGATCTACTGGCCGCTGCAGGTGCCGTCTCGCAAATGGGGCGTGTGGCTCTACGCCCCGCGTCTTTCAAGGGAGATGCTGTACGCCGTCGCCGGTGAGGCGCGGCGGCGGGAGAACCTGGCCAGACAGGCGATCTCGAGTCTGCAGCAGGAGCGCGTGGTGGGCGGACATGGGCGTGGCCTGCGAGAGGTAGACGCGCAACTGGCTGCAGAGTCCGCTCTGCTGGAGGAATTGATTGCCTTCCGTGCCGAGGCGACTCGCGTGAGCGAGATAGGCTGGGAACCAGAGCTAGACGACGGGTTCGTGTTGTGCGCTGCACCGCTGGCGCGGCTGATGCCGGCTTGGCCGGAAGCTGAGCGTTACCGAGGCGAGTTGGTCGAGGGGAAGCATCGATGGGCGACCGTGGCGAAATGGGCGGAGCAATTGTGAGTGAGTTGAGGACGCATCTCCAGAACACACTCGCCGACAAGGTGCGAGCTCACGGCCTCGTCGTGTGGCAGGACGAAGCTCGCGAGTACCTCGACGTCGCTGTGTCGATGTGCCCCGCCGGCGTCGACTTCCATGCGTGGCACGGTAGCTGGTACGGCCTGAGGCGTGAGATCGAAGAACGGCTCGCGGCGGAAACGCCTCCGAACATGGTGGTCTACGTGCCTTCGCCGATTCCTGACTCCGATCCGCTCGCGGAGGTGCGCGAGACTGGCATGGAGTTCAAGCTTAGGCTGGGTACGCTCGTGCGCCAGGCGCTGGCGGCGAGTCTGCCAGAAGCACGTCTCAAGCAAGTGGCCGAGTCGGCGGCGACGCTCGTAGAGGCCGAGACGCTGCTCACTCATGCAGGCGGCGGCGACATTCGTCTCGTTCGCGTGTTCGGTGTCGCGGATGGGGTCCAGGTGGCCATCAAGTTCATGGAGGCCACACGAGACGGCGCCATCGACGAAGCGCAATCTTGGCCCGAGTTGAGAGCTTCGTTAGCAGCTGCGTTCGGCGGGTCGTTCAGCGAAACCGCAGAAGAGCTCCGCGCTGAACTCGTGCGTCAGCTCATGCTCACCCAGATACGTGACGCGACTGGCGACCTTCCCGGGCCGCTCGCGTCCTTGCATGGCGCCGTGTCGGCGCCGCAGAAGAAGCAGACGGCTCAACTCGTGCAGTTGATCCGCTCCAATCCAGGGGCCAGCGCGGAGTACCTTCGACTTGCGTCTGGAGCGGACGAGGACCTCGATCTCGCGACGGAGCTACCGTGGAGCGGCGCGCTGGAGCCGTGCTTCGCGAGCCCCGCAGTCGATTCCGTGGCTCTCACGGCCGCAGCGCAGCGCCTGCGAGACGGCGCGTGTACGGAGGCGGCTGAACTTGGCGCAGCCCGGGTCGAGTCACCGTGGACGACAGCCAATCCGGCGAGTCGACTTCTCGACGAACGGCGCGAGTCGCGGTGGCGGCTGGTTATTGCGGCGGCACGGCTTGGGCAGCGCGTTGCCGATTCCAGTCCGCCAAGGAAGGCATCGGCAGACGCGCTGATCGATTGGTACATCGAGCGAGCGTGGCAAGTGGATGCGGCCCACCGCCGCTTGGAGCTGGCGCTGACCGAGCTCACGACGCTGGGGGATCTGGAGCAGCCAGTCGCCGACGTGCGGGTCGCCTACGACAAGTGGCTGGATGGAGTCATCCGCGCGTTCACCTCGAGCCTTGAGAGCGGAGGCCCACAAGCTTGCAAGGCCTTCCCTCAGACCGAAGTGCACTCGCGCTTCGTCGCTGGGCAAGAGGCGCCTGTCGCGTATTTCGTCGTCGACGCACTCCGATTTGAGCTGGGTCACGATCTCGCCGACGCCTTAGGGGGTCTCGACGCAGAGGTTGGAGTGCACGCGTGCCTGGCCGCGTTGCCAACGGTTACGTCTCTCGGCATGGCACGGCTGGCGCCGGCCGCCGCAGATGGGGTCGCCGTCTCTTTGAACGGCGAAGACCTTGCGGTGAGCATCGGTGGACAGCCTGTGGCCACAGTGAAGCAGCGCGAGCAACTGCTTCGCGCGGCTCATCCGAAGGTAGTGTCGCTCGATCTCAACTCGGCGGCTCAGCAGGGTGAGGCGGAGCTGAGCAAGACCGTTGCCGGCGCAGACGTGATCCTCGTCCGTTCGCAGGAGATCGATGCCGCGGGTGAGTCGGGGATGCTGAACACCGCCTGGTCGCAGTTCGAGACGGTCAAACAGCTGCTCGTGACGGTGGCCGCGCGCCTGGGACAGTGCGGCGTGCAACGTGTCGTGGTCGCCGCAGACCACGGGTTCATCGCGCTCAGTCGAGCGCTGACGCATGGTTGGGTCATCGACCCACCGATCGGGGGCCAAGGTGTGCTCCACAAGAGGGCGTGGATCGGAAGGGGCGGGGTTGTCGATGAGGCCACGCTGCGCATTCCTCTGGCTGCCTTTGGCGTGACAAGCGACCTGGAGGCAATCGTGCCTCGAGGCTTGGCGTTGTTCCGTGCCGGTGGTGGCCGGCAGTTCTTCCATGGGGGCCCCTCACTTCAGGAGCTTGTGGTACCTGTGATTGTCGCCACAACCCATCCAGCCGAAGAGCGAAAGTCGCTCAAGGTTGAGGTGGCTGTTGCCGGCGGCAAGATCAGCACCGGCGTCTTCTCTGCGACTCTGACCTTCTCGGGAGACTTGTTCACGAGCGAGTTCCAGGTGAGGGCGGTGGCGAGGACGGGAAAGCCCCAGAACGTTGTTGCGAGGGCGGTGGCCGGGGACGCCTACGACGTCGATACAGGTACGATCAAGGTGTCGCTGGAGAGAGCCGCCGTGCTCACGTTCCAGGTGACGGCGAATCTCGCGAAGGGGGCTGAGGTCGAACTACAGGTGCTGGATGGTCGAACTGGACGGAAGGTCGGCGATGCGACTGCTGTAGTGGCCGCGGACGTGGTAGTGGAGGATTCACTTGACTGACATCGGGATGGACGCCCTTGACCACCTTGTTGGGGACGCGTTCGCGGGTAGGGTCGTGCGAAAAGACCTCGTTCGACAGGTCAAAGTCGGTGCGAACGTGCCCGTGTATGTCCTTGAGTTCCTGCTGGGCAAGTACTGCGCCACTGCGGACCCCGCCGCCATCCAGACCGGGCTCCAGGTGGTCAATCGCACGCTGACTGAGAACTTCATTCGCCCTGACGAGGCGGAGAAGGCCAAGGCAGCGCTCAAGCGCAAGGGGCAGCACAGGCTGATCGACAAGGTCGACGTCAGGTTGGTGGCGAGCGAGGACAAGTTCTGGGCGCACCTCTCCAGTTTCGGGGACAAGTTCGTTCACGTGCCCGAGGACCTGGTCTACAAGTATGACCGGCTGCTCCTCGGTGGCATCTGGTGTCAGCTCGAGCTTGTGTACAACGCCGACGATGATGAGGCGCACAAGCGTCCCTTCTACATTCGGTCGCTGAAACCCATCCAGATCGCCGCCTTCTCGATGAGCGACTACCAGGAGGGGCGGCGCCAGCTCTCCCGCGACGAATGGCTTGATCTGCTGGTGCGCTCGATCGGCCTTGAGCCAACCGAGTTCGACACGCGCCTGAAACTGTTCTACGTCACCCGACTGATTCCGATGGTCGAGCGCAACTACAACCTTGTCGAACTCGGCCCCTGGGGTACGGGGAAGTCCTTCGTCTACCGCGAGACCTCCCCCAACGCAATTCTCATCTCCGGCGGCAAGACGACGGTTGCGCAGCTCTTTGTGCACATGGGGACGGGGCGTGTGGGTCTGGTAGCGACGTGGGATGTCGTTGCGTTCGATGAGGTCGCCGGCATGGAGTTCGCCGACACCTCCGTGGTCCAGATCCTGAAGGACTACATGGAATCCGGCTCGTTCGCTCGCGGCAAGGAGGAGATTCCGGCGGAGGCCTCGCTCGTGTTTCTGGGCAACACGAGCAAACCCCACGAAGAGCTGGTGCGTACAGCGCACCTCTTCGCTGACATGCCTAAGGCAATGATCGACCCCGCATTCCTGGACCGGATTCATTTCTACCTCCCCGGCTGGGAGACGCCGAAAATGGAGCAGAGCTTCTTCACGGGCCACTACGGGTTCGTCTCCGACTACCTCGCGGAAGCCCTTCGCGAGCTCCGCAAGACGAGTTGTGTTGGCGCAATCGACGCTGACTTCGCATTGGGCGCGCATCTCAGCGCGCGCGATGAGAAGGCAGTCCGCAAGACAGTGTCGGGACTCCTGAAGCTCCTTCATCCACATGGCGAGTGGACGCGCGCCGAGCTTCGCGAATACCTGGAGTTCGCGCTTGAAGGCCGGCGGCGCGTCAAGGAACAGCTCAAGAAGCTGGCCGCTCATGACTACGCCAAGACCTCGTTCAGCTACGTAGAGCGGGATGGCGGACGGGAGCAGTGGGTCGAGGTGCCCGAGCAACCGGAGCCGGAGATCGAAGAACAGGTGGCGGAGGTGGCAGTTGGCGCCGATGCTCCAGCGGACCGCGTTTCTAACCGTTCAACGTCGGCGCTGATGGCCGGCGGCGAAGGCAAGACTGTAGAGTTCAAGGCAGCGGCGCGGTGGAACGCCGAGCGGGGAGACCGCGACAAGGCCGTCGAGGACAGTGTTGTTAAGTCCATAGCCGGATTCATGAACACGGCGGGCGGCACCCTGCTGATCGGCGTGGATGACTTCGGGGCAACCGTCGGCCTTGTGAACGATTTCAAGCTCTTTTCGAAGAAGAACCGGGACGCCTTCGAGAACTGGCTGACAGACGTTCTTCAGCACTCGATTGGCAAGCCTTCGATAGCCAATGTGTCAATCGTTTTCGAGGACATCGACGGCTTGGACGTGTGCCGGGTGGACGTTCGGCGCTCGGCTGGTCCGGTGTACGTCTCCGAGGGTACTGAGGCCCGGTTCTACGTCAGGTTGAACAACTCGACGCGACTCCTGAACACGCAAGAGACGGTCGAGTATCTGCGAGCACGCCAGTGATGTTCCACCGAGCCTTGACGACAGATGGTCGCCGAGACACGGATTCTCAGGAATGCGCCTGCACCCGCCAGGGGACTTCCGACGCATGCCCGCCGGTGCACCTTGAGTGCGCTCCTCGCCAGGTCTCGCGCGATGCAAGTAGTCAGCGCCAGTAGACGCACCGATATCCCCGCGCTTTACTGGCGCTGGTTCATGAAGCGGCTCGATGCCGGCTACTGCCACTGGATTAATCCGTTCAACGCTCACCAGGTCTTCCGCGTTTCGCTGCTGCCGGAGGACGTGGCAGCGATCGTCTTCTGGACCCGTAACGCCGCGCCAATGCTGCGGCACGTGGAGGCGCTGAAGGAGCGCGGCTTCACCTTCTACGTCCACTACACCATCAACGGGTACCCCGAGCAGCTGGAGCACGACAGCCCAGCCGAGGGGCAGGCCGTAGCTGCTCTGAGGGCGCTGAGCGAGGCAATCAGTCCCGAACGAGTGATCTGGCGCTACGACCCGATCATCATCAGTTCCATCACGCCCGAGGCGTATCACGTCGAGAGGTTCACCGCCCTGGCGAAGAGACTTCGCAGCGTCGTCTCGTCCGTCTACTTCTCGTTCTGTGACCCCTACGGCCGAACCCAAAAGCACTTCGTGCGGCTGACGCGGGAGGCCGGGATAGCCTTCGAGTTCGGCGACAGCTCGACCCACTCGCGATTGGCACGCCGCTTGGCGGAGATCGCCGGCTCGATGGGGCTGGAGCTGTATTCGTGCGCCGAGCCGGGGCTGAGCGTCGAGGGTGTCAAGCGCGGAAGCTGCATCGACGCGTCGCTGCTCGCGACGCTGCGACCGGACTTGGACTTCCGATTGAAGCCCGCGCCGACGCGTGAGGGATGCGGGTGCGTGCAGGCGACTGACATCGGGGTCTTTGACACGTGCCTGTTTGGGTGCGAGTACTGCTACGCGAACCAGAGCGTCAATGCGCCGCGAAAGCGCCACCGGGAGCACGATCCGACCGACTCGTTGCTGTGGCGGCCGCCGTCGCTGCGAGGCGTCGACCTCGATGAGTCTGCGGCCGTTCATGATCAGGCACCTGCTCGCATCCGCGCCAGGAGGCCCAAGGATCAGCTAAGCATGGATCTCGACGCAGACGGCTTCTGATGCGCCCTGCTTGGGCCAGAGCATCGCGGAGACTGAAGCTTCTTGATGGGGGTTCCGCTTGCTGTCGTCGGCAGATGGTAGATTGGGCACATGAGCGATAGGGCGACAGCAGTGAACCCCGGCCTTCTCATTTGGGCGCGCGAGCGAGCGGGCCTATCCCTGTCTGACGTGGCGCACTACATTCACAAGGGTGCTGACGACGTTGCTGCGTGGGAAACCGGCGATGCATGGCCCACCTACAGACAGCTTGAGACGCTGGCTGAAGGACTCTATCACCGCCCAGTTGCCCTCTTCTTCCTTCCGGAGCCTCCGGAGGAACCGGCCGCTCAACAGGAGTTCCGTACTCTGCCGGACTTCGATATCACGGGGCTAGGTGCTGATGCTCGGTTTGCCGTACGGCTTGGCCGCTCATACCAAACGTCGCTCAGGGAATTGACTGGCGGGTTGAACCCGTCGGATCGGCGTCTGTGGCGCGACCTCCGACTCGACCGCTCATCTGATGTCATGTCCGCAACTCGGCAGCTGCGCAGCTACCTGAGTGTGACTCTAGAGCGACAGCGGTCATGGCGCTCAACTGCGGATGCAATGGCTGCGTGGCGGGGCTGCGTGGAGGATGCCGGCGTCTTTGTGTTCAAGAGATCGTTCAAGCAACGTGAGGTCTCGGGATTCTGCCTGACGGACAACGAGTTCCCCATCATCATGGTGAACAACAGCACTCCGTTCTCGAGACAGATCTTCACCCTATTCCACGAGGTCGCGCATCTGCTGTACGGCTTATCCAGCATCACAACTGTCGACGGCCGCTTCGTCGATCGAATGTCTGGCTCCCAGAAGTCCATCGAGGTTGCCTGCAACAAGCTTGCTGCGGAGGTCCTTGTTCCGAGCGACGCCTTTCCCTGGGACAGAATCGATCAAGACAATCCCGTGGACTCCGTCACCGCCGTCGCGCGCGCCTTCAACGTTAGCCGCGAGGTCATCCTGCGCCGCGTTCTTGACAGAGGCTGGATAGACCCGGAGACCTATCGCGAGTGCGTGCAGGTTTGGGCAAGTGAAACGGAAGCGGGTCGTGGAGGCGATGGTGGCGACTACTACAACAACCAGGCGGCCTACCTCGGTGACGCGTACCTTCGACTCGCCTTCTCTCGGTACCGTGCTGGAATCATCAGCGCCTCCGATCTCTCCGAGCACTTGGGCGTCAAGGCCCGCAACATCCCGAAGCTCGAAGAGAAAGTCGCAAGCAGGATCTGATGTCGGCTACGTACGTCCTCGACACGAACTCGTTCCGGGTCTTCGGCAACTACTACCCAGAGAGCTTCCCGTCCTTCTGGGACCAAGTTGAGCAGCTAGCTGTCGATGGCATGCTGGTCTCGTGCAGCGAGGTTGCCAAGGAGCTGAATCTCCAGAGTTCCGCAGAGCATTTGATTGACTGGGTCGAGAGTCATCCGCAACTGTTCCCGGACCCTACGGAAGCGGAAATGGAGTACGTCGCTGAGATTTTCCGCGTACTGCACTTCCGGCAGCTGATTGGCCAGAAACAGCAGCTCAGGGGATTGCCCGTTGCCGACCCGTTCCTCGTGGCCCGAGGGGCTCTTCAGAGCGCCTGCGTTGTGACAGAGGAGACCCTTAAGCCGAACGCGGCCAAGGTGCCCAATGTCTGCGAGCACTTCGGGGTCCGGTCTACGAACGCACAAGGCTTCCTGGTGGAAGTAGGCTGGCGATTCTAAGTTGGCGCCTAGCAAGCGGATCAACCTGACTCGCTCAGCAGACGAGTTATCCGCCCGACGTCGGGCATGTGATGGACAAGGGGGGTGACGGATGCCGAAGACAACGGTGTTCATCGGGTCGTCAGCGGCGGCGAGATCTCAGGCGAAGCGCATTGTTCGCAGGTTTGAGAGCGCGACGCTGGAGTTCCTGCCTTGGTGGGACGCCTTCACCGCGGGCCGGACGCTGCTGGAGGACTTGGACAACATCGTGAACAAGGTCGATGCGGCGCTGCTGCTCTTCTCACCGGAAGCTGACTCGACCGTTCGGGGGAACACGGTTCACGTGCCGAATCTCAACGTTCTATTCGAGTTCGGCTACTTCTATGGCCACCTTGGGAAGGACAAGGTCGCCATGCTCAAGTATGGCGAGTTCTATCTACCATCAGACTTTGGAGGCTACATTCATATCTTCGGCAGTACGTACTTCAAGCGGGGCGCTGTTGTGAAGGTCGGCAAGCGCACCGAGTGCGAGTTCGAGCGCTGGGTGGCGCAGGTATGACCCTGACCGGCGTGTCTGGCAGACGCGCAAACCGCTAGCCGTTCAACTGGCGGAATGCAGATGGCCGGCACGCACTCATCAGATGACACCATCGATTTTGCCCTGTCCTACGCAGGCGAGGACGTGGATGTGGCGCGGGCGGTGTCGCAGCAGCTTCGTCAGCTCTCGTTCTCCGTGTTTCTCGCTGACGAGCAGCGACGCAGCCTTGTCGGGGTCGACGGCGAGACGTTCTTTGAACGCCTCTTCACTGAGTCCAAACAGGTTGTTGCGTTCATCTCATCGAGCTACAGAGCCAAGGATTGGCCGCGTTTCGAGTGGGATGTGATTCGCGACAGGAAGCTCGAGAATCGCTACATCCCTGTCCGGCTTGATGACGTACGTATCGTCGGCCTTCCATCCAAGCCCTTCACTGCGCAGTCCGTGCGTCTCGCCTGAGAAGCCCAGCGTTGTGCCTTCGATGAGGAGCCGGTCGACCTCACGAAGGCGCTTGTCGGTGAGCATGTTCTCGAAGCGGAACCTCGTGCGCCCGTGCGCCCGAAGGTCGCCGGTGTAGAGCAGGCGCTGGCCATCGGCTTCCATGAGCAGGGCGCGCGAGTCGGGCGCTGCGTGGTCCACCGGGATCGCGGTCACCGACAGGTCCCCGAACCGCAGCGTCTCATCCACGGGGAGGCGGCGCAGGTCTGCCGGCAGTGCGGCGTCGGGGAAGAACACGCGTCCCACCTCGAGGACCGCGATCGTCCCCTCGCTCCCGTACACCGGGA
>Ga0209539_1000558_pt1 | contig 21281 bp, 18 predicted proteins | sample BarGraNGADG00312_2_FD_184499 | JGI IMG/M metagenome (GOLD analysis project Ga0209539, IMG submission 184499) | Arctic peat soil microbial communities from Barrow, Alaska - Barrow Graham LP Ref core NGADG0011-312 (SPAdes) (version 2) | ecosystem: Environmental > Terrestrial > Soil > Wetlands >... | reverse complement strand
CCTCTATCCGGGGGCGAAGTGCGTCCAGACGATGATTCCAGCTGGTCAGGCCGTCCACACAGACCTGCTTGAGACGGTGACCGCGCTCGAATTCGACGTCTGGCGTCATGGCGAACCGGACGTGTTCATCTACGAGCGCCCGGTCGAATAGCCTCAGTAGTCAAGCGGGAATGCCGGCCCGGCCATACCTGTACGGCAGTCTCAGCCACTCATGAGAAGGAGACTATTATGCTCGTAGAAGTGAAGGACCTTACGAAGCGCTTTGGCAAGTTGACCGCCGTGGACGGCGTGCACTTCAGCATTCCCGCGGGCGAGGCGTTCGGTCTACTGGGACCAAACGGTGCCGGCAAGACCACGACTGTCTCCATGATGTGCGGCCTCGTCGTACCCTCCGGGGGAGACGTCATCGTCGACGGTCACAGCATTCTCCGTGACCCCATGGCCGTTCGCCGCGTCATCGGCGTTGTGCCGCAGGACATCGCCCTGTACCCGACACTCTCCGCCCGGGAGAACCTCACGTTCTTCGCGCGCATGCAGGACGTCTCTGCCGACATGCTCGCATCCCGCGTCGACGCCGTCCTCGACATTGTCCAGCTGGCCGACCGCCAGAAGGACCGCATCGAGACATACTCGGGGGGCATGAAGCGCCGCATCAACATCGCAGTCGGTCTCCTCAATCAGCCCAAGCTGTTGATCCTCGACGAGCCGACCGTCGGCGTGGACCCGCAGTCACGCAACAGCATCCTGGAAACTCTGAAGGAACTCAACCGCCAGGGTATGACGCTGCTGTACACAAGTCACTATATGGAAGAAGTCGAGTTCCTGTGCACCCACATCGCCATCATCGACCATGGCAGGGTCATAGCGGACGGCACGCAGAAAGACCTGCGGCTTCAGGCCGGCAACAAGGACATCATCAGCATACAGCTCGTCCGGGAGGCTGACGGCGCGGTCCGTGACCGCCTTGCGGCACTGCCGGGAGTCGACACCGTCGAGCTCCGCGACAAGACGATCCGCATCGCGACGGATCAGGGCCGATCATTGCTAGCCGGCGTCATCTCCACGCTTGACGACGCAGAGTGTCCCGTTTCGACCATCGACGTGAAGGAGCCAAACCTGGAAGACCTGTTTCTCAACCTCACCGGGACTATCTTGAGGGACTAACGTGAAGTTCTGGCATATCGCAGTCAAAGACCTGAAGATCCGTGTCCGTGACAAGTCCGCATTTGTGATCCTCCTGATCCTTCCTATGGCGATGATCATCATCCTTGGGACCGTCTTCAACTGGGCGGGCAGCTCGTTCACGGCGAACGTCGCCCTCGTCGACCTCGACCACGGCGATATGGCCAGGCGCCTGACGCAGGACGTCTTCGCCAGTGCCCAGCTCAAGGATCTGTTTGTCGTAACCACCGTCCCCAGCGAGGCCGAGGCACGCACGCTCGTCGAACAGGGGAAGACGGGCGCAGCCGTCATCATCCCGGCGGGGTTCAGCAGCGGTGTGACCGCCGGCACCAAGGTATCCATCATTGTCCTCGGCAACCCCGAGACCGCCACACAGGCAGGCGTCATCCGCAACGTCGTGGAGTCTTTCACGGCCGAGGTCCAGCGCAGACAGCTGGCTGGGTCGGTCGCGATCCGAACACTGCAGCAGTCCGGGACTGTCCCGCCACAGCGCATGCAAGAGGCGATCCAGTCGGTGCTGGCTGAAGTCGGCACGTCCCAGCAGACCGGCGTCATCTCGGTGAGGACCACGACCCAGGAGGGCATCAAGGTACCCCGGGCCCTCGACTACTATGCCGTGGGCATGGCATTGCTGTACCTGATCTTCACTGCCAACACCGGCACCGAGGGCATGCTGGAGGAACAGCGCCAGCACACGCTGGCACGCGTCCTGACAACGCCGACCTCTCGCAGCCAGATCTTGCTCGGCAAGCTGGTAGGCATCTTCGTCATCGCCGCTCTGCAGTTCAGCATGATCATCGTGCTGACCCGACTGCTATACCGTGTCAACTGGGGCGCTTCGGTGCCCGCCGTCATCGTCATGGCCACGGCAAGCGTGCTGGCGGGGGCGGGACTCTCGACGCTGGTCGCAGCCCTGACACGCACGCCAGAGCAGGCCGGCTCGATCGGGCCCGCCGTGGCACTCGTCTATAGTCTCCTCGGTGGTACGATGTGGCCCGTCTACGACATGCCGGCCTGGATGAACTCCCTGTCCCGGCTCACGTTTACGCGCTGGTCGGTCGAAGGCTTCACCAGCCTCATGGTGAACGGCGGCGGGGTCTTGTCCATCGTCCGTCCCGTCGGCGTCTGCCTGGCTATGGCTGCCGTATTCCTGTTCATCTCCGTCACGGTCCTGAACAGGAACTACCGGTAGAAGAGGAGTCTGTCATGCTCCGCAAAGCATTTGTCATTGCAGGTCTTCAGCTGCGTCTCATCCTGCGGGACAGATCGTCGTTCATCTGGCTGCTGCTGGTCCCCATCATCTTCACCACGATCGTGGGCGCGGCATTTGGGGGGTTCGGCTCATCCGGTCCCGCACCCAGGGTGCCCGTCGCTTTCGTCGACCTCGACCATGGGATTGCCAGCGGTGTGTTCGGGCAAGCCCTTCGTGACGAACCTGCGCTGAACGTCCAGACGCCGTCCGAGACAGACGGCAGACAGCAGCTGAAGGACCAGAAGGTACCCGTGCTCATCATCATTCCAAGGGGGTTTGGAGCTGCCGTGGAAGCCGGCACCTCGACGAGTGTCGAGGTTATTCGGTCTGCGGGGCAGTCATCCGGCTACTTCCTGGAGCAGCTCGTATCCAACGCAGCCACTCGCGTGTCAACCCTGGCGTACGCAGCATCGGTGACAACCCACCAGCTTTCGCGCTGGGTCACACTCGACACTGCCAGTCGTCTCACAGCGTGGCAGACAGCGTTCGCCGGCGCACGCACGACACTGGCCGATTCACCGACGGTGACGACCGACTACTCCGTCCTGGCGCAGACACAGCCACAGGTCCAGCTCCCGGACAGCGCTACGCAGAGCAGTACCGGGTTCGGCGCGATGTTCGTCATGGCCGGCGTCCTGGGGACCGCGACGGTCCTCGTGAGCGAACGGCTCAGGAACACCCTTCCTCGCATCTTGACGACTCCGACCTCTGTCATTGCGTTTCTCGGTGGCAAACTGATGGCGATGATGGTTGTGGGGATTGCACAGTTTGCGCTGTTCATCCTGTGGGGGAGCCTGGTCCTCAGGGTGGATTGGGGCCGCAACCCTCTGGCGGTCGCAGTGATGGTCCTGGTGTACGTGTTCGCAGCCACCGGACTTGGCGTCCTGATCGGATCGCTGTGCAAGACGATGGCTCAAGCGAGTGTCATAGCCTCATTCGTGACGTACGCCACATCCATGCTGGCCGGCTCGTGGTGGCCGATCGAAGTGTCGCCTCCGTTCATGCAGCAGCTGGCACGTGCGTTCCCGCAGTACTGGGCCGTCAACGGCCTGAACAAGATCGTCGTCCGGGGACTGGGGTTTGCCGCGATCGCACCGAATCTGCTGGTTCTTGCGGTTGCCGGTGTCGGCTTCCTTCTGGCGGGTTCGGTGGTCTACGTTCGCACAACGCGGTCATAGGAGAGTAGGCATGGGGAATTATGAGGAAGCAAAGCAACAAGTCACTACACTCTGTCACAACCTTGTTGAAAAGGGATATCTGATGGGAACCGGTGGCAATGTTTCGGTGCGTATCCGGGGCGAGCACGCGTTCGCTATTACTCCTTCCAATTACGATTACACGATCATGACACCAGCAGATGTCTGCATACTTCGGTATAATCTCACAGTCCTCGAGGGAGAACGCAAACCTTCGATTGAAAGCGCTTTGCACGCCGCTATCTACGAGAACCGACTGGATACCAACTGCGTCATTCATACACATCAGCTGTATGCCAGTGCTTTTGGGCTCACGAAGACGCCGATTCCAGCACTCTACGACGAACAAGCTCGTTTTCTCGGCAAGTCGGTTGAGATCATTAATTACGCGCCGTCGGGAACAGGATTCCTTAAGCACAATGTCGTCATACGACTAAAGAACCACTGCAATGCATACATCCTGCAAAATCATGGTGCTTTGTGCCTTGGCCCTGATCCGGATCGCACAATGTTCAATGTGCAACTGCTCGAAAAATGCGCTGTGACGTACCTCCTTGCGATCTGTACCGAGAAGAAGATTTCGCGTATCCCGCTGCCGTTTCGCGAGGTAGCGTTTGCTATGTTGCGCAAGGATCAGAAAAAATTCGAGAATGCCAACGAGCATTAGTCAAACAGGGGGCGGCTATGGCCGAAGAACAGAAGTACGCTATTTCCGAATGGCCTGATACAGCAAAAATCTACGATCGTTTGCATGCATTAGTCCAGGTACCGCCAATGACGATCCGGCGCGATAAAATGAAAGAATACTTAGATTACTATGATACAAAATGCACCAAATCTAGAGCCTTGACTGACGAGGCGAAGAACTATATTCCTGGTGGTGTTCAGCACAATCTGGCGTTCAACTATCCTTTCCCCATTGCTATCGAGAAAGCAAGCGGCGCTTTCATGGGGGATGCCGACGGCAACCAATACATCGACTTCCTGCAGGCCGGCGGCCCAACTGTTCTGGGCAGCAACTATGCACCAGTGCGCGAAAAGGTGGCTGAGGTCATCAACGAATCAGGCCCGGTCACTGGCCTGTTCAGCGAATACGAGCTGAAGCTCGCAAAACTCGTCAACCGCCTTGTCCCCAGTGTTGAGATGCTGCGCATGTTTGGATCCGGGACAGAGGCTGTCATGGCAGCTATTCGTGCAGCACGGACACATACCGGCAAGCGCAAGATCATCAAGGTTGGCGGAGCATACCATGGCTGGAGCGACTCGATGGTCTACGGCCTGCATGTACCAGGCACGGGGCGCTTCGAATCCAAAGGAATACCGATGGGCGCGACCGGCAACACAGAAGAAGTTTTTCCCAACGATCTCGCTGGTCTGCGGCGTTTGCTGATCCGTAACCGTCTGCGTGGCGGTACGGCAGCCGTCATCGTGGAACCTGTCGGGCCGGAAAGTGGAACGCGTCCCGTGTACAAGGACTACAACCAGAAGGTACGCGAACTTTGCGATGAGTTCGGCGCACTCCTCATCTTTGACGAAGTTGTGACTGGGTTCCGGCTAGGAATGGGCTGCGCTCAGGGTTACTTCGGCATCAAGCCAGACCTGACAGTCTTTGGTAAATGCATCACCGGTGGTTACCCGATGGCTGGCGGACTTGGCGGCCGACGTGACGTCATGATGCATCTTTCAGCCGGGATCGGCGGCACAGGAGAACACGCTTACGTCGGTGGCACACTGACGGCCAATCCATTGTCATGCGCTGCGGGATACTTTGCTCTGACAGAAATGGAACGCACCAACGCACCGGTCATCGCTGGGCGTGCCGGTGATCGTTTGACCAAAGGGTTACAGGAGATCATCGACCGGCGCAAACTGCCGTTTGTCGCGTACAATCAAGGTTCCATCGTGCATCTTGAAACAGCAGGCGTCATGCTGCTCGATTTCCGTCACCCACTCCAGCTGGCCAAGGAGCTTAAGCCCCGAAACCACATGATGCAGGAGATGGGTGCCGCCTACATGAGCCAAGGCATCATCACCCTGGCTGGCAGCCGCATGTACATGAGTATGGCTGATACCGATGAAATCATTGATGATGCGCTCCGGCGCTTTGATACTATTCTGGGAAGTGTCGAAGCTACCTGACGCATAAGAATATGACAAAGGGGTGGGCCTGCACAGGCCCACCCCTTTCTTCGTTTCTACTGCCCGCCTTACGGATTCATCTCGCGGTAGAGGTCTTTGGTCTGGTGATAATACTGAACGAATTCCTTGAAAGCCTTATCGTAGAGAGCACGGTGTTCCGCCAGAGATGTGTATTCCCTGGAAATCGCCGTATACCGCGCAGCGTCTTCAAATTTCATATATCCTAGTGCTTCGGCAGCGATAAATGCTGCTCCGCGCGCGTTCACCTCGATAGGGTTCGCCACCTGACGGATGGTGACATCAAGCACATCCGCAAAGATCTGGCACCAGATGTTGGACTTGGCGCCCCCACCAACAATGTTGAGGGATGTCAGCTTGCGTCCCAGGAACTTCTCGCCCGGTCCAAGCATCCACCGCGTATTCAGGGCAACGCCCTCCAGGAATGCGCGAATAATGTCCTCCCGGCTGTTTTCCAGGGAAAGATTGAAGATGGACGCACGCACATGACGGTCTTCAACAGGGCATCGTTCGCCATAGATCCACGGTGTGTAGATAACACCATTGCTCCCAGCCGGGACCTGCTCTGCAATGTGGTCCATAATCTCATACACGTCGGGCGCCTGCTCCTCACGCAGCAACTTGTCCTTGTGATAGAGAATCTTGTCGCGCAGGAAAGTCAGGTTGCCACCTGCTGTCGTCTGCAGAATCGTCATCAGGTACTTTCCTGGAATGGCACAGGGCACCGAGGCGAGCGAGTTCACGACATCTGTTTTCATGAACGGCACGTGTGCAGCGATCCAGGACGACGTGCCAATGTACAGATGCCCCTCGTAGTCGCGTACAGCTCCCGAACCAATGGCCGCTGATGTTGTGTCGATGGATCCTGCTACCACCCGAACGCCGGGCTTGAGTCCCAACTCACGTGCAACGTCCGGTTTCAGCTCACCCAACACAGAGTCACAGGGAACAATCTCAGGGAATTTGTCAGCATCGATACCGGAGTTTCTTATCAGTGCCGGTGAATAGACAACATGCGCCGAATTGCGATTATCCGTGACCCAGGAAGTCAGAATAGAATCGGGCGTGGCGGCAAACCGTCCGCAAAGGCGCATGTTCATGTAATCCGGAACATTCAGGAATTTGAACGTTCTCGCATAAACGTCCGGAAACACGTCCCGAATGAAGAGCATATGCGCCGATGGATCTTTGCCAGACAAGGACGGCGCGCCGCCGGTCAGTTTGACCCAGCGCAGCAAGCGGATAGGGTCGTATCCAGCAACATTGACTGGCCCGCGTGTGATCTGCTCGAGATACTTGGCCCCACGCATGTCCATCCACAGCACACAGTTCATCAATTCCTTGCCGTCCCTGTCCACCGGAACGGTGCCCTCTCCCTGGGTTGAGCAACAAACACCAACGATGTCCTCCACAGGAACAAGTTTCTTGTGAACCAGCTTGCCGGCAGTTGTCAGGAATGCATTCCACCAATCCTCCGGATCCTGTTCCGCCCCGCCACCTGGCAACACATGCAGAGGCACTTCCTGAAATTCCCATCCCGCAAAAACACCGGTCACGGAAACCAGCGCTGTCTTGCATCCCGACGTCCCCAAATCAACGGCGAGGATATATGGTTCGGCGTTTCTTTTCATGTTATCGTCTCCGCGCCAGCGTGTACGACATTGGGATCCTTCAGGCGAGTGACAATAAACGCGCAGATGATGAGCAGGAATACCGCGAAGAGCAGCGAAAGCGTAAAGGAGCCATCTTTTGTGCGCATGGCCTCCATGACATACACGTAGACAACGGCAGCCTGGCCGAAGAGTTGAATCAACCCATTCGACGTTCCCTCCGGTGTTGGGTAGGTAATCTCGGCGGCATACTCCATGCCCACCGGGCTCAGACTGACGAGGAAGAACCCCAGTTCAAAGGCTGATGCCATGAGCAGCCAGACAGGCCGCGCAAACGTAACGCCGATGAGACCAGGAATCGCACCCAGCACGCCGATCATGAGATATTTGCAACGTTTGTGCTGCTTGTCTGAAAATGCAGGGATTACGACGGCACCGATGACTCCTCCGACAAGCATGAGCGCGCCGAGTGTCCCCGCCTGCTCCGGGCTGAAGCCACGCGGCCGGACGATGGGTTCTATCCAGGTTGACAGGCCATTGAAGAGGCCCAGCGCAATGAAGCAGATAGCCAGAAACATCCAGAACATTCTGTTTTTGAGAGCATTCTTGAGGCCGTCCAGCATCAGCGCACGCGTCTCCTGTCCTGCAGGGCATGGCGGTGTCGGTGGTTTCTCACGCGCCAGCAGGATGAAAAGCACCGACGAGAAAGCGGCCAGAATACCGTACAGCAACTGAACGCGCGCGATGGACATGCTCTGGGTCAGAATTGGCGTCAGGACCATGCCGATTGCTGTTCCGACAAGTGATGCCAGTGTCACCAGTCCGACTGCTGTGGCACGAAATTCGAGATCGAACCATTTAGCCGGAACGGTTGTCCAAGCGTTGAGGAGAAAGGGCTGCGCGACAGCGATGCCGATGGTCGAGGCCAGGACGAGGCCGTACCGGGCTCCCGCCAGTCCTCGCAGAATACCAAAAACGCCCATCAAAACGGCACCGATACTAACAGCCTTGTGAAAACCCCACGTGTCGATCACCCATGAAACCGGGATGGACAGTGGAATGAAGGCGATCATAAACATCATTGACAAAAGTCCGATGTTGAGATCGGTTACGCCGTAGAATGTTGCCGCCGGCCCCGTAATCGGAGAATAGCTGATCCACAACATCTGAATGGTAATGTTGATGAACATAAACACCGCCAGCACAACCCAGCGGTAGCCATATACGCGAAACGTTGGCCTGTCCATAGCATCTCCCCCGCAATTGATCTTCTCTTCTTCGCAAGTATTACAGTCCCATGCTTCGCGCATCAAGCGCGGGCGCGAGGGTTCGCCGAATCTGTAGCCGAGCTTCAGACGGACAGGTAGACGGAGAGGGAGCGGAACCAGCCCAGACGCTCGCGGTCGACGGCCTCGAGTCCGTACGCATTCAGGAACACCTGCTGACCGGCGGGATCCAGATACCCGAACATCGTCGCGAGGTCATACCATGGGTCGCCGAGGTCGGTGAAGGACCAGTCAAGTACAGACGTGATCCGTTCCCCATCGAGCAGAATATTCTTCGGTCGGAAGTCGCCGTGGAGGACCGCGACAACGCCAGGCTTGGGGCAGGTCGCCCTCAGGCGCTCAAGCTCCTTGACGGGGTCGCCCGTGATGCCCTTGGCGCGAAATTCGGCCCTGCTCATTACCTTTTCCTGCAGATGACGCTCGGCCCAGAGCAGCTGTCCGTCAACGCACTCCTGCCAGCTCACCGTTCCGACTGGCAGATGGTGCAGCGTCGACAACATGGAGCCCACAGCCACGGCGATACGGTTGCGGTCGTCCCTGGAACCGGCCTCACGAAGAACGTCGGTCGCAGAGCGACCAGCAGCGTGCTCCATCAACAGGAACCCGAGAGGCCGGTTCTGGACATGGGCAAGGGGCTTCGGCACAGGGATCTCCGTTCCATGCAGCAGCTTCAGCACCTCATATTCGAGGGCGAGCTCCTGCATACGATAGGCTCCGCGGGCGACCTTGACGACAAAGCGCTGCTCCGACGCGTTCTGCAGCAACAGCACCAGCCCGCATCTGCCATGGTGCGGCGACGACCTGTGCACCACCGGTCCCGTGATTGCGAGGACCTGAGCAGGCAGCCGCAGTGTCATCGGATCCAAGCTCATCGGCGGCAGCCGTTCGGCAGGCGTAAGATCGCATGTAATGGCCCTGATGCGTGGTTGTATGGACTCGGTTGTGCCTGAATCGACAGCGCGTTTCATATATATAGGATACCATCATTGGTGTATTGAACAAACCACTCTGACACCACATTGATACCGACAGGCCCCTTGGCTCAGCGAGGACCTGTCGATGTCGTATTGCCCTCTACAGGTTGAGCTTGCGGTCCATGAGCCAGGACGTTATTGCAAACGCCAGCACGCCGAGCGTGACAAACATCAGTGGAGAAACCAACGGGAACTGGACCGACCCTGCTCCAAGGAATGGCATGTTCCGCCAAGGGTTCAGGGTGAGGTAATGAGGCTCCCGGTGAAGCGAGGAAGAGATCCACACGTCGACGTTGCAAGGAATACCCCTACCTCAGAGAGTAACGGAGGTAGTTGTACAAGTACCTTCATGGCTGGTACGTCACCGTGATCGTCCTTGTCGCGTTCACCCAGACGACTGAACAGCCGAGATTCTCGGAGACGAATCGCAGCGGGAGCATCGTCCTGCTGTCGATGATCTCGGGGACTACGTCGGCGTTCGCCGCATCGATAGGCGTGCTCGCCCCATTCACGGTCGCAGCACTCTTGCCGACCCAGAGTTCAACGGCCGTCGCTCCAAGGGTGACGGTCGCCTTACGTGCAACCTCGTCCCATGCGACGGTCCCTCCGAGTGCTTCGATGATCACACGTATCGGGACAAGGGTCCTGGCATTCTTGATGACGGGAGGCGAATCGAGCGTCTTCGACGTGCCGTCGACGGTGAACGCGGACTTCCCAATCTGAAGAACGACCTTCCGGCTTGCCAAGGATCGGGAGTCGTAGCGGAAGACTCCGTTATGAGTGAACCCGGCATACATCGTGGAAGGCCTCTTTGGGTCGATGGCGAGAGAAGTGACATTTCTCGAAGTGATGCCAGGCTTTACGACCGTCCAGGTGGCGCCGCTGTCGGTGGAGCGGAAGATGTCAACATTGGTGCCGGCATACAGGGTGGAAGGGGTGAAGGAGTCAATGGCAAGAAAGTAGACAGAGATATAGTCGTGTCCAATACTCATTGCCTTCCATGTCGCACCGCTGTCCGTGGAGCGGCAGACGTAACCGTTGGTACCGACATACAGGGTGGAAGGGGTGAGAGGGTCGACGGCAAGAGAATAGACAGTCATACCGGTGATGCCGGTATTCACGGCCGTCCAGTGGTCTCCTGAGTCCGCGGAGCGGAAGACACCACCTTGGGTACCGACAATCCAAGTACCGACATATAGGGTCGTGGGGGTGAGAGGGTCGATAGCGAGACACCAGACATCCACGTGTGGGAGGCCGGTGTTCACCGCAGTCCAGGTGGTACCGCTGTCAGTGGAGCGGAAGACACCAGTATTGTTGGTACCGGCATACAGAGTGGTGGGCGTACGGGGGTTGATGGCAAGAGCGGCAACCCTCGTCTTTGTTTCGCCTGTGTTCGCGGCAGTCCAGTGGCCTCCCGAGTCCGCAGAACGGTAGACTCCATTATGGGTTCCGATATACAGGGTGGTTGGAGTGAGAGGGTCGATCGCAAGACAGATGGCATCCCATTTCTCGATACCCGCGTTCGCAGCAGTCCATGTGGCGCCACGGTTGACAGAACGGTACACGCCACGATCGAGACCGGCGTACAGGGTGGTGGGAGTATCAGGGTCGACGGCAAGCGAGCAGACCTCCATAAACGAGAGACCATTGTTCATAGCAACCCATTGATCTCCCGAGTCCGTGGAGCGGAAGACGCCGCCAGTCGAGGAAACGGCATACAGAGTGGTTGGTACCTTGTTGTCGATGGCAAGAGACTCGATGACCTGACTGCTGATACCTGTGTTCACGGCGGTCCAGGTGGCGCCGCTGTTGTTGGAACGGTAGACGCTGCCAGCATCGCTATAGGAACTGACATACAGGGTTGAAGGTGTGATAGGGTCGACTGCAATAGAAGCCACGTTCAGAACGGTGAGTCCAGTACTTGCTGCCGTCCAGTGATTGCCGCTGTCCGCGGATCGGAAGACGCCACCATCGTCGGTGCCTGCATACAGAATGTCTGGCGATAACGGGTCAATGGCAAGAGAAGTGACGTTCAGCGTGGTGAGGCCGGCGTTTGCAGCAATCCAGGTGACGCCACCGTTGACGGAGCGATAGATACCCCCGCGGTAGCTGCCGGCATACAAGATCGTGGGGTTATGGCGGTCGATGGCAAGAGACATAACATTGAGGTTGGCAATGCCAGCGTTCGCAGCAGTCCACGATGCACCACTGTTGACCGAGCGATAGACACCAACACTGGTGCCAGCGTACAGAGTAGAGGGGGTGAGAGGATCAATAACAAGAGACGAGATATGTGTAGATGGAAGGCCTGTAGTCACCTCAGTCCAGTGGTCGCCACTGTTCGTGGAGCGGAAGATGCTACCATCTCGAGCGGTCTCACCAGCACTGCCGGCATAAATCGTGGACGTCGTATGAGGGTCGATGACAAGGAAGATAGACCCTCCTTCTTTGGTATCGGTCTTCACGACAGTCCAGGTCGCACCGCCGTCGGTGGATCGGTAGAGACCATTGAGGGTATCGGCATACATGGTGGTTGGCGTCTTTGGGTCTATGGCAAGGCAATAGATGGAACCCCCGTACAGGGGCAACTGTGTCCAGGTCCCTGTCTCCGCTGCCCGTGCAGCGGGGACACCAGGTGTCACGCCGGAAACGTTCAGAACGATGCACAGGATCACTATCAAGACACTACAAACGGGTCGCTTCATCATTGCTGCCCCCTCCAGGCTGTTCCTCTAACATTTAATTTTATTGTAGCCACATCTGCGGCAACGTTCAATTGATCTCGTCAGCCAAGCCCTGTCCTCTCCCTCCTTCAGTACCCTTGAGAACGACTCCTGTGTCGATGCAGACGTCGAGAAGATGCAGCCCGATTGACAGACTGGATTTCCACCTGTGCGAGAATGACTGAGGCAGACGATTGCCAGAAGAGACAACCTGTCATCCTGATGAAGCGCGAAAGCGCCATGGCTGTTTCTCGTGAGTTCACGACTCAATGGTTCACGTACGCTCGCACGTGAATCGAAGTGTCACTCCGGCACAGTGTGCAAACCGGCAGACCCCCTGTTGTGCCAGGAGTCTGCCGGCATACATCAGTAGGGGTAACGCCCTACAGGTTGAGCTTGCGGTCCATGAGCCAGGACGTTATTGCAAACGCCAGCACGCCGAGCATTACGAACAACAGTGGAGAAACCAGCGGGAACATTGCCGGCTGCGTCCCCGCTCCAATAATTGGCAGGTTCCGCCACGGACTCAGATAGAGGCGGACTCCACTAAACATCGTTTCTTCCAGTACGAGACCGAATTGCGCGCTCAACCAGAGTACCACAATGACGACGAGCGCAGAAAAGATGCTTCCAAGATGCTTCTTTGAGTTGGTGAGCGTCTTGCCAAACGTCACGCCGAAAAACATGATCGTCATGAAGCTGACAATCACCGCCAGGACGCCGAGGCACATCACCCAGTAGTCGCCAGTCAGCAGGAACCTGCCGACGTAGGGCCGTATCTCCTGAGCGAGCCCTGGAGCAAGACACGCGAGCACGATGACACTCGTCATGCCACCCAGCAGCGTCATGATCGTGTCGATGACAAGCAGCACGATACGCGAACCCAGGACCTCGGCTCCGTGGAGTGGCAGGCCGAAGACGAGGTACCCAGTGTCGCCATACAAGTCCTGCGTATATGTGACGATGTTGATGACCGTCATGACCGCATAGAACAGGACCCAGAAGCCCGCCATCATGAGCGGCACACTCATCGACACAGGCGCCGACTGCGCGGGGTTCTCATGCATCCCGATGAAGCGTGTCGCCTGATACAGCGTCAGCGCACACATGGTGATGAGTCCGATCGTATACAGGAGTCTGCGGCCCCTGAGCTGGTACCTAACGAGCTTCCACATGTCCGTACACCTCCCTGTAGATATCCTCGATCGATGCGCCTCGCCTGGTGCGCAGATCCTCCGCCTCGCCCGCCAGGACGACACGACCATTGTCGAGGAACACGACGTCGTCGAAAAAGCGCTCGACATCGGCAACCATCTGCGTCGACAGAATCATCGAACAGTCAGCGCGGAAGTTGGCTACCAGCGCATCCAGAACCTGGGTGCGCGCCAGAGGATCCAACCCTCCGAAGGGCTCGTCCAGGATGTAGAGCCGTGCCCTGCGGGAGAAGACCAGCGACAGCCTCGCCTTCTCGACCATCCCCCTGGACAGCGAGCCGATCTTCTGGCCGGCAGTGAGACGCATGATGGCAAGCAGCTCCTCGAAGCGCTTCCGGTCAAAGTCGTGGTAGAAGTCCGCATAGAAGTCACCTGCCTCGCCGACCGACATCCACCGGTCGAGATGGTTCACGTCCGGCAGAAACGAGACTATTGCCTTTGTTCGGACGCCCGGCACCATGCCGTCGACAAGGACGCTCCCCGACGTTGGCGACACCAGGCCTGCGAGGATCTTCATGAGCGTCGTCTTCCCACTGCCGTTGGGGCCAAGCAGTCCCATGATATGTCCTTCGGGCACCTCCAGCGTGATGTCGGACAGTGCCGACGTACCGATATAGCGCTTCGTAAGGCTGCTGATCTCTACGAGCATGCTCATTTCTTCTCCTTCCTGGCTGTTTCCGCTGCCATTGCCGCTACCTCCTCCGGTCCATACCCCAGCGAGCGCATGCCAGCAACATACGTTGCCACGATATCGCGCGCAAGTCCCTGCCGCATGAGGTCGACGGTACCGCGGTCGCCGGACACGAAGGTCCCCATGCCGCGCTGTGTCGCGACATACCCTTCACGTTCCAGCTCAAGGTAGGCCTTCTGGACGGTGTTCGGGTTCACGACGACCTGCTGGGCAAGGTCGCGAACCGAGGGCAGCTGTTGCCCGACCTTCAGCTCCCCGACGGCGATCTGCCTTTTGATCAGGTCCATGATCTGCGTGTAGATGGGAGCCCTGTCATCAAACTCCATGTCACGCCTCCTCCGTCCCTTGGACGGTCATTGTGTCACCCAGTGTCTTGGTGTACTACTAATCTAATACACATGACGATGGTGTCAAGAGGGGACCACGAAGCGCTCTGGGCACGTCAGGAGATGCAGTGCCCACGCCACAGCCCGTGACGACCGCGGAGTTTCTCATATACTGTGCGGGTGCCCCTGAAGGGGCAGGGGAGGAACCATGGGAACAACCGAGAGACCTATGCGAAAGAAAGAGTACGAGGTAACCGATACCGCCGTCCTACAGCGCATTCTGGGACGTGCCACACTGTGCCGCGTCGCGATGGTGGATGGCAGCAAGCCGTACCTGGTCACCATGAACTGCGGCTGGGACGGTGAACGCCTGCTTCTCCACGGTGCGATTCAGGGCAGGAAACTGGATATCCTGCGCGCCAACCCCCGCGTGTGCGTCGAGGTCGACGAGGACATCCAGCTCGTGTTCGGGGCAACGGGCGAGGAATGCACGGCGAACTACGTCAGCGTCATCGGAACCGGCACCGTGTCCTTCATCCTCGACTCCTCGGCCAAGAGCCGGGACCTGAATGTCATCGCCCGTCAATGCCATCCCGGCATCCCCGAAGAGGTCTTCCCCGACGAAGCCCTGTCCCGTGTCGCCGTACTGGAAGTCCAATTCGACCATCTCAGCTGCAAGGCGAAGGGGACGACGCCACGACCGTAACGCTACATTCCTGACCGGAGAAACCACGGTAAATGGAACCAGAACATTTATCACAACAAGGTTTCTTCTTACAACTTTCGAAGATGGCTTTTATTAGTTCCCTTTCTGGCCGCATTTGTCTATTTTCCACTTTTCCTCTGTTCTGTAGAATCTTTCAGGAGGAGCTTGATAACGAGACAATTTAACCTTGATAATGCGAAAGGAGTCAAAGATGAACAAATTCCTTGAAGGTAATCGAATATACTTACGACCTGTTGAAAAGGAAGATTCAAAAATTCTTTCTGAGTGGACTAATGATGGGGAGATCCGATCCATCACAGGTGAGGTTTACCCGATGACAGAGAAAGGACTTGAGGAATTCTATGAAAAGACGCAGAAAACAGAGGATACGATCTGGTTCGTTATTGTAGACAAGGAGAAGGATTTAGTTATCGGAGAGACAGGATTCTTAAGAATATTTAACCCATGGAGAACAGCCGACTTTTCGATAATCATAGGAAAAAAGGAATACTGGGGAAAAGGAATAGGAAAAGAGGTTGCAAACCTAATGCTGGAATATGGTTTCAACAATTTAAACTTCCACAGATTAGCGATAGGGGTCGTCGGTTTTAATGAAATAGGTTTGAAGTTCTGGGAAAGTATCGGATTTAGAAAAGAGGGGGTACAGAGAGAAGGATATTTCTATAATGGAAAATACTCCGACTTCATAATGATGAGTCTGTTAGAGCATGAATACAGGAAGTAATAACATAGGTACATGAAAGCCAACCAAATCGAATCAACTAATAGGCGGGCAAGCGTGATCTATCACATCGAAACCGAAGACCTGTGGCAGCAGGCGCTGCTCTTGGAAACGTACATCCCCGCAAGCTACGAGAACGACGGCTTCATCCACTGTGCGGCATTGGCACAGGTCACGGACGTTGCAAACAAGCATTACCGTGGCAGGAACGACCTGCTACTCCTGTGCATCAGCCAGAAGCTGCTGGGGGCGGAAACGCTCTGGGAACCGTCCGACGGCGGGCTCTACTACCCCCATATCTACGGCCCTCTCAACACATCTGCTGTCGCAGCGGCACTCCCATTCCCGTGCAACAGCGACGGCACGTTCCGGCTGCCGGCGAACATGCCTGAGGACACGGACGACTTCCCCGCCACGGACCCATAGACCAGTGGCAGTTCCGCCATTCTTCCCCTCCATTTCCTGCTGAGCTTACCACATCGGGCGGCAATAAGCAGCTGACCCCATATCGGCGTACTTGTGCAGCCACGCGGTTTTCTCTACACTATGAACAGGCACCCGGCAGCATTGGGTAACACCGCAATTTCGCTACCAGTAAAAGGAGGAACACACAATGGGTTGGATTATCGCTCTTGCAGTCATTGTTCTCGTCGTCTTGTGGCTCGTTGGCATCTACAACCAGCTCGTCCGCAAGCGCACCATGAAGGACGAAGCCTGGTCGGGCATGGACGTCCAGCTGAAGCGCCGCTATGACCTCATCCCGAACCTTGTCGAGACGGTCAAGGGATTTGCCGGCCACGAGGAGAAGGTATTCACCGACGTCACCGAGATGCGCTCCCGCGCCATGGGCGCAACCGGTGTCGCGGACAAGGCCGCGGCTGAGAATCAGCTGAATGGCACACTGAAGACCCTGTTCGCCGTCGCGGAAGCCTACCCTGAACTCAAGGCCAACACCAACTTCCTCGACCTGCAGGCGAAGCTTGCAGACCTGGAGGACCAGATCCAGATGGCACGCCGGTACTACAATGGCACGGTGCGGGACTACAACATCATGTGCGAGACGTTCCCGTCCGTTTTCGTCGCAAGCATGTTCGGCTTTCAGAAAGCTGAGTTCTTCGAGCTGCCTGGCGCGGAGGAACGCGAAGCACCAAAGGTCTCGTTCGACAACAAGTAGTAATCTCTTGATGAATCAGGTGCCGGCCGTGAGGAAACTCGCCTGCACTGTTCTCATGCTGATGGCAGCCCTTATGCTCCTGTTCCCCGTGGGCAGGGCAGGGGCTGCCGAAGCGGAGCGCATCCTGTCGTTCGACAGCGTCGTCACTGTGCATACGGACTCGACGATGATCGTCCAGGAAACCATTCGCTTCGTCTCGGCAGGGATCAGCATCCAGCACGGCCTGTACCGTGACTTCCCCACCACCTATACGAACCCGGGGCGTGCTCCCGTGCGGGTCGCCTTCCAGGTCCTCGACCTCATGCGAGACGGCTCGACCGAACCATGGCACGCAGTCCGACAAACAAACGGCATCCGGGTCTATTTCGGGTCCAGCTCGGCAGACCTCGAACCTGGCGAGCATACGTACGTTTTCACGTACTCCTCCGACCGTCAATTAGGGTTCTTCGATGACCATGACGAATTGTTCTGGAACGCGACGGGCAACGGCTGGGAGTTCCCCATCGACCGCGCCGGCTGCACCGTCATCCTACCCGGAACCGCGTGGCAACAGATCACCGGGCTCACCGCCTATACCGGCCCCCAGGGTGCAACAGGCACAGACTACGTGATGTCACGCGACGGCAGCGGGAACCCTGTCTTCACGACGACAGCCCCGCTGGCCCTATTCGAAGGGTTGAGCGTCGTCGTCGGATGGCCGAAAGGGTTCGTGGTTCCACCATCGTCGCTCCAGACCCTGCGGTGGTGGTTGCGGGACAACCGTTCGGTCGGCGTTGCCGTGATTGCGCTCCTCGGCCTCCTGCTGTACTACCTGCTCACCTGGCTGCGTGTCGGTCGCGACCCCCGGCCAGGCACCATCGTCCCGCAGTTTGCGCCGCCCGAGGGACTCAGCCCTGCTGCAATCCGGTACCTGCGGCTCATGAGGCCCGACATCAAGGGGCTGGCAGCCGCGATAACGGGGCTTGCAGTCAAGGGTGCACTGGTCATCTCACAGGATGAGGACGGCTCCTTCGCCGTCGACACCACCGGCTCGGTACCAGCCGGCCTGTTCCCCGACGAGGCCGAACTCCTGCAGGAACTGTTCGAAGGCCGCTCGAAGACGCGGCTTGTCTTCAGGCAGAGTGCCCACGACCGCGTTCAGACTGTCCGCAAGGCCCTTGAGCAGGCACTGCGATCGACATACGGCAAGGGGTACTTCGTCACGAACCTCCGCTACGCGGCGACCGGGGTCGCCCTCTCCATCGCAGGCGTCGTCGCTGCCGGCCTGCTGGGAACGACGCAACCCGAGAGGATTTTCGGGTTCCTGTTCATGTCGGTCTGGCTGTCGATATGGACATTCGGGGTTGCAGCGCTTGTTACGCAGGTCACTGCGTCGTGGCGCGGACGATCGGCAGATACGTCGGGAAAACGCACCTTCAGCCTTCCGAGTTCTGTCGGCCTCACGCTCTTCGCGGTGCCGTTCCTGCTGGGCGAACTCATTGGCACGATCGCGTTCGTGGTGCTGGCAGGGCCCCTGCTCCTGGCACTGGTCTTCGTGACCGTCGCAATCGACGTCATCTTCTTCCGTCTCCTGCGCGCCTATACACCACAGGGGCGGGCTCTCCTTGACCAGATAGACGGATTCCGGCTGTATCTCAGCGTCGCCGAAAAGGACCGCATGAACATGTTGACTCCGGTCGACCACACGCCTGAAACGTTCGAACGGTATTTGCCCTATGCACTGGCCCTCGACGTCGAACAACAGTGGAGCGAGAGCTTCGCCGACGTCCTGGAGCGTACTGATGCGTCCGGTCAGCTAGCCTACCACCCAGTGTGGTTCTCCGGGGGGATCTGGCGTTCCACCACCTTCTCGACACTCGGCTCATCGCTGTCGGGAGCATTCGCGTCCGCAATCGCCGCCTCCTCGGTGGCTCCAGGAAAGAGCTCCGGATTCGGCGGGGGTGGAGATAGTAGCAGCAGTGGTGGTGGTGGTGGCTCCGGTGGCGGCGGCGGAGGTGGTGGAGGCGGAGGCTGGTGAGCGTCCGCCGTGCACCGCTGGAGTATTGTCCTCAACTGCGCTATGTTATCTGATACATCAAGAAGCTAAAGGAGCACACATGAGAAAGCGTAGACTGCTGACCCTGACGATCGTGCTGGCGATCGCACTCCTCCTGTCAATGCCCGGACTGGCCCTGGGGGGCGAACAGGAGCGCATCACCAGCTTCAACAGCTCGATCACGGTCAACCAGGATGGTTCGCTGCGGGTCGAGAACACCATCACAGCCATTGTGAACGGTGCTCAGATCCAGCACGGGATCTACTATGACTTTCCGACCATCTACTCCAATACCAAGACCGGCGGCCGGCTCGTCATCGACTTCCAAGTCCTGGGTGTCCAGCGCGACGGTCAGGCCGAGCCATACACTGTCAGCAGCCTGTCCAACGGCAAGCGAGTGAAGATCGGGAGCGCCGACACGCTCATCGACCCCGGCGAACACACGTGGGTGCTGCGGTTCAGCGTGGACCGTGAGCTGGGCTACTTCGCCGACCACGACGAGCTGTACTGGAACGTCACCGGCAGCGGCTGGCTCTTTCCCATCGAGCACGCATCCGCGACGGTCACGCTCCCCACAGGTGCCGCCGCAAAGATCACCGGCCTCAGCGCATACACGGGTGCCCCTGGCTCGACGGCAAGCGCCGTCACAACGACACAGGACGCCAGCGGAACCCCGACGTTTGTCACGACCTCCGTCCTCAACCCTGGTGAAGGTCTGACCATCGTGGTCGGGTGGCCCAAGGGGTTCGTCCAGACACCAACCGCGACAACACGCTTCGGCTGGTTCCTCCGCGACAACAGCACTCTTATCGCAGGTCTCCTCGGCGTGCTGCTTGTCTTCCTGTACTACATGCGCATGTGGTACCGCTATGGCAAGGATCCCGATCGTGGCACGATCTTCGCTCGCTTCGCACCGCCCGAAGGGACGTCCCCCGGAGGTGTCCGGTACCTGTCACGCATGGGACACGACAGCAAGACGTTCACCGCAGCGCTCATCGACATGGCGGTGAAGCAGTACATCAGCATTCACCAGGAACGAAGGAAGTACTGGATCGAGCGGGGCACTGCTCCCGAAACCGTCCTGTCCGACGACGAGCTCGCACTAGCCGGGTCTCTCATCGGTGGCAATGCACGCGTCGACTTCGAGCAGGGCAACGCCGAGGACATCCAGCGCGCCATCGCAGCCAATAAGAAGCCCCTGGAAGCGGACTACCAGCCGAGGTTCTTCGTCAGCAACATTGGGTACTTTGTCGTCGGCATCCTCCTGTCCGTCGCCGTAGCTGTGATCACGCTCTTCCTGTCCCTCTCCGGGGCCGCGGCACAGTTTCTCGCGCCCGTGGTCGTCCTCGCGGCGCTAGCCGTCATGGGTGTCGTGTTTGGCGTCGCACTCAAGTCATACACTGCAGCGGGACGCAAGGTGATGAACGAAGTCGAGGGGTTCAAGCTGTTCCTGTCCGTGACCGAGAAGGACCGCATGAATCTTCTGAACCCACCTGAACGCACACCCGAGATGTTCGAGAAGTTCCTGCCCTATGCCCTTGCGCTGGACGTGGAACAGCGCTGGTCTGAGCAGTTTGCCAGCGCGTTCGCCCGCATGGCTGCGGAGGGACGTCCCTACGCGCCCATCTGGTACTACGGAGCCTACTGGAACCCGGCCAATCCAGCCGCGTTTGCCAGCAGCATCGGTACCGGGTTCAGCAACGCCATCAGCGCTTCAACAGTGGCGCCCGGAACCAAATCGGGCTTCGGTGGTGGAGGTGGTGGCGGGTTCAGCGGCGGCGGGGGCGGGGGCGGAGGCGGCGGGGGCTGGTAGAGCCCTGTCTCTTGCAGATGTGCCACAAGGACGGCCCTGGGATATTCTCCCAGGGCCGTTTTGATTCCAATGCGTTCAAGCTGTGGGAAGCTGTGACTCCTTCTGGAGCTGTTCACGGCGCCTGCGGTAGAGGACGATCGGCAGGTCACCCTGGATGAGATTCTCTCCACCGTTCAAGCTGCTGACGAACGGTCGCTGGG
>Ga0209539_1000557_pt1 | contig 21327 bp, 19 predicted proteins | sample BarGraNGADG00312_2_FD_184499 | JGI IMG/M metagenome (GOLD analysis project Ga0209539, IMG submission 184499) | Arctic peat soil microbial communities from Barrow, Alaska - Barrow Graham LP Ref core NGADG0011-312 (SPAdes) (version 2) | ecosystem: Environmental > Terrestrial > Soil > Wetlands >... | reverse complement strand
CGCGAACAGGGCGGAGCGGGCCCCGACGACCACCCGGTAGCGCCCGTCACGGACGCCGCGCCACTGGTCGTAGCGCTCGCCCGGGCTGAGCTTGCTGTGCAGGACGGCGACGTCATCCGGGAACCGGGAGGAAAACCGCTCGAGAGTCTGTGGGGTCAGCGAGATCTCGGGCACCAGGACGATCGCGCGCTTGCCCGCCAGAAGGGCTTTTTCGATCGTGCGTATATATACCTCGGTCTTGCCCGAGCCCGTCACGCCGTCGAGCAGGAACACCTTGTGGGCGCCCTCTTCTATCGCCCCCGATATGAGGTCGATCGCGTTCTGCTGGTGCTCGTTGGGCACGTGGCGAACGGACTCTTCAGGCGAGCCGAGCCATGGCTGCCTGAGGACCTCTTCGCCCGCCACCTCGACCAGGCCCTTCTTCGCGAGCGACTTGAGGCTCGTGGCGCTTGTGCCGGTCCTCTTGAGAAGGTCGCTCTGGAACTCGATCCCTCCGCGGGCGAGAAGCTCCTCGATTATGTCGCGCTGGCGCTCGGGCAGGCCATCGAGAGCCCCGGCAGCTGCGGACGCCGGAGTGGCGCGGACCACCAGCCTCGACTTCGCGCTCGCCGCCGGGCGCGAGAGCTCGAACCTCCTGGAGACCACCCCGGCTTCCTCCAGGTCCTTCAGCGCGTTGAGGGCGGGCCCGGTGCCGAGGCTCTTCTTGACCGCGGCAACGTCCAGCTCCCCGCACGAGGCGAGCTCCTCGACAACGGCTGCGGCATGAGCGCTCCCGGCCGCGGCCCGCGCATCCTCGGCGCTTGCCGACAGGGTCACGAGCTGCCTGATCTTTCTGCCCCTTCCCGGTGGCATGACCAGGCGGAAGGCCTGGGAAAGAGAGCACAGGTAATGGTCGGCGATCCACCTGCACAGGCGCTGGGTATCGAAGTCGAACAGGGGAGGCTCGTCGAGGACGCGGGCTATCGGCCTGGTCCTCGCGACGTCCGGGCGTGCTGGAAAGCCGACGACGTATGCCAGGGTCAGCCGGTTGCTGAACGGCACCAGCACGAGGGAGCCGAACTCGACCCGGTCCGCCATCTCCTGCGGCAGCTCGTAGTGGAACGGCCGGTCCAGCTCTCTGACGGCGCTGTCTATGACTACTTCTACGTAACGGCTCTGCCCGGGCGAGACGATCACCTCCGAGGCGATTATATATCCGGCGTGTGACAGCCCGGCGGGACGGCTCGGGCGGCGGCCTCTATAATGGTCGCATGGCTGACACGGAACTGGACCGGTTGCTCCGCTCGCTGCGCGAGCACCCGGGTCTCAAAAGAAAGGCGGCGGTCGCGGACTGGGCGCGCCGCTTCACAGCGCCTCCTTCAGGCGTCATCGGCCCGGGGGACGACGCGGGCGCCGTTCCCGTTGACGGCAAGTACTTCCTACTCTCGGGTGAAGGGGTGTTCCCCGACCTGCTCGAAGACCCGGAGTTCGCGGGCTTCTGCGCTGTCACCGTCAACGTCAACGACATCTACGCGATGGGCGGCAGGCCGGTTGGCGTGATCGCCGTCGTGTTCGCGGGTGGGATGACCCGCCGCGACAGGGACTCATTTCTGACGGGGTTTTCCCGTGGGCTCGAGCATTACGGCATCCCGATGCTCGGGGGGCACACCAGCCCCGAGGGAGAAAGACCGACCATCGCCGTGTGCATCGCCGGCGTCGCGGAGCGCCTCCTGCCGGGCAGCGGCGCGAAACCCGGAGACGCCATTGTCGCCGCGCTCGACCTCGAGGGCGAGCCCCATCACCCGTTCCATGCCTGGGACACGGTCACCGGCGCATCGGGCGCGCGCACCCTCGGCCGCCTGGAGTCCCTGGTAGAGATCGCGAACAGAGGCCTTGCCACCGCGTGCCGCGACATCTCCAACCCGGGCCTGCTCGGCTCGCTGGCCATGATGCTCGAGTCGTCCGGCGCCGGCGCGTCAGTAGACCTGGACGCGGTTCGGGTGCCTCCCGCGGTCGACCTCGAATGGTGGCTGCAGGCTTACCCATCATATGGCTTCATCCTGTGCGCGCGGCCGGCGGACCTCAACGCTCTGCTCGGCGCGCTCGAGGCCCACGGCGTCGACTGCGAGACGATCGGTGAGGTGCAGCAGGGGTCGGCGATCGAAGTGCGATGGAAAGGCGAGACCGGTACGTTCCTCGACTGGCGCGAAAGGCCGGTGACAGGCCTCTTCTGAGATCCTACCAGCCCGGTGGTATCTGCCCGCGGTTGGCCACGGCCCAGAATATCGCCATCACCGGGGCGATGAACACGCCGAAAGCCACGAACGCCAGGGCCAGCCTCCAGAAGAAAAGCGACTCCAGCTGGTTGAAGGTCAGGTTCTTCGCGTACCTGTTGCTCTTGAAGGCGACACGCTTGATCGTCTTGTCCTCGATGCGCTTCAGGAACTTCGTATCACTGGGCTCCAGCACCGTCAGGCTGTAGACCGCGTTGAACAGGAAGACCGAGCCGAAGATGGCGAAGAGCGCCACGAGCGGCACGTCGATCACGTAGAAGCTCTTGAGGTTGAAGGTCCACCAGTGGTTCGTCACCGCTACCGGCTCGATCAACATGTAGAAGAGCACCGCGATCGCGCCGGCTACCGCTGACCTCGACCAGAGCTTCGCCTCCGGCATGAGCACCGTCGAGAGCATCTGCGCCGTCGCGGCGACCAGGTACCACAACAGGCAGGCCGCCAGGGGCACCAGCCCCAGCCAGATGATGTAGCCGCCGAGCGGGTAGTGCTTGAAATACGAGTTCTGCGAGTACCAGAAAAAGTTCATGACGCCGCCCCACACGGCGACGGTCTGGATCGCGAGCGAGAAGAGCAGCGACCCTATGAAGAAGGCGCGGTTCTTTCTCTTGCCCATGGCATGCGACGCGCCCTGGTAGAAGACGATGAAGAAGATGAAGGTAAGCGCCTCGAAGACGATGACGTTGCCTTTCATTTGGCCTTCCCCTCGACGCGCAAGCGGCGCATGCCAAGGTAGAGGAGGACCACGAGGCCCAGCATCATGACCAGCGCGTAGATCTGGAGGCCGCGGCTGCCGGCTCCGCCGGCGAGCTTCGAAAGGTTACCGGCGCCGGTGGTCTGCGAACCGGGACCGGGGTTCGGCTTGGGCTTGGCCGGAGTGCTAGCGGACGAGCTGCTCGAAGGCAAGGTTGTCGTCGGCGCGGTGCTGACCGGCGCGGTCGATGTCGGCGAGGTGGGAATCGGAGCTGTGATCTGCGCTATCAGGTCTCCGTCACGCGTCCCTGCGGGCAGCCCGATCACTTGTGAGTCGGACAGGACCTCGGAGGTCGGGGCTTTTCCGCCCGGCGAGGTCGACGGCACCGGCACGGTCTGCGTCCCGGGCACCTGGCTCGGGATCGTCTGCGTCCCGGGCACCTGTCCCGGCACGGTTGACGGGATCTGCGGGTTGGTCGGCAGCGACGGGTTCGCCGATGGCTTCTCGAGGATGTTGCCCGGCTTTGTCGCGAGCGTGTTCGACATGACCGTGAGGACGAAGAGCGCGATGACGAGCAGCATCATGACCACAACGCAGACGGCAAAGCCCTTGCGCACCCTCTTGCGATTCGGTTCTTCCTCAAGAAGGTTTACGTAATGCTTGTATTGCTCGAGCTCGATGCGTTTGTTTGCCATGCAATGTCCGCCTTGTGAAAATCTCATGTATTGTAGCACAGCGCGTGACGGGGGCGAATGTCGATGAGCCTCGAAAACTCGCGCTCCCGCGGGCCCGAAACTTCCTGTTGACCTGGGCCGCCCGGCTTGTTAGCATCATAAACCGTTAAAACTTTTAGAGTTTTACGAGTTTCCGGGGGCGGTACTTGGGTAACTTGGTGAAGGAGAAGATCCTTGCCTCTGCGCGTGAGCTCTTCCTCGCGCGCGGATACCGCAACACGACCATGGACGACATCGCCCGCCGCGCCGGCATGAGCAAGCGGACCGTCTACGAGACACTCCCATCGAAGAGCGCCATCGCGAGCGAGGTCGTGGACAACGAGCTCAAGGTCTTCACCTCGAAGATGCGCGCGATCATCAAGTCCAGCAAGCACCCCCTCGAAAAGCTGCGCAACCTGTCACGTTTCTTCATGGAGCTGCCCTACCCGGGCATCACCCCGATCGCCTTGATCGACCTCCAGCGCGACCTGCCCGACCTGTGGACCCGCGTCAGCGGCGTGGAGCAGCAGATCGTCTCGGAGATCCGGCAGGTGATCGACGAGGGGAAGAGCCAGGGCGTGTTCAAGCCGCAGATGGACACCGACGTCACGATCGCCGCCCTCACCGGCGCGCTCGGCAGCACGATGTCGCCGGACTTCCTGCTCAACACCAGCCTTTCTCTCGAGGACGTGTACTCCACGATCTTCGAGCTCATCACCGAGGGGATATGCAACGACAACGGCGCTTCGGTCACCAGGAGGACGGCTGCCGGGAGGGGGTCCAGTGGGTCGAAAAGTTAGGGTGTTCCTCTGCAAGCCGGGCCTGGACGGGCACGACAGGGGCGTGCTCATCGTGGGGCAGGCGCTGCGGGATGCGGGCATGGAAGTGATCTACTCCGGCCTCAAGCAGACGCCGGAGAACCTGGTCGAGGCCGCCATCCAGGAGGACGTGGACGTGCTCGGGCTGTCGATGCTCTCGGGCGCGCACATGGCGCTTATTCCGCGCATCACGGGGATGCTCGACGAGCGCGGGGCGGTCGACATGATGGTGCTGGCAGGCGGGGTGATACCTCCACAGGACGCCGAGGTCCTGGTGCGCGACCATGGCGTCGCGCGCGTGTTCGGGCCGGGCACGGACACCCGCGACATAGTGGCGTTCATCGAGGAGCGCAGGGGGACAATTGAAGGCTGACCCTGACGACCTCTACGACCAGCTGCTGGCCGGCGACAGGCGCGCGGCGGCAAGGCTAATAAGCATGGTGGAGAACGGCGACGACGGCGCGCGGCAGGTCCTGCCGCGGCTGCACCGCCACTCCGGCAACGCGCACATCATCGGACTCACCGGATCGCCGGGAGGCGGCAAGAGCACGCTTGCATGCGGGCTCGCCCAGCGATATCGGGAGCAGGGCAAGACGGTAGGTATCATCTGCGTCGACCCCACGAGCCCCTTCACCGGAGGCGCGCTGCTCGGCGACCGGGTGCGCATGCAGGAGCTCTCGGGCGACCCCGAGGTCTTCATAAGGAGCATGGGCAGCCGGGGTGCGCTCGGCGGCCTGTCGGTCGCGACCAACGACGTCATCAACATCCTCGACGCGTTCGGCAAGGACTACATCATCGTCGAGACCGTCGGGGCCGGGCAGGTCGAGATCGAGGTCGTGAAGTACGCACACACCTGCATCGTGGTGACGATGCCCGGGGCCGGCGACGAGATACAGGCCATCAAGGCCGGGATACTGGAGATAGCCGACATCTTCGTGGTCAACAAGGCCGACCGCGAGGGGTCGATGAGGACCCAGGCCGACCTCGAGATGATGGTGGACACGAAGCCCGCGGGGCCCGAGGGGGCGTGGAGGCCGCCGGTCATCGCGACCGTCGCCCTCGAGGGTGAGGGCATCGCCGAGCTCGCGGACGGGATCGAGAACCACAGGCAGTTCCTCGTCGACAGCGGGCTCTTAACCAGGAAGATCGTCCAGCGGATGAAGGCCGAGCTGCTGGGCATCCTCTCACTGCGCGTGTCCCAGGCAGCGGGCGACGCGCTGAAGGACGGGGGCGAAGCGTACGGGCTGGTCGAGCGCATGGTGTCGCGCGACCTGGACCCGCACAGCGCGGCGGACGAGCTCGCGCGGATCCTCGACCTGGACGAGCTGGCCTGACACGCAAGTCAGGTCCGGCGCCCGGGCGTGGACGCGCTCAAAGATATTTCGGGCAGGCGGAGGCGGGGCGAAAATGCAATAACAGTGCCTGTCACCGTTGATTGCATTTTGACTCGTAGTGCAGGGTGGTTCTTTGAAGCGGTACCACGCCTGCGACTCCTTGAAGTCGGCGGCTTAGAAGGAGGATGCATGGCAACCAGAAGCGGTCCGAAGCGTGAGCTTGCCCGTGCGCGGCTGCGGGAGATCATGGTCGATCCGGCGAGGTTCTCGTCGGACTCTGACACGATCTCTTCGTACGTCGAGCCCGGGCGCTCCGCCGACAAGGTCATCTGCGTGGTCTACCCGCGCGGCCAGGCGGACATCGAGCAAGTACTGGGGGTGGCGAGGGCGTACGACCTCGCCGTCTACACGCTGATCCCGTGGGGCCTCGTCCCGACACGGCCCGGCCTCGTAATGGACTTCAGGTCGATGTCCGTGATCAAGTCCATCGACACGAGGAACCTGTTTGCCGAGATCGAGCCCGGCGTCACGTGGGAGCAGGCCCTGCCCGAGCTCGCGGCGGCAGGGGTCAGGGTGGCCCTGCCCGCGGCGGCGCGCACGCCCTACATCCTCGAGAGCGCGCTCGAGCGGGAGGTCGTCCTGCCGGCGTGCCGGTTCACGAACAAGCAGCTGTCGACATTCCACGCCCTCCTTGCCGACGGGCGCGAGTACCGGTCGGGCTCCGACGCGCTGGCTAACTCCATGGCTCACTGGCGCGAGGACGGCGGACCAAACATCAGCCGCGTCTTCACCGGGTCGCGCAACTCCTTCGGCCTGCCGCTCAAGGGTTTCGTGTTCCTGTACCCCGAGCCCGAGGACCGGGGCGTGGCGGTGCGAGGCTTTACGACACGCAAGCAGGCGTGCGCGCTGGCGCAGAAGTGCGCCCGCGGCGAGGTGGGCACCGAGGTCGTGATCCTGAGCAAGGCGAAGGCCGCCGAGGTGATGGGCGAGGACCCGGGGCTCTCGGCGTGGTCGGTCTTCTTCGGGCTCGAGGGCTCGCCGAGGCTGGTCGCCTACCAGAAGAAGAGGATCGACGAGCTCGCGGCAGAGCTGAAGCTCAAGCCGGCCGCGGGCAAGGCGAAGGTCGCCGACCTGGCGGGGGAGGCCCTCGGGCGCCCCTGGTACGCGCCGGAGACTTCGTTCGGCTTCTACACGACTTTCAACCGGGTCGACGAGCTGTCGGCGGTGGCCGAGGGCTTGCTCAAGGGAACCGGCAAGATCGCCCAGATGGTGATACCGGTCAAGCGCGGCGCCTCTGTCTACGTCCACTACGACGTGCAGGACGCAGGCGACAAGGCGACCGCCGCAGTCAAGGGCCTGCTGCCCGACCTTGCGGACGCCGGCGCTTTCTTCCCGAACCCGACCGGCTCGCTTGCCACCTACATCTTCAAGAAGCAGGCTTCCTACATGAAGCTGCTCAAGCAGCTCAAGACCATCATCGACCCCGAGAACATGATGAACTCCGGACAAGTAGTGGAGGTGTGACGTGTCAGAGCTGACCAAGAACCAGTACGACCCTCTGCTGCAGGTCCAGAAGGACGCCTACCGCTGCGGCAAGTGCATGCTGTGCAAGTACATCGACCACGAGGAGATCACGGACACCGAGTTCATGGCCATGTGCCCGTCGGGCTTGCGGTTCAAGTACGAGGCGTACTACGCGTCCGGGAGGCAGGAGATAGCGCGCGGCCTGCTGGAGGGGACGCTCGAGTACAACGACTCGCTGCGGCACGTCCTGTTCACCTGCACGGAGTGCGGCGGATGCCAGGTGATCTGCTCGGAGCAGGGGAACAAGAACCCACTCAAGACTATCGTGGCCCTGCGCGAGCGCGCGTTCCGCGACGAGCTTGCCCCACTTCCCGAGCACGAGGCGCTCATCAAGTCCATCGAGAACTACGACAACCCCTGGCAGCAGCCCAGGGCGCGGCGCGACGGTTGGATGAAGAAGATGGGGCTGGCCGATGCCCGCAAGGAGAAGGTGGACGTACTCTACTACGTCGGGTGCACGATGGCCTACGACCCGAAGCTCCAGGACATCGCGCGCACGACCGCGGAGATCCTGGGGAAAGCCGGCGTCTCTTTCGGAGTGCTTGGCAAGGACGAGCTGTGCTGCGGCAGCACGCTTCTGCGCATGGGCGACTACGACGCCTACGAGAAGCGCGCCCGCAAGAACGTGGACGCGCTGAACTCGCTCGGGGTCGACAAGATAGTCACGTCCTGCTCCGGATGCAACTCGGTCCTGCGCGAGGAGTACGAGGACTTCGGGGGCCTGGACGCCGACGTGATGCACTCGCTCGAGCTTGTGGACGAGCTTATCCAGTCGGGCGACATCGAGCTCAAGAAACCGGTCAAGAAGAAAGTGACCTACCACGACCCGTGCCACCTCGGGCGCTACACCGGCGTGTATGACGCGCCACGACGCATCCTCGAGGCGATACCGGGCGTCGAGCTGGTCGAGATGCCGCGCAACAAGGCAAACGCCTTCTGCTGCGGCGCCGGTGCCGGCGTGCGGACCGCGTACCCTGACTTCGCGGCCTGGGTCGCCGGCGAGAGGGTCCGCGAGGCGGAGAGCACGGGCGCGAGCGCGATCGTTACCGCGTGCCCGTTCTGCGAGCAGAACCTCGGAGAGGCGACGGGTCCCGGAATGGAGATGCTGGACATACTCGAGCTCGTGCGCGAGTCGATGGTTTAAGGAGGGCTGAGCATGGCTGTCAAACAAGTCGACAAGACCGCGGCCGAGCTATACACCGAGCTGCTTGGCAAACTGAAGACAATAGTCGGGGACGAGTGGGCGACGAACGACCCCGTGATCCTAATCGGCTACTCACGAGACCAGAGCCTGGAGACCGCGCACAACCCGAACATCGTCGCGCTGCCCGAGTCCACCGAGCAGGTGGTGAAGATAGTGAAGACGGCGAGGGAGTACGGCGCCCCCGTGGTGCCCTGGTCCACCGGGGGGAACACGGGTGGAGGCTGCATCCCCCAGCGTGGGGGCGTGACCGTGGACATGAGGCGCATGGACAAGGTGCTCGAGATCGACGTCGAGAACATGGCGGTCCGCATCCAGCCGGCGGCGACGTTCGGCAAGGTCTACGTCGAGGCGGAGAAGGTCGGGCTGCGCAACGCCGTCCCGAGCGCCCCGGCTTCCGTGTCGATGCTCGCCAACCATCTGGACAAGGGAGTCTTCCAGGTCTCGAACAAGTACGGGGTCGGGACCGACTCCATCCTCGGGCTCGAGATCGTGCTGCCGGACGGCGAGATACTGCGCACCGGGTGCCTGCACCAGGACAACTACGGCCCAATCTGCGTCGAGGGACCCGGCCCGGATATATCGGGCATCTTCCACGCGTCGATGGGGACGCTTGGCATCTGCACCGAGATGGTCGCGCAGCTCTACCCGCTGCCGGCGCACGAGGAGATCATGCCCGCAGAGTTCGACGGCGACGACCTCGACGCGGTGAGCGAGTTCCTGAGGCAGGTGGCGCGCGAGGACTGCAGCCTGGAGACGATCCTTTTCCAGGACGGCTACCTGGCGCTGGGCCTTACGCCCAACCAGGACGGAGCGGAGACGCTCCGCCCGCAGATGCCGCGGCAGAGCGCGCTGGTCTACTACGGCGGCGAGACTGAAGAAGAGCTCGAGATCAGGCGCGAGCAGCTCGACCGGATCGTCGAGCGCACGGGGACCGCGCTGTCCCCTGACATGATGCTCGAGCTGTTAAAGGAGCTCGTGCCGTGGAAGCGGGTCTTCAAGATCATCCAGGTGACGCCCAGGGTGGAGCGCCTGTCGGGTTGCTTCGAGCTCTTCTGGTTCAACATCAACATGAACCAGGCGCCGCATTTCGCGCGGCAGTTCATGAAGCTCGCGCGCAACAACTTCGCGGACACCAATCCCGAGACGTCCGACAGGCCTTATCCATTTGAGGAGACGACGTTCTACCTGCAGCCGCTCGAGTTCGGGCGCAGCGGGATGCTCGAGATGGACGCCTACCCCAACCAGGGAGAGCCCGAGGGTATCAAGAAGGGGCTCGCGATGGCGCGCGACGTCATCCCGTTCATCTGCGAGGAGGGCGGCCACTTCGACAGGCCGTACGGCGGCGAGAAGTCCGGGTTCGGCTGGGTGCAGACGCCTATGCTCGGCACGTACTTCGACCTGCTCAAGGCGGTCAAGGGCACGCTCGACCCCGCCAACCTGATGAACCCCGGCCGGCTCGGCATATCCGCCGACCAGGCCGCCGTATAAGAACGCATAAAGGGGTCAGACCCCATTATGCATTTTGCTGAGGAGACAAACATGGGCGTATGGTCGGTCGAAAAAGAGGGGCGCGTTGCGGTTATGACCATGGACAAGCCGCCGCTGAACCTCATCCATCTCGATGACATCCTCGAGATGGCCGGGATCCTCGGCGCCCTGCGCGAGGACCCTGACGTGGGGGCGATAATCTTGACGGGCTCGGGCAAATCGTTCATCGGAGGGGCCGACATCTCCGGCTTCGAGCAGATCGACTCGGCGGTGACAGCCAAGTACGTACTGCAAACCGGGCAGCGGATCTTGAGGGACATGGAGACGATGGAGAAGCCGGTCATCGCGGCGGTCAACGGGTTCACTTTCGGCGGCGGTTGCGAGGTTGCGCTCGCGTGCGACATCCGCATCTGCAACGAGTATGCGAAGTTCGGGCAACTTGAGATCAACTACGGGGTCATGCCCGGCTGGGCCGGGACGCAGCGGCTCACCAAGATCGTCGGGGTGGGGCGGGCCAAGGACCTCGTGCTCACAGGGCGCATCGTCGACGCGCAGGAGGCGCTGATGATGGGGCTCGTGTCCAGGATTGTGCCGGCCGCAACCCTGATGGAGGAGACAAAGGAAGTGGCACGGCTGCTCGCGTCCAAAGCGCCGGTCGCCATGGCGCTCGCGAAAGAGGCGGTCAATGCTGCGGCCGAGGCTTCGATACCGCTGGGCGGCGCGCTCGAGGCTGCCGCATGCGCTATAACTTTCGCCACCGAAGACAGCCGCGAAGGAGTAAAAGCATTCCTCGAGAAGCGCGAGCCGAACTTCAAAGGTAAATAAATACAACCACAGGTGACAGGCACTTCTATTGCGTCAGCAGGAGGACGAAGTGGACGAGACCGAGCGTAGAGAAGTCGAGGCGCAGAAAGCGCGCTGGGAGAAGGAGACCCTGGAGCCTACACTCGAGGCGATGCCGGAGCGCAAGGATTCGTTCGAGACTGTGTCCGGACGCTCCATCGAGCGCCTCGCAGGGCCGTGGGACGTCGAAGACTTCGACTACATGCGCGACCTGGGCTTCCCAGGCGAGTATCCTTACACCCGTGGCGTGCACTCCTCGATGTACCGGGGCAGGCCGTGGACCATCCGGCAGTTCATGGGCTTCGGCGACCCCGACGAGTCGAACAAGCGCCTCAAGTACCTGATCGAGCAGGGCGCACCCGGGTTGAACGTCGCCTACGACATGCCGACCATCCACGGGCTCAACTCCGACCACCCGCTCGCCCATGGGGAGGTCGGGCGCGACGGGGTCCCTTGCGACTCGCTCGAGGACATGGAGAGGCTGTTCGCCGGCATACCGCTCGCGCAGGTCTCGACCTCGCTCGTCATCGCGCACCCGCCGATCCCGGCGATGTACTTCGCCATGGCCCGCAGGCAGGGCGCGAGCTGCAAGACCCTGATGGGCACGTTCCAGAACGATACTTTCTGCCGAGACGTCGCCGCGAACGTGAGGGTCCTGCCGCGCCGCGCCGAGCTCAAGCTCTGCACGGACGTGGTCGAGTACTGCACCCGCAACGTCCCGCGCTGGTACCCCATCAGCATCGTCGGCTACCAGATACGCGAGAAAGGCTGCACCGCGGCGCAGGAGCTCGCCTTCACGCTGAGCGAAGGCATCGACTTCGTGACCTCATTTCTCGACCGGGGGCTGGACATCGACTCCTTCGGCCCGAGGCTTACCTTCATGTGGAACGCGCACAACGATTTCTTCGAGGAGATCGCCAAGTACCGCGCAGGGCGCAGGCTCTGGGCGCGCATCATGAAAGAGCGCTTCGGCGCCCGCGACCCGCGCTCGATGATGGTGCGTTTCCACACCCAGACCGCGGGGTGCTCGCTCACGGCGCAGCAGCCGCTCAACAACATAGTGCGGGCGACGATACAGGCGCTGGCCGCGGTCCTCGGCGGCACTCAGAGCCTGCACACGGACGCTTTCGACGAGGCTCTCGCTCTGCCGACCGAGGAGTCGCTCAAGATCGCGGTGCGTACCCAGCAGATCATCGCCGAGGAGAGCGGGGTCGCGAACACGGTCGACCCGATGGGCGGGTCTTACTTCATCGAGAAGCTGACGAATGACATGGAAGAAGAGGCCACGGAATACATCCGCAAAATAGACGACCTGGGCGGGATGCTCGAGGCCGTGGAGCACGGGTACATCCAGCGCGAGGTCGCCCGGGCAGCGTGGCGCTACCAGAAAGACGTCGAGAGAGGGCAGCAGGTGATCGTCGGCGTCAACAAGTACGTAGAGGAGAAGGAGCCCCAGATCGAGCTGTTGAAGATAACGCAGGAGATGGAGGACGCGCAGAAAGAGCGCATCGTACGCCTGAGGGAACGGCGCGACAACGCGAAGATGAACGATTCGCTCGAGAAGCTGCGCGAGGCCGCGGAGCGGGGCGAGAACCTCTTCGAGCCGACCATGGACGCGGTCGAGTGCTACGCCACCCTCGAGGAAGTCTGGGACGTCTACCGCGCGCACTACGGCACGTTCAAAGAGTCTTCGCTCCTGGTTGAATCAAGCTAGCGGGGTCAGGTCGTGCGTGTGCGAAATGCACATGCACGACCTGACCCCATATTGAAAGGTACCCCAATGGAAAAGCTCGACGGGAAGGTCGCACTGGTAACGGGCTCTTCGCGAGGCATAGGCAGGGCCATCGCGCTCGAGCTGGCGCACAGGGGCTGTGACGTCGCGGTGAACTACAGGGCGCGCGAGGACCTGGCGGCGGAAGTCGTGCGGGAGATGGAGTCCGTCGGCCGCCGCGCGGTCGCGATCAAGGCGGACGTCGGCGACCCGGGGCAGTGCGCCGACCTCGTGCGCGGCGCGGTCGAGGCCCTCGGGGGCATCGACATAGTCGTCAACAACGCCGGGATCTGGCAGGGCGGCAGGATAGAGGAGATCGAGCCGTCGCTCATAGAGCGCATGATGGCCACGAACGTCAAAGGCGCGTTTTACATCACCGGCGCCGCCGTGCCTCACATGAAGAAGCAGAACTGGGGGCGCGTCATAAACGTGTCATCCGTGATCGGCGTGACCGGTTACCCGGGCGACACGGTGTACGGCGCGACCAAGGCCGCGCTGATAGGCATGACCAAGTCGCTTGCCCGCGAGCTCGCGCGCTGGAACATCACGGCCAACGCCGTAGTCCCCGGTTTCATCGAGACGGACATGACCATCGAGACCGGCGACGAGACCCGGGCGCGCATCCTCGAAACGATTCCCTTACGACGGTGGGGGCGCCCCGAGGAAGTGGCGTGGCTCGTGACGTTCCTCTGCGAGGCGGGTGGCTACGTCACCGGCCAGCTCTTCACGGTCGACGGCGGCTATACTATTTGAAAGAAGAACGGCCGGCTGAGAGCCGGCCCTCAAGGATCGGGATCGAGTCTGCTACCAGGAGGTCGGCGTGAGGGTCAAAGTGAATCCGCTCGAGTGCACCGGCTGCGCGCTTTGCGAGCTTGCGTGCTCATACCACTGGGACGAGGCGTTCACGCTGATATCGTCCAGCATCATGCTCTACCGCGCCGAAGAGAAGAAAGATTACATGGGCGTCATCGTGAAGACCGAGGAAGACCTCTTCCTCGGCCGCCCCGAGGGCGCCGCGGCCATCAAGCTGGGTGAGCTCCAGAAAAGCGGGGGAGGCGGCGGGGCCTCGGCCAAGCCGATCCTGATCCGGGAAGCGTGCGACCTGTGCGAGAGCGCCGGGGTCGAGCCGCTCTGCGTCGCGATCTGCCCCAACGCCGCCCTCTACCTCGAGTGAGGAGATCTCAATGGATTCCATGTACTACGGCGACGTCCTGGTTGTAGACCTGGAGGCCGGCACCACCGAGCAGGTCGACTTCGTCGAGGTAGACGAGGTGGGCCCGGGGCTCGCTGCGGGCCTGGCGCTCTTCGAGAAATACCGCGACTCGGACCCGCTCGTCTTCGGCTCGGGGCTGTTCACCGGGACGCCGGTCCCGGCGGCCTGCCTTGGCTTCGTCCTCGGAAAGAGCCCGCTCTCGGGCGAGCTCGCGGTATCGCCGCTGTCCATGTTCGCCGGCGCCGAGATGAAGCTGTCGGGCTTCGCGATGGTTGTGGTGAAAGGCAACTCCTCTAAACCTGTCTACCTGTGGCTCCACGACGGCGTGCCTGACATCGAGGACGCCTCCGGGCTGGCCGGCATGGACACATGGGAGACGACAGACGCGATCAGGCGTGAGATGGGCGAGAGCATGATACAGGTGATATCCATCGGCCCGGCCGGAGAGGCGGGCTCGAAGCTCGCGTCCATCTCGATCAACTACTGGGGCTCGGGAGACACTGACGCCCTCGCCGCGGTCATGGGCGAGAAGAAGCTGAAGGCCGTAGCCGTGCGCGGGCTCGGCATGCTCGACGCCGACGAGCCGGCCGAGTTCTATCAGAAAGCATTCGAGCTCTTCGGCGGCGTGAAGATGGCGAAGGGTTTCGGCCCCGTCACCGAAGCCCTTGGGGGCCCGGACCTCGACAAATGGCTCGAGCCGCTGATGCACCGCACCAGGGCCTGCTTCGCCTGCCCGGGGGCGTGCTCGACCTTCGTCAAGTACAACGAGGACCCCTCGGTCATGGAGTCCTCGGACGTCGAGGAGCCGGGCATGCTCGTCGCCGGCGCCGCGGCGGCCTTGTGGCTCATGGAGGGCGGCTGGGAAGCCGAGCCCGCGTGCCGCGCGATGGAGTACATGGCCCGGGACGGCATCGACATGATCCGTGGAGCGCGCGAGCTCTCGGGGAAGCCGGTGTCAGGCACCGCGGAGGTCGAGGCCGCCGTGAAAGGCCTCGAAGGCTCCGAGGAAGCCGGCTGGCCGCTCGGGGAAGAGTCGCCGTACGGCCTGTTCGGCGCGTGGGTGCCTCCGATCGCCGCGGCGGACGCGTGGCTCGAGGCGAACAGGGTCGGATACGTGCTCGGCATCTGCGCGACGTTCCTCCTGCTCTCCGGGGTGGACATGAACGCCCTGTGCGAACTCTGCGGCCCGGCGGCGGGCATCGAGACCAGCCCGGACGAGATCGCCGCGATGTTCGAGTAAGGCGCGATTGTGTTGGGGCGCATGCGTCGGGCGGCGGCTGACCCAGCACTGGACGGTTTCCGCGAAAGATTTCTCGGCGGAGCGCCCCGCGTCGCCGTCTACTGCGGAGAGGGCGCTTCCCACTCCTGGATATGGTTCGCCGACCTACTCGAGCGATTGGGCATCTACGACGTCGAGTTTGTGACCGAGGCCGCGGTCCTGGACGGTGAGCTGGCGCGCTTCGATTTCCTGTTAGTCGGCGGCGGCGACACGTATGCGATGGCCGAAGCCCTTGGAGGCGCCGGCGCCCGCGAGATAGAGAGCTTCGTGCGCTCCGGCGGCTTCTACCACGGGTCGTGCGCAGGGGCTTACCTGGTCCTCTCGGGTGTTGATCTCGAGCCCTTCACTCCGTTCGACCTGATCGACGCCGGCATGTTGAACGTGATGCCCGACCCTCCGCCTGCCCTCTGTCTCGAGCACAAGTACCTCGCGCCTTACGGTTCCGAGTGGGTCTTCCACCCGGTCTACGGCGAGGTGGAACTCGTCGAAGGCGACGCACCGGCCGGCTTTATCTCGCTCAACGGGGCGGGTCCGGTGGGCGCGCCCCTTTTCGGCGGTCCGGTGCTCGAAGTCGCCGATCCCGCCTGCAGGATCGCGGACTATGGTGGGACCACCGACAGGGCCGCGTTTCCCTGGCCCCGCGAGAAGGCGGAGCGACTCATCCACGGCAGGCAGGCCGTTGGGCGCAACGAGCCAGGCGAAGGGACTGTCCTGGTGAGCGGGCCGCACCTCGAGCACCCCCTGTTCCCGAGGGCGAACGCGATCATGGCGGAGGCGTTCGCAGGGCACTGGCGACGCACCCTCGAGGCCGGCCGCCAGGCGAGCGCACACGTGCAGGGGGCGTCGCTCGAGCTGCGCGGAGACGCGGCCGGGGCGGTTCTCGAGATCAAGAGACAGGTCTCGAACGCGCGCATCGTCGGGTTCGGGCTCGAGAAGCTCCCGGTCACCTGGAGGATCGGCGTCAAGGTCTGGGAGCCCGAGAAGATACGCATGTTCCTCGACTACACCTGGAACAGGCTGCCTTACATCGAGAGGCGGTCGGCAGAAGGCACGCTGCCCGTCCAACGGCTCGACGAGCTCGCGGCCGGTTACTCGGAAGTGACGGGCCTTGCCAAGAGGCTTAAACTTAAAGCAGAGTCCGGGCAAGACTCGCAGGCCGAAGCCCTGTCGCTGCTGACCAGGCTCAAGGAGCTCACCGCAAGTTTCCTTTCGCTTTACTTCAGGCTGCGTCTTGAAGAGCGGGGAAGTGACCGAAATACCCTGACAGACTGAGGTCCGATGGCTAGCAGGATAGGAGTCTACATCTGCCACTGCGGCAGCAATATCGCGGGCGTGGTCGACTGCAAGGCCGCCTGCGAGAACGCCGCCGGCCTGCCCGGCGTGGCGGTCGCGCGCGACTACCGATACCTGTGCTCCGAGGTCGGGCAGTCCCTCATAAGGAAAGACATCGAGGAGCTCGGTCTCGACCGGGTCGTGGTGGCCGCATGCTCCCCGCGCATGCACGAGCACACCTTCCGCGAGGCGCTGGCCGGCGCCGGCATGAACCCGTACCTCCTCGAGATCGCGAACATCCGCGAGCAGTGCTCGTGGGTGCACGAGGACCCGGAGCTGGCGACCTCAAAGGCCATGTCGCTGATCGGCGGCGCGGTCGCCAAGGTCGCGCTGCACAGGGAGCTGTTCCAGAGGGAGTACCCCGTCACGCAGGCCGTTCTCGTGATCGGCGCGGGAATCGCCGGCATACAGGCCGCGCTGAAGCTCGCGTCCGCAGGCAAGAAGGTCTACCTCGTCGAGCGGTCCGCGAGCATCGGCGGCCACATGGCGCAGCTCGACAAGACTTTCCCTACTCTCGACTGCTCCGCGTGCATACTGACCCCGAAGATGGTGGACGTCGCCCGCGACGAGAACATCGAGGTCCTCACGACCAGCGAGGTCGAGGAGCTCTCGGGCTTCATCGGCAACTTTACCGCGAAGGTCCGCACGCGCTCGCGGCGGGTCGACCTCTCGAAGTGCACCGGCTGCGGAGACTGCGTGGAGGCGTGCGTGATGGCCGGCCGGATACCCGATGAGTTCGAGGCGGGCCTCAAGAGGCGCTCCGCCGTCTACATACCTTTTGCCCAGGCTGTCCCGCTCGCCGCCGCCGTCGACCCTGATTCCTGCCTGATGGCCACGAAGGGGAAGTGCAAGTCGCCCTGCCTCGAGGCGTGCGCCGCGGGCGCCATCGACCTGGACATGCCCGACGAGGTGCGCGAGCTCGAAGTCGGGGCCGTCATAGTCGCGACAGGGTTCGACACCTTCGAGGCCGAATCGATGCCCCAGTTCGGCTACGGACGCTACCCGGAGGTCGTGAGCGGCCTCCAGTTCGAGAGGATGCTCTCGGCCGCCGGCCCGACCGCGGGCAAGGTCGTCCTGCCGGACGGGAGCGTGCCGAAGTCGATCGCATTCCTGCACTGCGTCGGCTCGAGGGACGAGAACTCGAACGAGTACTGCTCACGGGTGTGCTGCATGTACTCGATCAAGCAGGCGCACCTCGCGCGCGAGAAGACCGGCGCGACGGTGAGCGAGTTCTACATCGACATCACCGCGTTCGGGAAGGGATACCAGGAGTTCTACAGGCGCGTGCGCGACGAGGGCGTGTTCTTCGTCAGGGGGAAGTGCGCGGACGTCGCGCGTCTCGGAGGCGAACTCAAGGTCTTTGCCGAGGACACACTCCTTGGCAGGCAGGTCGAGCTGCCGGTTGACATGGTGGTCCTGGCGACCGGGCTCGTGCCAGCGCGGGGCGCCACCGAGCTGGCACGCACGCTCGGCGTCTCCACCGGTTCAGACGGGTTCCTCAGCGAGGCCCACCCGAAGCTCAGGCCGGTCGAGTCGATGACCGACGGCGTTTACCTGGCGGGCTGCTGCCAGGGCCCGAAGGACATACCCGACACGGTCGCGCAGGCGGGGGCCGCCGCATCGGAAGCCATCGCGCTGCTCGACCGCGGCAGGGTGGAGGTCGAGGCGGGGGCGTGCCGGGTGGACGCAGAGCAGTGCAGGGGCTGCGGCCTGTGCGTCGCCGCCTGTCCTTACGGGGCTATCGTCCTCGAGGACCGCGTCGCCGTTGTGAACGAGGCGCTCTGCAAAGGCTGCGGCATGTGCGCGGTCGCCTGCCTCGGCGGGGCCGCGGCGACCGAGATGTATGATGACGAACAGATCGTGGCGAACATCGAGGGTCTGCTGAGGTGAGGTCATGAAAGAGAAGATACAAAAGCTCGCGCTCGAGCTGGGCGCGGAAGACGTCGGCATCGCCGACCCATCTGTATACGACAGCCCGCGGTCGCCCGGCATCACGAGCGTTTTCCCGGGTATCAAGTCGATGGTGGTGATGGCTTACAGGGAGCTGTCATCGTGCGAGAGCGACTGCATGCAGATCGCGATGAACGGACGCCTGGACCTGATGGACTTCTCGCGAGGCGTGAACTACCGCGTCGCTTCGTTCATCGAGCGGGAGCTGGGCGGCCATGCGATGACCGTTCCGGTCTCCTACCCGCTTCCGATGGCGAAGTCGACCCAGGGCGCTGTGGCTGACGTCTCCATGAGGCACGCGGCCATCGCCGCCGGGCTGGGGGCGTTCGGGCGCAACAACCTTGTGCTGCACCCGGAGCTGGGCTCGAGGGTCATATTCACATGCGTCCTCACCGACCTGGAGCTGCCGCCGGACGAGCCGCTAACCGAGAGCATCTGCGACGACTGCGGGATCTGTGTGGAGAGCTGCCCCGGCGGCGCGCTGGACGAGGAAGGCAGGACGGACGTACTCGCATGCCTCAAACACTGCCAGCCTTACGGGATCGGCGCCAACATCCGATTCTGGATGAAGTACGCCGGCGCCGAGACGGTCGAGCGGCAGGCCATGCTCGCCGACGAGGGCTACTGGCGCATATACCAGGCGCAGTCGATCGGCTTCCAGTATTTCTGCTTCAACTGCTTAAAAGAATGCCCCGCCGGGAGGACCTGATGAAGTATCGCAAGAGCCCCGTGTCGTCCCGCCGGAATACGGCTGTTGTCTTATTCCTGCTGCTCGCGCTTGCCGCGCTGGCCCTTGGCGGCTGCGGCTCGTCGGCGAAGACCACGAGGGTCGTACGGGTCGGTTTCCTGCGCAACGACCTGCACCAGTTGGCTTACTACGTTGCGCGCGAGAAAGGCTTCTTCAAGGAGCAGGGGATAGACGTTCGAGAGGTGGGCCAGTTCAACGCGGGACCCGAGGAGATGAGCGCCTTCTCGGCGGGCGACCTCGACATCGGTTACGTCGGGGCCGCTCCGGCGATAACGTTCGCGGGACAGGACATGGCCGACGTCAAGATAGTCGCCCAGGCCAACACCGGCGGCAGCTCCATCGTCGTCCGGCCCGGCGTGGAGGGCAACGACGTCGCCGCCCTCAAAGGCCGGACTGTCGCCATTCCCGGCATCTCAACCATGCAGGACTTCCTCCTGCGCACGGCGCTCAAGAAGGCGAACGTCGACCCGGCGGACGTCAACATCATCGTCGTCAAGCCGCCGGAGATGCTCCAGGCGCTGGCTTCCGCGCAGATTGACGCTGCGGTTGCCTGGGAGCCCTACCCGTCGATGGCTGTCGCGCAGAACGCCGGTTGGGTCCTTATGACATCCCAGAAGATATGGCCCGACCACCCGTGCTGCATGGTGGTCGCTGACAGCCGGTTCATCAAGGCCAACCCCGACACCGTCAGGCGTTTCGTCGCGGCTCACGTGAAGGCGACGAAATACATCCGGGACAACAAGCTCGAGGCGGTGGACCTTGCTCACCTGTACACGGGCCAGGACCCAGCGGTCGCGCGCAACGCGATGAAGAACATCGGTTTCAGCTACCTGCCGGAGGCGAAGCTGCTCGAGCGGTACGTGAGCTTCATGAAAGACGCTGGCGTCATCAAGGTCACGAGCGCGCCCGCTTTCACGCGCCGGCTCATAGACACACAGTTCATCCAGGGGGGCGGTTCTTGAGGAAATGGAAGATCATCTCTCCTCTCGTAGCGCTCGGCCTGTGGTGGTTGCTTGCCGGGCTGGGATGGCTCGGGCACACACCTACGCCGCTGGCCGTGATCAAGGGGTTCGGCCACCTGGTGGCGACGGGCCTCCCGCCCGGTTATCACCTGCAGGGGCACGTCGCGGCGAGCCTGGTCAGGGTCTTCACCGGGTTCGCCATCGCGCTGGTGATCGGTGTGCCGCTCGGGATATTCATAGGGTACTCGAAAAAGCTCGAGGCGGCGGTGGACCCGCTCGTCGAGCTGATAAGGCCGATACCGCCTCTCGCGTGGCTGCCGCTCGCCATCATCTGGTTCGGGATCGGGCTCGCATCGCAGGCGTACATCATCGCCTTGGGAGCTTTCTTCCCGATTGTTCTGAACACTGTCTCCGGCGTGAAATCGGTGGACCCTCGGCTCATCGAGGCGGCACGTACGCTTGGGGCCGGCCCCCGTACGGTGCTCGCCCGTGTGCTGGTGCCAGGCGCAATGCCATCCATATTCACCGGCGTTCGAATCGGGATGGGCATCGCGTGGATGAGCTTGATCGCCGCCGAGCTGGTGTCGGTGCAGAACGGCTACGGGCTCGGCTACATGATAATGACCGCGCGCGACCTCGCGCGGTATGACCTGCTGGTCGCGGGGATGGTCGTGATCGGCATTCTGGGCTATCTGTTTGACTGGCTGATACGGCTCCTCGAGAAAAGGACGCTGTCTTGGAGATGAACAACGGCGCCGCCGGCGCGGTCCTGACGCTGCGCGGGCTGGTCAAGAACTACAAGGAAGAGAAGACCGGCAACGAGCTCGAGGTCCTGGACGGCATCGACATCGACATCCACGCCGGGAGGCTGACCTGCGTGGTCGGCCCGTCCGGCTGCGGAAAGACGACGCTGCTGCGCCTGATCGGCGGGCTCGCGGAGCCGACGGCGGGGGAGGTCCTCTTCGAAGGGCTGCCTGTCTCGGGGCCGGGTCCGGAGAGGGGGATGGTGTTCCAGGAGTACGCACTCTTCCCATGGAGGACCGTCCTGGCGAACGTCTCGTTCGGGCTGCAGGTCGGCGGGATGAAGCGCGACGAGGCTCATGCCAGGGCAGACGAGTACCTGG
>Ga0209539_1000553_pt1 | contig 21405 bp, 15 predicted proteins | sample BarGraNGADG00312_2_FD_184499 | JGI IMG/M metagenome (GOLD analysis project Ga0209539, IMG submission 184499) | Arctic peat soil microbial communities from Barrow, Alaska - Barrow Graham LP Ref core NGADG0011-312 (SPAdes) (version 2) | ecosystem: Environmental > Terrestrial > Soil > Wetlands >... | reverse complement strand
AGCAGCGCGGGCGGCGTGCCGGCGATGCCCGCCAGCCGCTTGCCGGCGTAAGTAACTCCGACTTCCGGTAGCGATGAGATGAGCAGGCGTGTGTACGGATGCCGGGGGTTGTTGATGATCGTCTCGGCCGAGGCTTTCTCGGCCAGCTTCCCGGCGTACATCACGAGGATCGTGTCGGCGACCTGGTAGAGGATCGAGATGTCGTGCGTGATGACGATCATGCTCTTCACGTAACCGCGCTCGCGGAACTCGACGAGCATCTCCGCCACGGCCTTCTGAGTCGAGACGTCGAGCGCCGAGGTGATCTCGTCCGCGATCAAGAGAGAGGGATCGAGGAGCGTCGAGATGACCATCACGGCGCGCTGCTTCATACCGCCCGAGAGCTCGATCGGATACATGCCGAGCACGTCTTCCGAGAGTCCGACCAGCGCGAACCGGCGCTTCAGCTCCGGTATGTACTCCTTGTGCTTGACGCCCCGTGACTCGAGCAGCTCCCCTGCCATTCTCCCGATCTTCCGCGTCGGGTTCATGGCGCTCATGGCGTACTGCGGGATGATCGAGAGGTCTTTGAACCGATGCCGGTTCATCCGCTCGAAGTCCCAGACAGGAAGCTCGGTCGAATCGAGCGCCACTCGCCCTTCGACGTATTTCATGCGCCCGGCTAGGGAGATCAGACTGTTACCGAGCGTTGACTTGCCGCACCCCGACTCCCCGGCGAGCCCCATGATCTCGCCGTCGGCGATATCGAAGGTGACACCGTCCAGGGCCTGGACGTCGCCGGCGAGGGTTCGGTAATAGACCCGTAGATTCTCGATTTGCAGGCTCACTTGCTCACATCTCTCTCAGGCGCGGATTGAAGACCTCGTCGAGGCCGACGTTCATGAAGTAGGCCCCGCCCACGATGAGCATTATCGCGAGGCCCGGCGGTATGAACCACCACCAGTAACCCACGGTCAGGGCGGAGCTGGCGTTGGCGTACAACATCATCTGCCCGAGCGAGATCGTTCCAGCCGGGCCGAGCCCGATGAAGTCGAGCGTCGCGGCTGTGAGAATCGCGCCTCCGAATAGGAGGATGAACATCATGAACAGGTACGAGCTCATGTTCGGAGCGATCTCCTTGAAGATGATCTTCCAGCTCTTCTCGCCACTCAGGCGCGCCAGGCTCACGAACTCCCTCGAGGTCAGGGAGAACGTTTGGGCCCTAAGGGCTCTTGCCGCCCAGGGCCAGTTGACGAATCCGATCAGCAAGGACTCGGGAACGACACCCTTGATCTGCATGAACGACGCAATGACGAGTAGCAAGGCGAACACAGGGATACAGAGGACGACGTTGGTGAGCATGTTCAGCAGCTCGTCGGTGAGGCCCGCCTTGTAGCCGGCCGTGAAGCCGACGACCATGCCTATGATCGCGGCGATCCCTCCGCCAAGCGCTCCGACGATAAACGCGAGCTTTAATCCACCGACGAACTGGGCGAAGACGTCTTGTCCGGTATCCGTCGTGCCGAAGTAATGGCCACTCTTGAAGTCGGGCGGATGGTTGTTCAGGCCGCTGTAGGCAGTTGCCGAGTGCTGGGCGATGTGCGGCCCAATGACCATGAACAAGAGGAAGAACACGACTATGCTCAGCCCGATAATGAGCTTGGTGTTCCTGAACGCGAAATAAAGCATTTCGCGCACGGCACCCATGTTCGCGGTCTTAATGGTTTTAACCGGTTTTTTCTCCGTCGTAGCCGTTTCGAGGACTTCCACGGGGGTGTCTTCGTGCAACTTGTTGTGCCTCTTAGAGCCACCCAAATAGTCGCGCTGGCTCGGAGTCGCTTTACCTGTCTCGGGCGCGGGGGTTTTTCTGCCGGCCGATTTTCTAGGGTTCGTCATGCCTCTCCTCCCTGCATCCCGATCCTCGTTCGTGGGTCGATGAGCACGTAGACGATGTCGACGAGGAAGTTGGCGACCAGAACGCCGGCGATGATGAAGAGGAAGATCCCCTGGATCACGAAGTAATCCTTGCCCTGGATCGCCGTGAAGATCCGGGAGCCGAGGCCGGGATAGGCGAAGACGATCTCGGTAACCAGCGCGCCGGCGAGCACCGCACCGAGCTGTAGCGCGAGCCCCGTGACCTGCGGTAGCACCGCGTTTCTGAAGGCGTACTTACGCACCAGCTTCCTGGGAGCTCCGAGCGCCTCGAGATAGTGCGAGTAGTCGGACTCGAGCTCGTAGATGATCATGTTCCGCATCCCGATCGCCCAGCCGCCGAAGGAGACGAGGAAGAGCGACATGAAGGGGAGGAACCAGTGATCGGCCAGGTTGACTATGAAGCCCCACGACCAGCTCGGGATCTCGGTCGGAGAGTAACCGTAACTGCCCGGGAAGACTCTCCAGGTAAGCGTGAACAGCCAGGAGAGCACCATCGCCGACCACATGTAGGGCGTCGCGGTGAGTGCGTAGGAGAGAGGAAGTACCGAGTTGTCGAGCACCTTCCTGCGCGCCGCCATCGCCCCGACCTTGTTGCCGGCGTACCAGCTGAGCAAGATCGCCGGGAGTAGTAGCGAAAGCGTGTACGGAGCAGACTGTTGGATAATCGAGGTGACCTTGGTCGGGTAATTCAGGATGCTGATGCCAAGGTCGCCGTGGAGAAGCGAGAGCCAGAAATAGTAGTACTGCTTCCAAAGCGGCAGGTCGGCTCTGAACCCTTTGGCGATCGAGTTGTAGATCGCGTTGTACGTCCGCTCATCCTGGATTTGAATCGAGGCGAGAAGCGTTTTGATCGGGTCGCCGGGCATCAGGTGTGGAATCACCCAGTCGATTGTCACCGCGGCGATGAAAGTAATGCCGTAGGTGATCAGTTTTCTAGCGAAGTAACGTCGCACAGGGTCTCCTAGCTCACGTCATTCTACCGAAGGCCGCCTTCGCTCCTCGCTAGCAACTCGCCCGCGAGGCGGAGGAAGTCAACATTCTACAGGAGACCACCGCCCCCCTCGGCCCGAACCTGCGGGGAGGGAGGCGGTGGTCGATGATCACTTCAGTTCACTTCTTTACGTTCTGCCTAACTTACGCCTTCTTGACGTGCGTGAACATGTCGATGCCCGTCATCTGCAGGTAGCCGCGCCACATGGCGGGGATGTACTTCCGCGTGCTCTTCGACGACGGCCAGTTCTTCCAGTACTTGTTCTGGGTCTGGGCCCAAACGCCGTTGTACCACAGCGGGATATTCGGAAGGTCGGTAAGAGAGACCTTCTGCAGCGACTTCATGATCGCCTTACGCTTAGCAGTTGCACCAAGCGGGGTCTTATCAAGCTTCTTGGTAAGAACCCACGCGCCCTCGTTGTCGTAACGAGAGAAGTTGGCGAACGTCTGAGCCGTAAGGATCGGCTTGTGGAACAGCCCGTTGAAGAACGTGTACGGGTTGTCACTCATCTGGTACGTGTTGTCGATCACCAGGTCGAAGGTGCCGTTGTTGCGGGCAGCCTGGTAGGCGTTGAAGTCGCCCACCTTGATGGCGATGTGGATACCAGCGGCCTTAGCGGAGTTCACGATCATGGTCTCCGCGGTCTCCCAGTCGGACCAACCGGACGGAACGGCGATCGACAGTTCGATCTTCGATCCATCCTTGTTCACGACGTATCCGTCGGATCCCGTCTTGTAGCCAGCACCCGACAGGAGGGTCTTGGCCTTGGCGGTGTTGAACGAGAACCCGAGGCTGCTCACTTGACTGGAATTGATCCACTTCTTCCAGATCTTGAGCAGACCGGTTGCGTCGGCCTTCGTAACCAGGTTGTGGTAGTCGTTGTTGATGATGTTGCCGACGTTGATCGACGTGGCGAGAGCCTTGCGGAATACCTTGTCGTTCAACGGCTTGTGTGTCGTGTTCGGCGTCAACCAAGCTGTGTTCGCAGCCAGGTCATAAGGCTTGCCGGGGAAGTACGTCTGCATCTTGCCATTGGCGACGTACTGGTTGATTCCCACGATGTAGTTGTTGTTCAGGTCCTCGATCGCGGTCAGAAGACCACCGAGGGCGTTGGTGTTGTTCGTGTTACAGAGGTCGATGATGAAGCTCGGAACAGGCGACGGAGAGACTTTCTGCTTCGCTGCCCACCATACGGGCTTCTTCTTCCATACGACCCTGATCGTGGGGTCAATCGAACCCAACGTGTACGGGCCAGTCCCGATCGGTACCTTGGGGCTGAACGACGTGAACGTCGTTTGCGTGATGCCCTTGTACTGGGCTGGGTTCATCATCGGCAGGTTCCACATGAGGTTCTGCCACTGAGCATAGTTCGGAGTGCTCTTGAACTTGATCGTGACAGTGTCACCCTTGGCCTTGACTGACTTCAGGTTCGTGTAGAGCACGTTCCAGAAGGCGGTCGTGTACCTACCGAGCTTGATGTTGAAAGCAACATCGGCAGCAGAGAACTTCTTGCCGTTGCTCCACTTGATGCCCGGCCTGACCTTGATGATGAACGTCTTTGATACTGAACCGGGCTTGCCACTGAACTTAGCGCTCTTGGCAAGCCAGTTGATGTACTTGTCGGTGAGCGGGTTGAAGCGGAGCAGTGTCTCGTTGACGAGACCCACCATGCCGGTTGCGTACGATCCCCCGTAGGGGTTCATGCCGGAGATGGGGCCCCACTGCGTGCCGCTCGTAATGAGCGTCTTGTTGCGTGGGTACGACGCCTTTGACGAGGCGCTGGCCCAGCTGGCTGCCAGCAGCGAGACCGCGGCTACCGCCACGATGCCGATGCTAACGGCCAATTTCCTACGACTTACCATGTGTCACCTCCACCGAGCCGCGAGGCTCGGATTGGTTTTTGAATCTCGGAGAAGAAACAGCGGATCGAGTTACGGTCTTGCCGTTCCCGGATGCTTCCTCCGAGTCGTAGCGACGTGCGTGCCCGTCCGAAAACGGGCTCTTTCCACGAGCCTCATGCGAGCGCTCGCGGAAACTGGTCAGCCGCCCTGTCGGCGCCTCGCCGCGGAACGCGGCCGAGGGAAGGTGCCGAATGACGGACGGCGAAAGTGATGGGAGAGGCTGCGGCTGGTTGGCGGCGGCTAGCTCGGCGCTGAGTGAGGTTGGCGCAAGGGCTACCCGCAAAGCCATGTGAGTGATCTGAGTCATCGCAGCCGGTTCTATGCTGGGCACTCTTTGACCACGGGCTTTCTTAATGCACCATAAGCCGCCGAGTTACCAGCTCCGGAGACTTGATACTTCGCGGCGAGGGGCGTGTCAAGAGGCCCCGGCTGGCTGGTTGCCGCTCCTACAGCCAGGAGCTGAGGATTGAAGCCGTGTGGAGCCCGGTCTAAGAAGTTCCTAAGAAAACCTGAAAACCCCCGGGCCTGCCGGCAGTCTCGAGCAGTCGCTCCGGACGCGTGACCACGAGCATCGCAGGTCGGCGCGCTTCCGCCAGTTCGGCTGTATGTAGTTACACGCGCCCGCGTGCAACCACAAGCATCTGCCGCAGACGAGTAGCGAGGTCTCGCGAACGACGGCCACCTCGCTCGGATACGAAGCGCTTCGCTGAGGGCTGGAAGTCCTTCCTCTGGTTCCGATATCGGCTCGAATCCCTCTAAAGGGTGTTCCTGCGATCAGGTGAATGACCTTTAGTTTTAAGTGCGGCTGGCCGATTAGGTCAAACATGCGGCGTCTTACACTTACAACTCAGTTCGGGTTTCTCAGTGCGGCACTGATCGTGGTCGTCGGCGTGGTCTTCCACGCCGGAGTGTATGCCGCGATCACGCTGGTGGTTCTCTACCTGGGCCAGCTCGCCTTCGTAGCGAGCGCCTCTCGCAAGCTTCGTATACAGGTTGAGGAGAACGAGTTTCAGGCTCTCCACGACACACTGACTCGGCTGCCCAACCGAACGCTTTTCCGCGACCGTGTCGAGCAGGCGATCTTGCAGGCGCGCCGTGAGGACTCTCGCTTCTCTCTCCTGATCATGGACCTCGATCGGTTCAAGGAGATCAACGACACGCTCGGGCATCGCAACGGCGACCTGATTCTGCAAGCCATCGGCCCGCGCCTGCGCAGTCTGCTTCGCGACGTCGACTCGATCGCTCGTTTCGGCGGGGACGAGTTCGCTGTGCTTCTGCCCGGAGCGGCCAGTGCGGACGCGGCGATGCGTGTGGCAAGCAAGATTGCGACTGCGCTAACGAGGCCGTTCATGTTGAAAGGCCTCACGCTAGACGTTGAGACCTCGATCGGGATTTCGCTCTTCCCCGACCACGGAAACGATGTCGACACGCTGATCCAGCGCGCCGACGTGGCGATGTACATGGCCAAGGAAGCGCACGCCGGCTTCGAGGTCTACGCGGCCGACCGCGACCAGAACACGCCCAAGCGTCTGGCGCTCCTGGGCGAGCTGAGGCGGGCCATCGAGAACAAGGAGCTGGTGCTGTTCTATCAGCCCAAGGCCGACATCAAGACCGGCAAGGTCACTAGCGTCGAGGCACTACTGCGCTGGCAGCATCCCGAGCACGGGTTGACCTTCCCCGATGACTTCATCCCGCTCGCCGAGCACACCGGCTTGATTCGCCCGCTCACGCTCTATGTTCTCAATGAGGCGCTGGCGCAGAGCCACCAATGGCAAGAGCAGGGGATCAAGCTCAACATCGCGGTCAACCTCTCGGCGCGCAACCTGCTCGACACCGAGCTTCCCGACGACGTCGCGCAACTTCTCGAGACCTGGCAGGTGGACCCGGGGCTGCTCAAGCTGGAGATCACCGAGAACACGATCATGGTCGATCCGCCCAAGGCGCTCGAGGTGCTGACGAAGCTGCGCGATCTCGGCGTCGGGCTCTCGATAGACGACTTCGGCACCGGCTACTCGTCGCTCTCCTACCTGCGCAAGCTGCCGGTGGACGAGCTCAAGATCGATCGCTCCTTCGTGATGAACATGCCACAGAGCGAGAACGACCAGCAGATCGTGCGCTCGACCATCGACCTCGCGAGCGGACTCGGGCTCAAGGTCGTTGCCGAGGGCGTCGAGACGAAGGACACCTGGCGCTCGCTCGCCGAGTACGGTTGCGATGTCGTCCAGGGCTACTTCCTGACTCGGCCGATTCCGCCGCAGGAGCTGATCGAATGGCTGGCCAAGCCGATCGACGCTCCGGTCATCGAGAAGGCGAGCTCGCGCAAAAAGGCCAGCGGCCTCAAGGCCGTCTGAGACAGGTCGCTACGAGCCTATCCCGATAGGCTCTAAACAGGTGGTCTGAGCACTGCGAACTGGTCGGTGATCTCCAGGGCGCGCGAGCGGAAGCGGAAGAGCGCCGCCGGGCGGCCGCCGCTGGGACCCGAAGCGCGTCTCTCTCCAGTCGCCACGAGCAACTCGCGCCGCAGCAGCACGCGTTGCAGGTTCGTCGCCGAGACTTCGTGCCCGAGCGCGGCGGCGTAGAGATCGCGCAGCTGGGAGATCGAGAAGGAGCGCGGCGCGAGCGCGAAGCCGATGTTCGCGTATGAGAGTTTGGCCCGAAGCCTCTCTCTGCCGGCGAGAATGATGGCGCCGTGATCGAAAGCCGTCTCGGGTAGCTCGTCGATCGGGCGCCAGTCGGTGTCCCCGGGAAGCTCCGGGTCGAGGTCGCTCGGCACGAGCCCCAGGTATGCCGTTGCGACTTGCCATTCGCTGGGGTGGCGGACGGGGTCGCTGGTCGTCACGAGTTGCTCGATGTGAGAGAGCTCGCGCACGTCGACCTTCTCGGCCAGGTGGCGGCGGATCGAGTCCTCGAGAGTCTCACCGCCGGCCAGATATCCGCCGGGGAGTGCGAAGGCGCCGGCGAACGGCGCTTGTGCCCGCTGCCAGAGGAGCACCTGTAAACGACCGTCCCGTACCTGGAGGACGACGGCGAGTACGACGTGGGTTGGCTTCTCGTGCGTGGGCGTTCCTGTCTGGAGGGCGAAACCTGGTAAACTTCGGAACAGGTTTTCTACTTACAGTCGATAACTTAGCGGACCAGTGAGCAAGTGACCAAGCCGACCAACCAGAAGAGCAGAGAGAAGCGAGTCGATCTGCTCGTTATCGGGTCGGGAATCGCCGGGCTGGTCACCGCTCTCACGGCGGCAGGTCAAGGTGCCGACGTGATGGTCGTCTCCAAGGGGACTCTCTCGTCGTCGGCGTCGTATCACGCGCAGGGCGGTATCGCGGCGGCCTGCGGCGAGGACGACAGCCCCGAGCTGCATGCGGCCGACACGATTCACGCCGGTCGCGGGCTTTGCCGGCCGAGCGCGGTTGCGACGCTGGTCGGGGAGGCCCCGGCCCGCATTGAAGACCTGCGCGCCTGGGGTGTTCGCTTTGGGCCGGAGCCGGGGCTCGAAGGCGGGCACTCGCGCTCGCGCGTGTTCCACTCGCGGGGGGCCGAGACCGGGCGTGAGATCGAACTGGCGCTTGCCCGCCAGGTGCGCGCAGATGATCGCATTCGCGTTGTCGAGAACGAGCGCGTGCTCGGGCTCTGGCACGCGCGCGGGCGCTGCGCCGGCGTCGTCGCGGAGCAAGGGCAGATCTCTTCGCCTGCCACGCTGCTGGCGACCGGCGGAGCCGGGGCGCTCTGGTCGCGAACAACAAACCCCCGCGGTGCGCTCGGTGAGGGAATCGCCATGGCCTATCGGGCCGGCGCCGCCGTCGCCGACCTCGAGTTCGTCCAGTTCCACCCGACGGCCTTGTCGGCCAACGGCATGTTGCTGAGCGAGGCGCTTCGTGGCGCCGGCGCGCTGCTTCTGGATACGAGCGGCGAGCGCTTCACCGACGAGTTGGCGCCGCGTGACGTGGTGGCTCGCGCGATCGCTGCGCGAGGTAGCGCGTTGCTCGATCTTCGCCCGATTGACCGGGGTCGTTTCCCAGCTCTGATCGACCGCATCCGCGAAGCCGGTTACAACCCCGACACCGAGCCGGTGCCGGTCGCTCCCGCGGCGCACTACACGCTTGGTGGAATCGTCACCGATCTCGACGGTCGCAGCACTCTGCCCGGGCTCTATGCGGCTGGAGAGTGCGCCTGTACGGGCGTCCACGGCGCCAACAGGCTGGCCTCGAACTCGTTGCTCGAGTGTGTCGTCTTTGGCCGGCGCGCGGCGCTCGCGGCGCTCGTGGATGCGCCGCTCGACTTCGAGCCCGAGCCGGCAGAGGCGCTTTCGACGGAAGTCGATCGGGTTGATAGAGAGCTGCGTGAGCAGATGTGGCAAGGGGCGGGGCTGGTGCGAGACGCGGCCGGCCTGGAACCGCTGCGCGCGGCCTCCGCGCTGGTTCCTCGGCTGGTGGCCGAGTGCGCGCTGCATCGCCGCGAGAGCCGGGGCGTCCACTTCCGCTCTGATTTCCCGATCGAGGAGCCGGAACTGGCGGCTCACACTGTCCTATGCCAGAGGCACGAGCCGCTGTTCGAGCGATGGAGCTGACTCGTCAGGAGATCGAAAGCGCCGCCGCCGACGTGGTTGCGCGCTCGCTGGTCGAGGACATCGGACTCGGCGATCTCACGAGCCGTGCACTCTTCGGCCCGGAAGATTCTTGTCGGGCGAAGGTACTGCTCAAAGAGGAGGGAGTCGTCTGCGGCTTGGAGGTCGCTCGCGCCGCCTTCCGCCGGCTCGACGAGACGATCGAGTTCGAGCCGCTGATCGAGGAAGGGGCGCGTGTTAGCGAGATACCGAAAGAGCTCGCGCGGCTGGCCGGTCACACGCGGGCGATTCTCGGCGCCGAGCGGGTCGCCCTGAACCTGCTTGGGCGCTTGTCGGGGATCGCCACGCTGACGCGGGCATTCGTCGCGGCGGTCGAGGACACCGGTGTGGCCATTCTCGACACCCGCAAGACGACGCCTGGGCTGAGGGCATTGGAGAAGTACGCGGTTCAAGTCGGTGGAGGTTTCAACCACCGCCTCGGTCTTTACGATGCCGTGCTGGTCAAGGACAATCACCTGCGCCTCGCCGGCGGTGTCGAGAAGGCAGTTCGCCGTCTGCGCGGCTCGATTCGGTTACCGCTGGAGGTCGAGGCCGACACTTTCGAGCAGGTCGAACAGGCGCTCGAGCTCGGCGTGGAGCGCATCCTGCTCGACAACATGAGCCCCGTCGAGGTGGCCGCCGCGGTGGAGCTGGTTGCCGCGCGTGCTCAGCTGGAGGTGTCGGGCGGCGTAACGCTCGACAACGTGCGCGCCTACGCGGTAACAGGAGTGAATGCGATCTCGATCGGCGCTCTGACCCACTCCGCCCGCTCGTTCGACGTCTCGCTGGAGGTGCTGGAGCCTTGACGAACGAGCTCGTCGAATCGCTGCAGGAAGAGGTGAGATCTCTCGCGCGCGCGCGCGAGGCGGTAATCCTCGCTCACAACTACCAGCTGCCCGAGGTTCAGGATGTCGCCGACTTCGTGGGCGACTCGCTTGGGCTCTCGCGCCAGGCGGCGCGTGCCGAAGGCCGGACGATCGTGTTTTGCGGCGTCCACTTCATGGCCGAGACGGCGAAGATCCTCTCTCCCGAGAAGACCGTCCTGATTCCCGATCTCGCCGCCGGTTGCTCGCTTGCCGACTCGATCGACGCCGATCAGCTGCGGGCCTGGAAGGCGAAGCACCCCGGCGCCGTGGTCGTCTCCTACGTCAACACGTCCGCTGCGGTCAAAGCGGAGAGCGACTACTGCTGCACCTCGGGCAACGTTCGCGCGGTGATCGACTCGATTCCGGCCGAGAAGGAGATCCTCTTTCTGCCCGATCTCTACCTTGGTCTCTGGGCCGAGCGGGTGAGCGGGCGCCGGCTCCATCTCTGGTTCGGCGAGTGCCACGTGCACGCGGGTATCCGCCCGCAGGACGTCGATCGCGTTCTGGCCGAAGCTCCGGACGCAGAACTGCTTGTCCATCCCGAATGCGGCTGCGCCAGCCAGGCGATGGCTTTCGCCGGCGAACGTGCGCACATCCTCTCGACCGAGGGGATGCTCACCTTCGCCGAGCGCAGCGAGCGAGATCACTTCAAGGTCGCAACCGAGATCGGGATCCTGCACCGGCTGCACAAGGAGCTGCCCGGTAAGAGCTTCGAGCCCGTCAACGGCGAGGCCGTCTGCCGCTTCATGAAGATGATCACGCTCGAGAAGCTGCGCGACTCGCTGCGCGACTGGCGCTACGAGGTGACGGTCGATCGTGAGATCGCCGCCCGGGCGCGCACGGCGATCGAACGCATGGTGGCGACCGGCTAAGAACCTCTAGTGGAACGAAGACCCGTCGGGCGCGGCCGGGCGGTGGAGTGCTTCGTTTTGGTGGAGGTCCTGAGAGAGCTCGTCCCGAGACGAGCCGGAATACCTCAACCGGTGGGCCAGCCCGTGCTCTGCGGGTTCAGGTCGAGGCTACCGCCGTCGACGCAGTCGTCGGAAAGGCTGTAGTCGCTCGGCATGCGCGGCTGTTGGGCGGCGAGGAAGTGGGCGGCCACAGCGCTTGCCTCGACGGACGGAGAGCCGAGGCGCTCGGCGACCCGTGCCAGCGTTTGGATCGCGTAGCACTGAGCCGCGCCTTCGTCTCGGACGCCGCGCAGATGCTGGGATTCGTGGCTGAGCACGAGCGCCGAGTAAATGGCTCTCTCGACTCTGCTCGAGCAGGAGGTGGTGCCGAAGACACAGGCGAAATCGGCGCGCTTGCGGGTTGCGCCGTAACCCGAGAGGTCGTGACAGACCGAGGTCTCGAGGTGGGTCGTGCTGCTTGGGTTGCCGTTAGCGTCGAACATCACCGATCCTCCGTGGCCGCTGATGTCGACGAGCCCGCGCAGGAAGCCCGGGCAGTCGACGCTCACGTGCCGGCCGGCAACCTCGCTTGCCACCCCGCTGAGCCTGTGATCCAGGCTCAGCTCGCGCCGAGCTTCCCAGACTATGAGCGCCAGGGTGACAAGGGCCAAAGCTACGAGTACGCGCACGTTTCCAGCTTCGGCACGAGGCGAGCGCCGCTTGAGGGCCGCGGAAAATCCGGTCTCGGAGCAGGTATCGTCTCAAGTGGTGTTGATGGAGAACAGCCTCGACCGAGGCGAGCGGGCAGGAGTCGGCCCCCTCGTGACCGGTCGAGTACGCTCGAGGCGCGCCGGCCTCGGCGTTGCCCTAGTGTTCGTCGTCGCTCTCGCCTCGCTCGCGCTGCCGGCACCTGCGCCGGCAGCGGTGCCGAGCGGATTCACTCCTTGTGCGAGCGCGCGCGGTTTCTACTGCGGGCAGGTGGTCGTGCCCGTGGATCGCACCGGCGTCGCCGTTTCGTTGAGCAAGACGATAACCCTGCGCGTGCTGTGGCGACCGGCGGAGGTCGCCGATAGCGCCGGGGCGATCTTCGCGCTCGCCGGTGGGCCCGGCCAGGCGGCCATTCCATTCGCTGCCGATTTTGCCATCTCGCTCGCGCCTGCGCTAAAGACACGCGACCTGGTCGTCTTCGATCAACGAGGGACCGGCGCCGCCGCTCTCGATTGCCCCGGGGCTGCCATGGCGGTGAGCTTCCCTCAGTTCGTTCAGCAGTGTGCTGCCGAGCTTGGTCCCGCGCGTTCCTATTACACGAGTAAGGACTCGGCCTTGGACATGGACGCCATACGCGTGGCTGTGGGCGTCGACAAAGTGACGGTCTTCGGCGTCTCCTACGGCACCTATGTCGCTCAGCTCTACGCCAGGTTGTTCCCCGAGCACACGGCGGCGCTCGTGCTCGACTCGGTTGTTCCCTCGACCGGAGTCGATGCCTTCCTCCGCTCCAACTTCACCTCGATCTCCAGCGTACTGGCCGCGAATTGCTCGAAGAAGCTGTGTCGCGGCATCACCCGCACGCCCTATCGCGACCTCAAGCGGCTGGCCGCCCGCGCCCGGGCCAAGGGCGCAATAACGCTGAGTTACGTCAACAATGCGGGGAAGGCGCGCGACATGGGGGCGAGTCAGGCCGATCTCTTCTACTTCATGGTCGAGATATTCAGTTACGACGCCGCCGCCCGCGCTCGCCTGCCCGGCGCGATTCGCTCGGCTCTTGCCGGCGATCCCTACCCACTGGGGCGCCTGTTCGCGCCGTCGTCAGGGGGACCGGTCTCGAACGCGGAATTGAGCGACACGCTGTATCTGGCCACAAGATGCACCGAGGAAAGCTTTCCCTGGTCGTCTAGCGACAGCATCAGCGCCCGCAAGACCGGGCTGATGGGCGCCATCAGTGGGATTGCGGCGAGCACTTTCAACCCCTTCACACGGGGGACCGCCCTCAGTCTCTCGGACGTCAACTACTGTCTCTACTGGCCGGCGCCGGAGGTACCTGTCGATCCCGCCGTGACTGCTCCTCCGCCGAACGTCCCGGTATTGGTTCTGAGCGGCCAGGAGGACGACGTGACCCCGGCCGTTGACGGGAAGGAAGTCGCCGCCCTGTTTCCGCAGGCGAAACGCGTCAGCGTTCCCTACACCGGGCACAGCGTCACCTCCGACATCTGGCCGAATGCCAGTACCTGCGTCGCTCGAGCGCTCAAGAGCTTCTTCAACAGCACCGCCGTCGGCTCGTGTACGTACGTCACACCCTTTTTCAGGCCCGTGAAGCGCGATCCCGTCTCGCTGGCCAAGGTCAAGCCGGTGAAGCTGAAGGGGATTCGCGGCCGGACCGTGGGAGCCGTTCTCGGAACGCTCAGCGACGTGACCATGACCGAGCTATCGGGAACCGGGCCGGCCGCGGGACTGCGTGGCGGCTACTTCCGCGGGTCGGTGACGAATACGCGGCTGAGAAAGATCGTCTACGTGCCCGGCGTTGTCGTGAGCGGGAGGCTGAACCTCGTCAGTGGGCTGGCCAAGTTGACCGTCAGCGGCAGAGGCGCTCGCGGCACGCTCGTCGTTCACCGCTACAAGAAGATCACGACCGTCAAAGGGACGCTCGACGGGAGGCGCCTGAGCATCAAGACGCGAACTTCCCCGAACGACTCCACTGTGGCCACTCGTCTACGCGGGTTACTGGGGCTGAGTCTCGCCACACGCTTGATCCCTTGAGCGCGGGGCGCGCTCCGGGCGGATTTCGGCGGGAAGTAGGCTACCGGCGTGAGGATTTCCGTCACCGGCGCGGAGAGCCTGCTCGATTCGGGTGGGAGTAAGCCTCTGCGCGCGATTCGCTCGCGCCGGCCCCTCGAGCTGCTCGCGCTGGAGATCGTGAGGGGAGGCAGGTGAGCGAGAACGAGCGCCTGCGAGTGGTTCAGTTCCTGCGGACGCTCGACGACGCGATCTGCGAGCGGCGGGAGGCGTTTCCCGGCGGGGTGGCGACGCTCTCGGATAACGAGCTGCCAAGCATTTTGAACATGAACCTGCTCAGGATCGAGTCCGTTGCCGATCGTCTCTCGGTCCAGGAGCTGATGTTGGAGGCCGAGCGGATCGCGGACGCGGCCGAGAAGCAGCAGAGCCGGCTCGCCTTTCGCCGCGTGATCGCCTACGACGAGGAGATCGGAGCCAGGCTCGCGCTCGGCTTCGAGCAACTCGAGCGCTGGCAGGCCGAGCGCGTCGTCTTGATGGCTCAACACGGTCGGCCCGCTCGCGTCGTCGACGCGGGTGTCGTGCGCGAGGTCGCGCTCGAGGAGCTGGAGCCCGCGAGGGAGCGCTACCTGCTCGATCGCTCCGGTGGCGACGAGGAGCTCGTTCGTCAGGAGCTCGTGGTGCCGCGCAGACTCGCGTCGGCCGGTGAGATGCGCTTCTTCGCGGCCTTCGCCGAGGGCGAGATCCGCTCGTTCTGCGAGCTGTACAGCGACGACAGCGGTGTAGCCGTCGTCCGCTCGGTCGCGACCATGAAGACCCACCGGCGCGCCGGTCTGGCGCGGGCCACAGTCTCCCACGCCGTTCGCCGCAGCCAGGTGCTCGGTCACGAGCTCACCTTCTTGCGCGCCGTCCACGACGACTGGCCCAAGAACCTCTACGGCGAGCTGGGATTCGACGCGATCGGGATGATCTATCGCTACGCGGGCCGGCCGCGCTCCAAAGAGCGCTAGCGAGCTCAGGCGCGGCCGTGCGGCCAGCCGACGGCAGAGCGCCGGATCAGCACGACGCTTACCGCCCCGATCAGGCCCAGCGTCGCGGCTGTCAACGAGATGCCGACCAGGCTGCCGAGGAAATAGACGAGCGTCGGTGCTCCCACGAGCACGGCTATGCCGATCAGGGCGAGAACATTGGTATCGGTGGCCTTCTTGAGCAGGAGCACGAGCGCAAGCAAGAGGAAGAGCGCCGGCGGGATCAGGAGGGTAGACGCGTAGAAGACCTGCTCGGCGCGGCCGCTGCCGTCGGGACGGTGAACGAAGCCGTAGAAGGCTGCGAAAGCGACGATCGCTGTCACGGCAAGCGCGAGAGTGAGGGCTCCGATGTGACGCACCGCTCCCATTCTGAAACATTCGTTACGAGCCTGCACGAGAGAGCGTGCGTCACGCGGCCTCGAGCCGCGCTGACTTCAGACCTCGTCGCGCCCGAGAATCTCTTCGAGACTCTCGCGGCGACGGATCAGGCGCGCCTGACCGCCTGAGACGAGTAGCGCTGCCGGTCGGGTCAGGACGTTGTAGTTGGAGGCCATGCTGAGCGTGTAGGCGCCGGTGTCGGGAACGGCGATCAGGTCGCCGCGGTGCGGCTCGGGCAGAGCGACGCGCCTGACCAGAACGTCGCCGGCCTCGCAGTGCTTGCCACAGACCGTGTAGGAGCGGTCGCTCGGCTCACCGGCGCGATTGGCGAGCAAGGCCTCATAGCGGGCGCCGTAGAAGAGCGGGCGCGGGTTGTCGGAGTAGCCGCCGTCAACCGCCACCCAGGGCGGGCCCTCGGCGGGCTCCTTGACGACGCCGACCGTGTAGAGAGTGAAGCCGGCTTCGCCCACGAGCGAGCGGCCGGGCTCGACGATCAGCCCGGGGCGAGGCAGACCGTGCGCGGCGAAGTCACGTGCCAGCCGCGCCTCGAGGTCGCCGATCCACTCGGCGATCGAAGGAGCCGGCTCGTCTTCGGTGTAGCGGATACCGAGCCCGCCGCCGACGTCCACCACCGCCGGCGCCCAGGCCAGCTCGGTGCGGCAGACGGCGACGAAGCCGGCCAGCCAGTCGAGCAGCATGCGCGGCGCCGCCAGATCGAGCAGCTGCGAGCCGAGGTGGATGTGCAGCCCGGCCATCTCCATCCCGAGCGAAGTGCCCAAGCGAACGGCCTCGATCGTCTGCTCCGGCGTCAGGCCGAACTTGGAGCCGCGGTGAGCGGTCTGGATCGCCTCGTGCGTATCGACCTCGATGCCCGGAGTGACGCGGACGAGCGCCCGCTTGATGCCGGCCGCCGCCGCTCGCTCGACCTCGTCGGGCGCATCGAGGACGAGGTAGAGCACGTCGGCCTCGGCCGCGGCGCGCAGCTCCTCGTCGCTTTTGTTGTTGCCGTGGACGACGATCTTCTCGCCGCCGATACCCGCCCTGCGGGCGACCTCGAGCTCGCCCAGAGTGGAGACATCCGCGCCCAAGCCCTCCTCGGCGAAGAGGCGCAGCACAGCCACGTTGGGGAAGGCCTTCGAGCCGAAGACGACGAGGGCGTTCGGCACCGCCTCACGGTAAGCGCGGGCCCGCGCCCTCAGCGTCTGCTCGCAGTAGACGACGAGCGGCGTGCCGAACTCGCGCGCCAGCTCCGACGCGCGCAGGCCGCCGACTTCCAGCTCGCCCTGCTCGATGCGGGCGCTGTCGGGAAAGAGATCGAGGATGGACACCCCGCGAGCTTAGCGATACGGGGTCGCAGAAACATCGTTTCGCCACTCGGCGGCGGGCGCGAGTCGCGAGCGCCGATGGCCGGTTGGATGGGAGAGTTTCGCTTCACGGCACTTCTTACGTCGCCCTCCCCCGAGCCACCCGCCCGCGGGGTCGTTCCACAATACGTTCCAAGCAAGGCAAGATTCGCACCGACTTGTGTCGGCTTCGTATCGAATCGTCGCCTCGGCGGCGCTTACGGCCGAGCTGTCGAGCGGGCAGCTTGACCGATACGAGCGCGTCGCCCGGGAGCTGAGGTAGCTTTCTAGAGCTTTGACGGACGACTCCATCGAAAAGATGTACGACCCACACGCGATCGAGCCCAAGTGGCAGGCGCTCTGGGATCGTGAGCGGGCCTTCGCCGAGCCCAACCCGCCGCCGTCCGAGCTGGGCGAGAACGAGCGCGCGACCTACGTGCTCGAGATGCTGCCCTACCCCTCGGGCGAGCTGCACATGGGGCATGTCAAGAACTACACGCTCGGCGATGTCGTGGCGCACTTCCGCCGCCGCAACGGCTGGAAGGTCTTGCGCCCGATGGGCTACGACGCCTTCGGCCTGCCGGCCGAGAACGCGGCGATCAAGGAGGGCGGCCAGCCGCGCGAGATCACCGAGCGAAACATCGGCCGCATCCGCGAGCAGATGCAGCGCATGGGCTGGGCGATCGACTGGGACCGGGAGATCTCGACCCACACACCCGAGTACTACCGCTGGACGCAACTGCTCTTCTTGAAGCTGCTCGAGCGTGGGCTCGCCTACCGTAAGGAGTCGCTGCAGAACTGGTGCCCGAACGACCAGACCGTGCTGGCCAACGAGCAGGTCGTGGACGGGCGTTGCGAGCGCTGCGGCGCCGAGATCGAGAAGCGCTCGCTCGAGCAGTGGTTCTTCCGCATCACCGATTACGCCGAGGCGCTGCTGGATGAGATGAACTTGCTCGAGCACTGGCCCGAGCGGGTGCTGACGATGCAGCGCAACTGGATCGGCCGCTCGGAGGGCGCCGAGGTGGTCTTCCGCGTCGAGGAAACCGAGATCGACCTGCCCGTCTTTACGACCCGTCCGGACACGCTGTTCGGCGCCACCTTCTTCGTGATGGCGCCCGAGCATCCGCTCGTGTCCGAGCTGGTGGCCGGGAGGCCGGAGGAGCAGGCGGTGCGCGCCTACGTCAAGCAGGCGCAGACGCGCTCGAATATCGAGCGGGAGGAGAAGGAAAAGGACGGTGTCTTCACCGGCCGCCACGTGATCAACCCGGTGAACGGCGAGCCGATCCCGATCTGGATCGCCGACTACGTGCTGATGGAGTACGGAACCGGCGCCATCATGGCCGTGCCGGCGCACGACGAGCGCGACCACGCCTTCGCCAGGCAGTACGAGCTACCGATCGTTCAGGTGATCGCGCCGCGCGAGGGCGAGGTGGACGTGCAGGCCGAGGCCTACGTCTCCAGCTCCCTCGACGACATCATGGTCAACTCGGGTGAGTTCACCGGGCTGCCGAGCCCGGAAGGGAAGAAGAAGATCATCGACTGGCTGGGCGCGCAGAAGCTCGGTGAGGCGATGGTTACCTATCGGCTCAGGGACTGGTTGATCTCGCGCCAGCGCTACTGGGGCTGCCCGATCCCGGTCGTTTACTGCGAGAAATGCGGCGTCGTGCCGGTGCCCGAAGCGGAGCTGCCGGTGCTACTGCCCGAGGTCTCCGACTTCCTGCCCAAGGGCCGCTCGCCGCTCGCCGCCGCGGAGGAGTGGGTGGCCGCGAAGTGCCCGAGCTGCGGCGGTGAAGCTCGGCGCGAGACCGACACGCTGGACACCTTCGTCGACTCCTCTTGGTACTTCATCCGCTACTGCGATCCGCACAACTCCTCCGCGCCCTGGGATCGTGAGATCGTCGATCACTGGATGCCGGTCGACCAGTACATCGGCGGTATCGAGCACGCGATCCTGCACCTGATGTACGCCCGCTTTTTCACCAAGGCGCTGAACGATCTTGGCCTGCTCGGTTTCCGTGAGCCCTTCGCCCGGCTCTTCACGCAGGGGATGATCCACTACCGCGGCGCCAAGATGTCCAAGTCGAAGGGCAACGTCGTGATGCCAAACCCGTACATCGAGCGTTTCGGCGCCGACGCGGTGCGCCTCAATATCCTCTTCATGGGCCCGGCCGACCAGGACGCCGAGTGGCAGGACACGGGTATCGAGGGCACGAGCCGCTTTCTCGGCAGGCTCTGGCGCACGGTGCTCGAGGCGATCGAGAAGCCTGTGAGCTCGGAGATCACGCCGCTCGTGCGCAAGGCGCACCAGACGATCGCCAAGGTCACGGACGATATCGACCGCCGCTTTGTCTTCAACACGCCGATCGCGGCGGTGATGGAGCTGGTCAACGAGATCAACCGCACTCCCGAAGACCCTGGTGTTCGCTTCGCCGCCGAGACCGCGGTCAGCCTGATTCAGCCCTACGCGCCGCACATCGCCGAGGAGCTGTGGCAGAGGCTGGGGCACGAGCGCCTCTGGATAGAGCCCTGGCCGGTCTACGACGAGAGCCTGCTCGAGCAGGAGACCTTCGAGCTGGTCGTGCAGGTGAACGGCAAGCTGCGCGACCGCATGGAGGCCTCGGTTGGCGCGAGCGAGCAGGAGTTGATCGAGCTGGCGAGCTCCTCGCCCAGAGTCGCGGCGTTTCTCGAAGGAAAGACTTTGCGCAAGACGATCGTCGTCCCGCGCAAGCTCGTCAATCTGGTCGTCAGCTAGCTAGCCGCCGGCGCTCAGCAGGGCGTCATGTGGGTTGAATGTCCCACTTCTTTTGCGCTTGCCTCTTGACGGCAAACGATATCTCTGAGCGGTGTCTGACACCGGCGGGGGCAATCTGGTCGTTGGCTAGGACTTCGCCGCCGCCGGCCCGCTCGACTCGCGCACGATCAGCTCGGTCTCGATCAAAACTACCGGCGGAGAGCTCTCGGGATCATCGAGCATGCGCAAGACCGCCTCGGCGGCCGCGGTGCCCATACCCAGCGCGTCCTGGCGCATAGTCGTCAGCGCCGGCATCACGGTCGCGGCGTAATCGGCGTCGTCGAATCCCGTCACCGCGATGTCGCCGGGAACGCGGAGCCCGGCCTGCTCGATCGCGGCGATCGCACCGACCGCCATCGAGTCGCTTGCGCAAGCGATCGCGTCGGGTGGCTCGTCCAGTTCAAGCAGACGCTTTGCCGCGTCGAAGCCGCTGTCGTGGAAGAAGTCGCCCTCGACGACATACTCCGCCGGCGCCGGCAGACCGAGTCGCTCGATCTCGGAGCGGTAGCCGAGCAGGCGATCGGTTCCGGGGCGAGTGTTGTAGTGACCGCTGATATGGGCGATTCGCCGCCGCCCGGTCTCGTAGAGGTGATTGACGATCTTCGTCATCGCCTCGACGTTGGCCGACATCACGCTGCCGGCGCGCTCGCCGAGCACGTCGTTGTCGACAAAGATGACCGGTAGGCCGCTGCTCAGGATCGGCTCGCATTCCGGGTCTCCGAAGGCGACACCCCAGGCGATGATCCCATCCACTCCGCGCTCGATTGTCTGCATCGCGGCGGCTCTGCGCAGGTTCTCGTCGGCACCGAGTGGTCGCGTTGCGCAGAGAAGCACGTCGCAGTCGTTCGCGGTCATCCGGCCGCGAATACCGAGCAGCATCTTCTCGAAAACCGGGTGCAGCAGGTCGGGAATCGGGAGGAGACAGGAGATGAGGCCGATCAGGTAGCGCTCGTGAGAAGGATCGCGCGTCGATCGCTCGGCCATCGCTTCGGCGCGGGTTTTTAGCTCGAGCGCCTCGTTGGCCTGTTCGCGCAGCGCCGCAAACATGCTCGAGGGCGAGAGCCGCCCCGATTCCGCAGGATCGTGTTGATCGTTCATGAGATTCGCTTCTGGTCTCACAATCATCGGTCGCCTAGTCGTGAATTGTAGGTCGCTGAAGCCGCCGGCCCGCTCGACTCCCGTACTATCAACTCCGTGGGCAGGACAGTCGTCGGCGGCGGCTCGTCCGGGTGCTCGAGCATGCGCAGAATCGCTTCCGCGGCGGCTGTTCCCATGCCGACCGCGTCCTGACGAACCGTCGTCAGGCTCGGCTTGACGGTGGCGGCGAAGGGGGCGTCGTCGAAGCCGGTGACGGCGATGTCCTCGGGAACGCGGAGCCCGGCCTCCGTGACCGCGACCATGGCAGCGATCGCCATCACGTCGCTGGCGCAGGTGATGGCGTCGGGCGGCTCGGGCAACGCGAGCAGGCGCTTACTGCCCTCGTAGCCGCTGCGGTGGAAGTAGTCGCCTCCCTCGATGTACTCCGGCCGCGCCGGCAGTCCGAGATTAGCCAGCTCGGAGCGATAGCCGAGCAATCTGTCGGGGCCCGGGCGCGTGTTGCTTTCGCCCGCGATATGCGCAATTCGCCGCCGCCCATTCTCGTACAGGTGATGAACGACGTTGCCCATCGCCTCGACGTTGGCCGATATCACGTAGCCGACGCGGGCGCCGATCGGATCGTGGTCGATGAACACGGCCGGCAGGCCCGACTCCATAATCGTCGCGCCCTCGGGATCCTCCGTGCCGACGCCCCAGACGATGAGCGCGTCAACGCCGCGCTCGATCGAGCGCTTAACCGCCGCTGCGCGCACCGGAGCGCCCAGCTGCGACGGGGGGGTCGCGCAGAAGAGCAGATCGCATCCTCCAGCCACGAGCCGGTTTCGGATGCCGAGGAAGGCGCCGCTGAAGATGGGGTGGTTGATGTCGACGAAGAT
>Ga0209539_1000551_pt1 | contig 21477 bp, 12 predicted proteins | sample BarGraNGADG00312_2_FD_184499 | JGI IMG/M metagenome (GOLD analysis project Ga0209539, IMG submission 184499) | Arctic peat soil microbial communities from Barrow, Alaska - Barrow Graham LP Ref core NGADG0011-312 (SPAdes) (version 2) | ecosystem: Environmental > Terrestrial > Soil > Wetlands >... | reverse complement strand
TGGGCCGACTGGCTCCGCGACGACATGGACGTGCCCGCCGCCTGCGGAGGGGTCCACCCGACTATCGCCACGCAGGAGGTGATCGACACCCGGGGCATCGACTTCGCGTGCATCGGAGAGGCCGAGGACACGATCGTCGAGCTGTGCGACGCCTTGCAGCAAGGCAAAGATCCTTCCGGCATCCCGGGCCTGTGGGCGAAAGCGTCCGACGGCTCGATCTCCCGCAACCCGGCGCGGGCACTGCGCACGGACCTGGACGAGCTGCCTTTCCCCGACCGCAGCATCTTCGACCCTGACCTCTTCTGTGCCGACCAGCACCCTCGTGGCACACTGATGGCGTCGCGCGGCTGTCCATTCGACTGCACGTACTGCTCGAACCACGCCCAGAAAAGCGTGTACCCGAACCCTAAAGATTACGTGCGGTTCCGCAGCCCCGAGAACGTCGTGGCGGAGATCGTGCAGATGGTCGAGGCCGACCGGCGCATCGAGTACATACGGTTCGACGACGACATCCTGACTACGGACCGCGAATGGTTCGCTCGCCTTTCAGAGCTGTACAAGGAGCGGGTGGGCATGCCTTTCATCTGCAACTCGCGCGTGAACTTCATGGACGAGAAGATGGCGAAAGGCCTCGCGGACATGGGGTGCGAGGTAGTGTGCATGGGCATCGAGAGCGGCAACTCCTGGCTGCGCGAGAAAGTCCTGAACCGCCACATGTCCAACGAGCAGATCATGAGGGCCTTCGAGCTGTGTCGCAACGCCGGCATGAAGACGGTGTCGACCAACATGTTCGGGCTGCCTCTCGAAGAGACCCGGATGGTCCTCGACACCATCAAGATCAACGGGCTCTGCCACCCTGACACTATCCAGGTCTCCACGTTCATCCCCTACCCGAGCACCGAGCTCTTCCACCTGTGTGAAGAAAAGGGCCTGATCGAAGGCGAGCGCGTCGACTCGATCTTCGCCGGGCGCTCCCCGCTCAAGCCCGCTTCAAAAGGGTGGGAGGATAAACAGGCCAAGGCGAACTTCCACACGCTGGCTTACACCTATGGCAGGCTCAACGACATCCACCCGGCGGCCGCCGGGCAGCTCGGCGCACGCATCATTGACTCGCTGGTCCTTGGCACGCGGGCCTCGTCGGCGCGCCGCTTTGCCTTCGAGCGCCTCACCGCCTGGGCCGACGGCCGCTTCCAACCCGAATGGATCAAGTACTGAAATTCACCTTTGGGGTCAAACCTGAAAAGTGAATTCATTGTGTTATTGTGCAACATGCACTGCACGATATGACACCGATTTCAGGAGGATGAACGATGTTTGACCGGCGGAGGATCTTGCTCATCGCAGTGACCATGGCTCTTGCCGCACTCGTGACCGCCGTGGCATCATGCGGCAGCACTCAGCCGACCACGTACAACCCCCCTGCCGAGGGTAACTTTGCGAAGATGACCTGGACAAATGCGTTCGAGGCGCTCCACAAAAAGATCTCCAGAGAATACGTGTTCACCGAGTGGAAGAGCATCGACTGGAGCCGGCTCCACTCAAAGTACGCGCCGCTGATCCAGGCCGCTCAGGCGAGAAACGACGCTACGGCGTATCAGTCGGCGCTCAGGGACTACATATTTTCTATCCCTGACGGTCACGTGACTTTCAGCAAGGACCAGCAGTTCCAGAACAAGCTCGTCGGCGGCGCCTACGGCCTCAACGTCATGAAGCTCGACAACGGGAACATCGTCGCGGTATGGGTCATGGAGGGAGGACCCGCATCGTCCGCCGGCATCACCCCCGGAGCCCGGATCATCAGTTGGGGCGGGAATCCGATCAACACCGCGCTGAGCAAGACCCGGATATTTTTCGACCGGTCCAGCCATGCGACGACCGAGGGTGTTCTGCTGGCGGAGATGCGCCATATAGTGAGGGCACCGGTCAACAAGCAGACCAGCGTGAGCTTCCAGAACCAGGGCGAAAGCCAGGCGAAGACCGTGACGCTGACGGCGGTCGACGACGGTGGCGAGTCGCTCCGCCGCAACTATCCAAACTCCGTGATCCCGCCCGAAACCAACCTCGACATGACTGGTTCAAAGGAACAGTCGACGGTCGTGAAGAAGATGCTGCCCGGCAACATCGGCTATGTCTGGGTCCGGGCCGAGCTCGACCTCCCGGACCAGCTCCCCGGGAACCACACCCCGACCGTACAGCAGTTCAAGAATGCGATCGACGAGTTCTCCTCCCAGGGAGTCAAAGGCGTAGTCGTGGACATCAGGAACAACGCCGGCGGTTCAGACAGCATGGTCGCCCGCATGCTCGGTTCGCTGTACCCGAAGAAAACGTTCTACGAGTACCAGAACTACGTCGGCGCCGTCACGGGCAAGATGGAGATCTGGGTGGCGAACGAGACACCTGATGCAAAAGTGCCCTACATCGATCCGGGCCAGGGTTTGAACATCGTGCCGGCGGCGCCTCTGTTTAAGTCACCCATCGTCGCAATCATCAATAACACGTGCATCAGCAGCGGTGAGGGCATCGCGATGGGCGTCAAGAACCTGCCGAACGGCAAGACGACAGGCTTCTACACGACCAACGGGTCGTTCGGGATGGCAGGCGACATGGTCAACATGCCGGGGGGCATAACCATATCGTTCCCGTTCGGCCAGTCGCTCGACGTCCAGAAGGTCGTACAGATCGACAGCAGGAACATGAAGGGCGGCGTCACCCCCACGGTGCGCACTCCCCTCACGCTCGAAAACGCCCTGAAGACAGGCGCCGGACAGGACGTGGAGCTCGAGTTCGCACAATCCCTGATCCAGTAGATGAGCAAATAGCCTCGATAGCGGCTTCGCACCGGCCGGTCATTCCCGCTTTCCTTTCTGGTATAATTCGTGGGCGCCTTTGCGCGCGACCGGACTCGAAGACAGGAGGCTGTGATGGGAAAGACCGTCGTAATCGGAGGGGGCACCTCAGGGCTCGCCGCGGCGTATACGCTGCAGAAAGCAGGTGTTGACTGCGTCGTCCTCGAGAAAAGAGAGTTCAGCGGCGGCAGGATCTACGGGGTCGAAAAAGAGGGCTTCACCCTCGACCTCGGGGCGCAGTTCTTCTTCTCGCGCTACCGCACCACCTTCGACCTGATGCGCCAGTTGGGAATCTACGACCAGCTCGTCAAGTTCGCCAAGCCCATGGGCATCCTCAGGGACGGTACTGTCCACGTCGTGTCCCCGCGCATCATCGATAACATCAAGCACCCGACGCAGGCTCTGAAATTCAAGGCGATCTCCAACCACGGCAAGCGCGAGGGCGTGAAGATGGCGCTCAAGATGCTTACGCTCGGCAAGAAGCTGGACTTCGACGACCCGCTCAAGGCCATAGAGCTCGACAACGTGTCCTTCGCCGACTATGCCCGCCGCAACTGGGGCGACGAGATCCTCGAGTACGCGATCCAGCCGATAGCGAGCACTCTGACACTCGGCGACCCCGAGGACATCTCGGCGGCTTACGGCCTCGCCCTCGCCTGGTACTTCGTGCCCGGCCTGAGCACGACCACCAAGGGTATCGGTTACCTGGCGGAATCGCTCGCCAAGAACGTCAAGTCTATTGAGCTGAACACCGAGGCAACGCGCATCGTCATGGAGGACGGCAAAGTGAAGGGGGTCGAGATCAAGAGCGGCTCCGGCAAAGACTTCATCGAGGCGGACAACGTGATCTGCGGGACCCTGGCTCCGGAAGCGGCCGAACTGCTTCCCGCGCTGCCCGCCTCGATACTCGGCACGCTGTCCGGGATCGAGTACAGTTCGTGCGCACACGTCATGTACGCCACCAAGGGCAAAGTGATCGACGACATCTACGCGATCGCAACCCCTCGCCGGGAGGGCCTGTCCATGGCCGGCTTCACCGACAACGCGAACAAGGCGCCGACCTATGCGCCTCCAAACACGAGCCTCGTGCACGTCTTCACCTACGGCAAGCATGCGAAAGAGATGCTCGGTTGGGACGACGCGAAGATACAGGAATTCGTGACCCACGAGCTGCAGAGCGTGGTCCCGGCTTTCCCTGACGAGCCGATCTTCTGTGAGATCTTCCGCTGGCCGCAGGCGGTCTGCCTGTCGACCCCGGGACAGATCACCCTGGTCCAGAAGATGAAGGTCGCTCTGAGGGAGTACAGGAGCCTCCACCTGGTAGGCGAATACTTCGGTATGCCTTCCGTCGAGGGCTCGCTGAACAGCGGCGTCAAAGCTGCTCAGAAGGTGTTAAGGGGACTCTAGTCTAGTGTGATCAGGGCCCGTTTTCCGCGGGACGGTCCAGACGATAGACAACATCGTGGGATGATATATCGCTGTGAGTATCGCGGAATCCGGGTGTTACAATCGTGACAAGGTGCGGCGGCGGCGCCCGCTCCAGGTTCGGATTTTTTTGGCGGCAATATGGAACCACGAAATAACATCAGAGCGCTCGTTATAGAAGACGACCAGGAGATGGCGACTCTCCTCAAGAGGATCATCGCGAGCAAGTTCTCTATCGAGGTCGAGGTGGCGTTCGACTGCACTACCGCGCGCCGGAAGATGGATGAGCGTGAGTATGACCTCATAACACTTGACTACCGGCTGCCCGACGGCGCCGGGCTCGACCTTCTTGACGAGATCACCGGAGACGGTAAGCCACACCCCCCGGTCATCATGGTGACCGGCCACGGCGATGAGGACACGGCGGCGCGCTCCTTCAGGTCCCGCGCCTCGGGGTATGTGGTCAAGGACGCAAAGCTGCCGGAGCTGCTGATCGAGGCCGTCAAGAAAGCCCTCGCCGAGATAAGCCTCAAGCGCGTCGAGCGAGAGCTCCTCGATGAGAAAGTCTTCATCGAGGACGCGCTGAACGGCCTGCCGGACCTGTTCGCCGTGGTGGACATGGACGGCAAGTTCTTCCGTTGGAACCAGAAAGTCTGCGAGATCACCGGCTTCACGAATACCGAGATATCCAACATGACGATCCCCGAGATCTTCCGCGAGGAGGACCGCGAAAGGCTGATCGAGGGAATGCAGCGCATGTGCGAAGAAGACTTCTCGGTGGACGAGGTGGTCCTCGAGACCAAGTCCGGCGAGCAGAGATACTACGAGCTTTCCGGGAGACTGCTGCGCAACTTTAACGGGATCCCCATAGGCTTCAGCGGCATCGGGCGCGATATTACCGACAGGGTCGCCGCCAACCGTGAGCTGATGCGCTATAGGGACGAGCTGGAGGCACTCGTCGAGGAGAGGACCGCCGAGCTGTTGGCAGCCAACGAGCGCCACGAGCACGAGCTGGCCGAGAGGGTCCGCGCCGAGGAGCACTACCGGTCGATACTCGAGAACTCCATGGACGTCCTGGCGATCTTCGACGCCCAGGCCGTCATCGTCGACATCAGCCCTTCCATCGAGCCACTGCTCGGTTATGCTCCCGAAGAGATGAAGGGGAAAAACGTCCTGGAGTTCGTCCACCCGGACGATCTCGCGGGCATCATCGGCACGCACGAGAACGTCGCCACTGGCGTGACACCCAGCAGCCATGCGAATGCGCGGTTTAAGCACCGAGACGGCAGCTGGCATACCCTCTCGGCCGTCGGCAGGCTGTATACGGGTCATGGTGGCGAAGTACGGGTGATCGTCAACGCGCGCGACATCTCCGACGTCGAGCGGGCGCAACAGGCTCTCGCCGAGAGCGAGGAGCGGTACCGTCGCATGTTCGAGCTGTCCCCCGACTTCGTCTTCCTCATGGACCCCTCCGGCATGCTGATCGACGCGAACGACGCCTTGCTCGAGAGGCTCGGCGTGAGCTCTGAGGAGTTCACCAAGCGAGACTATCTTCATTTTCTCAGTGGCGATTACGAAGCCGAGGTAGGCGAAGCGGTGGAACGCCTGCGTGCCGGGCACGAGGTGCGCGGGATCGAGTTCCAGGCACGCACCGCCTACGGGGTCGACCACATGTACGAGGTCAACGCCATCCCCATCATCGAGGAGGGCGAGGTAAAGAGGATACTCGCTCTGGCCAGGGACATCACGGGGCGGAAAACCGTCGAAGACGAGCTCATCAAGCTCAACCGCGAGCTAGAAGGCTATGCGCAGACGGTCTCGCACGACCTGAGGAGCCCGCTGACTGCGATCAAGCTCGCGGGCGACAACCTCCAGACTATCTGGAACCAGAGAGACAAGGTGGAGGACCTGGACGCGGAGATCTCAAGGATATCCGAGGTCGTGCTGGCAAGCGCCGGCCAGGCCGAGGAGCTCATCGCGGACCTGCTCGTTCTCGCCAAAGCGGGCCAGGAGCCCGAAGATGTCTCCGAGGTGGACATCTCCGCCACGGTACAGAGGATCATCGAGGAACACGCGCCAGTGATCGCCGAGCGGAAGGTCACGATGATCGTGGCCGAGGACCTCGGCACCGTAAGGGCTAATCCCACGCAGATCTACCAGCTCTTCAGCAACCTCATCGACAACGGCATCGAGCACAACAGCAGCGAGGAGCCGATTGTCGAGGTGAACTTCCTGGGTAAGACGCCGGCCGGAAATGCCTACGTGGTCAAGGACAACGGTCCGGGCATCAGCCCGGAAGACGCTGAGAACATCTTCATGCCCTTCTACAAAGGCGAGGAGGGTTCCACCGGGATAGGTCTGACGATCGTTGACAAGCTGGTCGCTGTCTACGGCGGGTCGATCAGCGTCACCACGAACGGCGGCGCCTGCTTCGAGTTCACCCTGCAAGACCGTTAAAAGCCGCGAGTGCTCAGTGGCGCGGTGAAGAACCAGACCGCTATCGGGGCGAACATCGCTATGAAGGCGAGGCTTCCTCCGGTGAGGTTGCGGAGCCTCATCGACACCCAGGCGAGCGGGATGAACGCCACGACACCTAGAGCCATGTAGATCACCAGCGGCGCGCGGATCATGAGGTGCACCGAAACGCCGAGCCCCTTCATGAGCGGCAGCATCGTTGCGATCAGTGCGATGTCGAGGACCACGGCGCGAACGATCAGCACTCGCCACTGGCCCTTGAGACCGCCGCCCGAGTCCAGCGCGCGGTAAGCCAGCTTGTAGAAGAGGTAGTCCTCCATCCAGAACGCCATCCCCACCAGCGCAACGCCCAGGAAAAAGTAGATGGGAAGCTTCGCGAACGCCCTCGGGAGAAGCAGCGGCCCTCCAAGCACGGCAAGGACAAATACCATCACGACGATCGGGATCAGCCCGTAGCCGACGCTCTTCGCCCAACGCTTCGCCCCCGACTTCACCTGCTCGTCGAGCCTGCCCGCGGACGAGAACCTCCGCGCAACGAAGATCATGATGACGATGAACAGGGGGAGCAGCAGCAGCGTCCTCGCCAGGTAGAAGATGCTGAACTCGTTCACACCCATGTACGGTATGAACGGTTTGATGCCGAGTGCCTTGGCCAGCGGCATCGCCAGGAAGCTCGCCGCGATAAGAGGCAGAGCGTAGAGGAGCACGTCGAGCGCCGGGCGTCCTCCCGGGTATTCCCAGGGAGGCGTGACGACTATCTCGTCGCCGTCAGGGAAAAGCTTTCTGCGGACCAGCGAGAGCAGCCCGAACACGAGAAGGATGATACCGATCGCGATGAGGATGAAGCCCAGGAACCGACCGAGCAGGAATGGCGCGCCCTGGTCGGCCGCGACCGGTAGCCCCGCCCCCAGCTTGATCCAGTCTATAGCCTGGCGCGCGATGGAGCCGCTGGCGATCTCGCTTATGTGGTCGTCGTTGGTGACTATGAGCTTGCGCGCGGTGCCGGTGGTGAAATCGCCGTACTGTGTGTCGTCCTTGAACTGCGATTGAGGCCCGGTCCCCCTGACCTGGAGGGTGGCCTTCTCCATGATCTCTTCCTCGCGAGCCACCGAGGCAAGCTCGTCGATGCTTCCGATCGCGAGCATGTAGTTGGGCGGGCTTGTCGCCGTGACGTTTGCCACTACGTCGCGTTCGCGCTGCGCGGCCGGGTCGTTGATGTCCACCGTCTTCGAAAACGAAGTGAAGAGCCAGGACCTGCCGGTGAACGCGTCGAGCGGCCCCGAGAGGTCGGTGACTGCATCCTTCCAACTGCTCCACGACCAGATCGCGACCACAGAGGAGAACAGGTGGTCCGGCTGCACGATCCCTGCCCGCGTGACGGCTACGCCGCCCAGCGAGTGGCCCATGGCGATGATGTGCGAGGGGTCGACCTGCGGCACGTTGTTCTTGAGATAGTTCCCCGCCGCGATGACTTCGCTGACGTCGCCGGCGAAATCGGCTGCGCCTCCTGAGCCACCGTGTCCGCGGAGGTCTATCGAGAGGACGACAAGGCCTTCTTTGGCCATCTGCCTTGCGGTCTGGATGTACCATTCTTTAGAGCCGGTGATGCCGTGCGCGAACACGACTCCCGGGACCTTACCGTTGATGGCGCCCTTCGGCTTGACGAGGAGGCCGGCGATAGTGACGGGCTTCGATTCAAGCCCCTGGGTCGTGAGGGTGACCTTCTGGTAGCTCACTCCCGAGGTGTTGATGCTGATCACGACGATCCCGAACACGAGAGCGATGAGCCCTACCGCGAGCAGGACCATCCACGGCTTGACGCGGCCGCCCCACCGGTCACGCGGCCCAGCCGCCTCGAGCGCGGGTTCCGGGGTCGCAGCGCCGTAGGATTGAGGTTCGACCGACTCTGCCATCGCGGGCCTGGGCGCCTGCACCTGCGCCGACGGATCTTGGGGTGGTACCGGCCCTCCAGCTGGTGGTGTATGCTGCCCGGGGCCTTCGTTCTGGACCAAGTGAACTCCGTTTCACGCTCGGGGCGTTTCCAGGCGGTTGATGCTCCATAAATATTCTACAGCAAGTGCGGCTCGCCAGTGTTGCCTTACGGTCAAATGCCGGCGCTCGTTCCCTGCCCGCGGGGCCGACTTATTCGCTCGAAGAAAACGCCGGACTGTGTTATTTTCTTAATTGTGAAAAGGCAAGTGGTTAGTGGCACCCCCCGTAATAACGCACCTATTGAGCAGGTGTCCCGACGGATGAGGATGAACGCCGTCGTTGCATTCCTCGTCATCCTGGTCATCATCGTCGCCGCAGCGACCGTCGATGGCATCCGCAGCCATCACGGTGTGCTGACGTCGGTGTTGATCGCCGTTCTTTTTTCCGTCATCGCATTTTTGCTGATCTACTCATCGTACGTGTCCGCGACCCGGATGCTCACGAGGGTTGCCGAAGCCGACGAGGCGAGGCTGTCCGCGGAGGAGAAGCTCAAGGAGGTCAGCGAGAACGAGCACGTGTTGCTCAACGCTCCCGTGGCTTCGGCCGTCTTGATCGAGATGGATGGCACCGTCCTTGCCATAAACGAGACCGGGGCGCGCCTGCTGGGGACCACTCCCGGGGAACTGGTGGGCAAATCCATACTCGACATGCTGCCGGGTGAACTCGCCAAGGTCCGGGAGGACCTCAGAAAAAGGCTCCAGGAAAACAGGGCTCCTGTCGTGTTTACCGCAGGCATCGGGGACCGCCTCTACACCCTCTACATCGAGCCGATAATGAACGACGAGGGCGAGGTCGTGCGCACGGCCGTGTTCTCGGTGGACGTGACCGACCAGGCTGACATGCACCGAAGGCTGAAGGAGTCGGAAGCGCGGTACCGCACCCAGTTCGAGACGTCGGTCGACGGCATCGTGTTCAGCGACATGAGCGGCGTCATCTTGGACTGCAACGAGGCGTACGCCCAAATGCTCGGCTACGAGGTCGACGAGCTCATTGGCGCCGACGTCTGGAGCCTTACGCCGCGCGAGTGGCAGCAGGTCGACAGGGACATCATCGACAACCAGTTGATCCCGACAGGGCGCTCAGATACCTATGAGAAGCAATACCGGAGGAAAGACGGATCGCTGGTTCCCGTGAGCCTGCGGGTCTGGATGGTCCTCGACGAGGAAGGCAAGCCGACGGGCTCCTGGGGACGCGTCGAGGATCTGAGCGAGAAGAAGCAGTACGAGGACTTCATCCGTCAGACCATCATCAGGCTCGAGCAGGCCAATGATCGCCTGCGCGAGATCGACCGCCTCAAGACCGAGTTCGTCGGCATGGTCTCACACGAGCTGCGCGCACCGATAGCGGCCGTCGAGAGCGGCTTCAACGCCCTGAGGGCGCTTGGCGACAATGCCACCGAGGAACAGCGGGTCGAGCTGCTCGACCTCGTCGAGCGAGGTACGCGGCGGCTGGGGCACCTGGTGGACGACCTCCTCGACATCACTCGCATCGAGTCGGGCCAGCTCAGGCTCGAGCTCCAGGAGGTCGACGCCGTCGAGCTCATCGGGCGTGTGACGGACCTGTTCACAATGCGATACGAGGAAAAAGGCGTGGAGCTCGCGCTCGTTCACTCGAACGGCGTCAGTTGCGTCGTCTGCGACCCGGGGCGCGTCGAGCAGATGCTGACCAACCTCATCGACAACGCCCTCAAGTTCACCGAAGAGGGTTCCGTGACCGTGAGGCTCGATACGACGAGGGCCAAGTTGATGTGCTCGGTCACCGACACCGGGCCGGGCATACCGCCCGAGCAGCACCTGCTCGTCTTCGAGAAGTTCCACACCACGGGCCCGAGCGCCGGCATGGAGGGCGTCGGCCTTGGACTCGCGATCTCGCAGGGCATAGTGGAGGCTCATGGCGGGCGGATGTGGGTCGAGAGCCACAAGGGGTCCGGAGCCACGTTCGGTTTCGAGCTACCGCTTTCACCGACTCAGTAACCGGCTCACGCGCGCGATCAGCCGGCCCTTTCTTTAGTGACCTTCGCCAGGTCGAGCCGCCACAGGCGGCGCACCGAAGGCAACTCCGAGATGATCATGACGCAGAGGGCCGCTATCACAACGAAGACGACGGTGGCCCACGAGATCACGGCGTCCGGCACGAGCCGCTCAGATGTCAGGAGCCTGCCCATGATGATCCACTCGAGCAGGCGCCCGAGCAGGATTCCAGGGATCAGCGCGGCCAGGACAATGCATGCGGTCTCAATCGTCAGGAAGGAAAAGATCAGACCTCTGCCGGCGCCCAGGGTGCGTATGGTCGCGATCTCGCGGCCGCGCTCGAGCAGGTTCACGGTGATCATAGAGAAGATGACGGCAAAGCCCATGGCGAAGGCCATGACGTAGAAGATTATGAAGAGCGCTTTCACGGCGCCGACGAGCTCGTGGAAGATGCGATCGAGGCCGGATTTGGTGATCACCTGCGCTACGTTCGGCAGGTTGCGGATCGCCGCGGCAACGCGCTCCGAATGGCCGGGGACGGTCTTTACCGCGATGCCGTTGAACGCGCCGGGCACGCCGCTCACTTTCGAATACAGCGCCTGAACGTAAGCGAGGTTGACGTAGCAGACCCCACCAAACGGCTCTGAGACGAAACCTGCGACCTTGAACGGAACCTGTCCCAGCGGTGTCGAGATCGCTACGAACCCGCCCTTCTTCACAGGAAGCTTCGTCGTGATCCCGCGGTTCAGGATGACCTCGGCCGGCCCCGGCTGCGATATCGACCCGGGCGTGGGATAGAGGCCGTGCATCGTGGAGTCCCGCGTGAACGCGGTCACCGATACGTCCACCGACTTGCCCGCGGCCAGCACCCGACCGGGCACCGCAATAAAAGCTTCCGCCGTCTTCACGCCGTCCATCGCTTTTACCCGATCGAGCATCGTCTGGTTTATCGGCTGAGGCCAGGCCGCGGCGACGTCCCACTTGATCACCCCGGTCAGGTACTTGGTGACCGCGAAGTTAACGGAGTCCTTGCCGCCCGTGGCCGTCACGATCACGCACAGCGTGCCGATGACACCCAGCCAGGTGAGGACGGTGCGGCGCCTGTTCCGGGAGAGGTTCCTGAATGAGACGCGAAGCCACGTCGGGATCCCCCACCTGTCCGTCATGCGCGGCTTGCACGAGTAGCCTGCTTTCCCAAGCGTCAGGCCTGCCTCCGTCCTCATCGCGTCCGCGGGTCTCATGCGGACGGCGTGTCGCGCCGGTATCAGGGCTCCGGCGATCGAGAAGAGCAGGCCGGCGGCAACGGCCGCGATAATGATCACGGCGTAGATCGTGGTCTGGATGAGAGGCAGGCCGAAGACGTTTGCATATATGTGAGCGAACAGGCGCGATAGGAAGAACCCTGCAACGACACCGATGATGCTGCCGGCGGAGCCCAGCACGACCCCGTACCCGATGTAGTGCGCCGATATCGTCCGGCGCCCGTACCCCAAGGCACGGGTGACCCCTATCTCGCGCTGTTGAGAGAAGACTATCTGGGTCATCGTGATGTACAGCGCCAGCGATGCGACGGCCAGCAAAAGCAGCGAGAAAAAGAGGGCGACCTTGCTGACGTCCTGCAGCTCGAGGGTCAGGGTTACGGCGCCCGGCTCTTCTGTCCCCGCCGTCAGCCCGGTGACGCCGTATGGCGCCAGAATCCGCTCGGTCGCGTCCATCGTCGCGTCGAGCTTCTTCTTTTCGGCGACCCGCGCCACCACCTCGTTTATCTGGCCGGGCATTGCGAAGAGCTTCGCCGCGTCGCTGTACTTCACGAACACCACACCGAACTGCGCGGGGTCCGTCACGTACTGCGAGCGGCTCGGGACGAGGCGGAGGTATTCAGGACTCACGACGTTGCCGACGGTGACGAACGTCGCTTCACCGGACGCTCCCGTGATCGTGAGGGGGGTCCCGGGGGCGAGGTTGAGCTCGGTCGCGAGGTGGTGCTCCACCAGGCACCCTCCGCTGACGCCCGGCAGCAGATAAGTCCCCTTCTCGACTATGAGCCCGTTGACCGTTGACCTGCCGTCGTCGGGGACCGTGACGACGCGAAGGGTAAGCCTGCGTCCCAGGAGGCCACCCTGAGCGTCGCGGACGATGCGGCCTTCGGCGGCGGTGGCGTTGGGGAGCGCACCGACCTGACCGGCCGTGGTTGCCGGAGCGCTCTGGACCTGGGCCGAGAAGTCCTCGTAGCCCGTCCGCCGGTATATGTCGCTCACCGAATCATTGAGGTCTTTGGTAGCGAGCAGGGGCCCGGTGAACATGATCAGGCCGAGAGCGATCACCGCTATTATCGCGGCCACCTGCGCCCAGTGAGAAGCGAGGTCCCTGAGGAGCTTGCGGTTTAGACGGCTCAAACCTTTCCTTTCGGCAAGACATACGGCCTTCGATATAATCTAACGATGAAAGCCGCCGCGAGGCGCGGCGACAATTAGGAGGTTATCAGATGGATGTTTTCGAGGCGATAGCGAGCAGGCGCAGCATTCGCAAGTACAAGAGCGAGCCCGTGCCGCAGGAGCTGCTCGACAAAGTGCTGGAGGCGGCGCGAATCGCCCCGTCGACAAGCAATACGCAGTCGTGGAAATTCATGGTCGTGACCGACCCGGATAAGCGCAAGAAGATCAGGGATTCGGCCTTCGGCCAGCGGTTCGTCGAGCAGGCCCCCGTAGTCATAGTGTGCTGCGTGGACTTCGAGGCGTTCAAGGACCGCGGCAGGCAGACGCTCAAGCTCGTGATGAGGGGCGTGCGTCCGAGCATGGAGATGATCCTCCGCTCAGTGCGAGGAGGCAAGGACAAGGACTTTGACCCTGAGCGCGTGGTTATCAACGGGACGATGAACGTCACCATCGCGGTCGAGCACATGATCATCGCCGCCGAGGCGCTCGGACTGGGAACATGCTGGGTCAGGGCGTTCGACCCGGTGGCCGTCGCGGAAACGCTGAGCCTTCCCGAGGGGATGGTCGTGCTGAGCCTTCTGCCGCTAGGCTACCCCGACGAGAAGCCGAAGCCACGCCCGAGGAAAGCGATGGAAGAGATCGTCATCCCTTAGCGTGGCCGTCCGCATGCGGAGGGCCTGAAGGTCCAAGGTGTTCGTGTTATCTGGTCAGTCTGCGTGTTTTCCTGTGTTAGCTGATCTTATTAACAACCGTTTACAGACCCCTGGGTATATGTGTATCATATATGGTACACGTGTTCCATATCTGGACCGAGCAGGAGAGCGCCATGCGTATCAATAGACCGTTGGACGACATTCTCGGCAACAGGAACCACGTGCGTGTCCTCAGACACCTGATTCTATTTCCTTCCCCCGTTATCACAGGCAGAGGCATCGCACGGGAGCTGGGCATGAGCCATGTGTCCTGCATCAGGTCTTTGAACGAGCTGGAAACTGTTGGTGCGCTACTGAGGAAAAGGGTGGGAACGAGCACGATATACGAAATCCCCGCGGACTCGATACTCTTTTCAAAGATGCTGAAGCCCCTGTTCGTCAAGGAATCAAGATTGCTCGAAGGCCTCGTAGGGTGCTTGTTGGATGGCATTGAGAAAGAAATTCAGACTGTCTACCTCTATGGGAGCGTCGCGAGATCCGAGGAAACAGTAAATAGCGATGTCGACCTACTCGTTGTTCTAAAGAGCGGAGTGAAGAAGGGGGAGATTGCGAAGAAGCTCGCGAGCAATAAAGGCGAAGCTTTCAATCTCTATCTGGTTGGCATCCATGTCATCACCTACAGCTACAATGAGTATCAGAAGCATAAGCGGCAGGGACTGCCATTGATCGAAGAGGTCCTTTCTGAAGGGCGACTACTTGTCGGAAAAGAGGTCTAGCATTTGGTCAAGAAGTACAAAACGAGGCGTGCAACCGAAGTAGACTCGAGGTGCTTCGCGAACAAGGCGAGTCAATACCGGTCCGCCATGCAGGCAACTTTCACTCAAGGATTCTGGGACGCGGCGGTATCGAATGGTGTTCATGCAGTAATTCTTCTGGCCAACGCTCTTACAGCCAGGAAATCGGGTGAGTATTATGTCGGGCAAGATCACGGACAGGCCGCCGACTATCTTGAAGTCATCGAAGGACCAGATGCTGCGGGTGCCGCAAATCACATGCGCCAGGTCGTGGATTTGAAAGGGCTTGCTGAATACGAGTCTCGGGCTTGTACTGAGAAAGACGCCGCCTCTGCGGCAAGACGGGTCGACAGATTCTTCTCCTGGGCCGAAAAGCGAATGCCCTGATCTTCATGCGCCCGAATGGAAAACCGTTTTAAACTCGTTTGCAGAACCATTGCTCTCAAGTCTGATCCGTTCTTACAATCCGCAGAGCGGCGGTTCTCAGGCATGGGCGCGAGAAAGTGTCCCCGGGGCTTTCTATTGGCGCTTTGCGGTCAGCGCAGCCGGTGTACCATCCGTCTCGCCAGGCTAGTCCATCTTGCGGTAGTCGTTGAGCTTCTCCGCGAAACCCGTCTTGTCGATCCCGGCGAGGCGCTTGGCCAGCGTCTTCCGCTCCTCGAGGTCGTAGGTGCCGAGGATCGCGATGTCTTCCATCACCGGCGAGCCGCCCCCGTGCACCGCGGCGTACTGGTAGACTCCCGCGAGCGATGAGCACGTGTAGTCGCTCACCCACGCGAAGCACTTGTAGACGTCCTCGGGGCTGACGCCGTCCGCCCTGACCAGGTACTTCTTCACCAGGTCTCCCACCTCTTCGCTCACGAACTCCGTGTCGTAAGGCAGGGTCGCCGGCAGGCCGCCCGCCAGGTCGGAGAGGATATTGTACTCGTGGTAGATGCTCTCACCCGCATGCTTGCGCGCGACGTTGCAGTAGACGACGTCCGGCACCTGGGTGCCGCAAGGCATGCGCGTGGATTTCACGCCGGCGGCGATGCCGCAGCCGTACACGAGCTCACCGACTGTGATGAGCTCAGCCAGCTTGGAGCGCACGTGGTGCTCCTTCTCGATGCCGCTGTACTCCGCGACCATCGCCGCGGTGCCCATGATCACGTCGCTCATCGCTGGCTTGCAGCCGGTGTATGAGTGACGGTGGAAGAGCGAGAACAGAAGGGCCAGCTGTCCGCCGAACTCGGACTCGCCGCAGAGGAAGACCCTCTCCCACGGGACGAACACGTCGTCGAAGATGGTCAGCGATTCTATCTCGCCCATTCCCGACATGAGCCTCTCCACCTCGGGAGAGCTCGGCCGGTGGCTGGCGCTGCGGCATACCATCTTCACGCCGGGATGGTCGCCGGGGACCGCGAACGCGACTGCCCAGTCGCCCTCCTCGGGGCGGAGGAAGCGTGTCGGTATAGCGATCACCTCGTCCGCCAGCGGCGCGAACGAGTTGTGCGCTTTGGCCCCACGCACCACTATGCCGTCCTTGCGGCGCTCGACTATGCGGAGATAGAGGTCGGGGTCGGCCTGCTGCGATGGCCTGCGGAGCCGGTGGCCCTTCACGTCGGTCTGCGCGCAGCATCCCACAAGGTCGTTCTTCTGCCACGTCTTGAGGAACTCCTGGAAGCGCGAGTGATACTCGGTCCCCTTGGCCTGGTCGCAGTTGTAGGTGATGACGGACAGCGCGTTCATGGCGTCGATGCCCATGCACCGCGCGATGCACCCTCCCACCATGCGGGCTGTCAGGCGCGTCATCTCCTGCTTCGCCAGCAGGTCTTCGGGGCTCTGGTTGATGTGGCAGAAACGGTTGATCGTCTCTCCGGTGAGGTGGGAGGTGGCGTTTGTGACGCGCTGCAGCTCGGGATCATGGGCCACGTCGAACGTCACACTCATCATCTCGACGCCGGGGATCCTGTCTCGCCCGAGCACCTCTCCGCCCATGTAGATGTTGGGCCTCATTGCCTTGAGCCCATCCCGGTAATCCTGTACGGTACGCATGACAAACACTCCCTTTGTGAGTCATCCCATTTCTTAGTGCCACTATGTTTATTGATATAATATCGTAGTCTGACTATAGTTATCAATAGTATTACCACAGTGGCCATCTTATTCAGGAGGTTCTTTTGGAGAAGAAGACCAGAGGAGGCAACAAGCGCCCGGCCATAATCGCCGCCGCCCTGGAGGTCTTCGCTGAGAAGGGATACTACAACACCACCATCGCGGAGATAGCTCGCAAGGCGAAAGTCTCCGAGGCTACGGTGTACGAGTACGTTGGCAGCAAGGAAGACCTGCTCTTCATGATACCCGAGGAGATCACAAAGGCGTCGGTGGAGCAGATGGAGACTCTGTTGCCGTTCGTGAAGGGCGCCGAGAACCGCCTGCGGGCGGTGATCTACGGTTATTTCATCCTCTACAAGGAGAACCCCGAATACTCCGCGCTCGTCCTCCTGGACCTCAAGCACAATCGTAAGTTCATGGAGACCGAGGGCTATCACATGGTGCGCAAGGCCGCCGGCTTCATCCTCAAGATAATCAAGGACGGAGTTGCTACGGGTGAGTTCAGGGACGACATCGACCCTGTCCTCGTGCGCTCGATGGTGCTCGGGACGATCGAGCACATCTTCTTCCGGTGGCATCTGCTGGAGAGAAAAGAGGAGCTGCCCGATTTTGTGGACGCCCTCACGGAAGTGCTGGTCGCCGGGATCAGGAAGCCGGATGACTCGAGGGCTATCCAGGTGAACATCAACCTGGAAGAAGGCGAGATCCGGGCAGCGCGCGGCAAGCAGCCGGCAAAGAAGAAGTCAGCCGGCAAATCGAAAAAGGGGTCCGCTGACAAGTGATGGCAAGCGGCGCCTTCGCACCCGGCAAGCGGCGGCCCTCTACCTATTTCGCCGCGTGGCCTTCGCCCTTCACCTCTTCGTAGAGGACTTTCTTCATGACCTTGCCCAGCGGGCTGAGCGGCAGCGAATCCCTGAAGAGGACCTCGCTCGGCACCTTGTACCGTGCCAGGCGCTCGGTGCACCACTGCTTGATGTCGGCCTCCGTCGGCGGGGGCTCGACCCCGGGCATCGGCACGACGTAGGCCCTGCCGACCTCGCCCATCACCGGGTCGTGGATGCCGATGACGGCGTTGAACAGGACTCCGGGGTGCGACTGGATGACCTCTTCGACCTCGGGCGGATAGACGTTCTCGCCGCCGCGGATGTACATCTCTTTCTTGCGGCCGAGGATGTACAGGTAGCCGTCCTCGTCGAGCTTGCCCATGTCGCCCGTGTGGAGGTAACCCTCGTCGGTCATGACGAGCGCCGTCTCGTCCGGGCGCTTGTAGTAGCCCTTCATGACAGCGTCGCCGCGGATGCAGATCTCGCCCTCCTCGCCCGGTGGCATGAACATCCCCTGCTGATCCATGATGGCGATCTCGACGCCCTCGTTTGCCTTGCCGACGCTGGTCGAGAGGCGCTCGAACGAGTCCTCTTCCACGCGGTTGAACGTGATTGCGCCGCTGGTCTCGGACATGCCGAAGCCATTGGTGAGAAAGACACCAAACTTCTCCTTCGCCTGCTTGAAGACCTCGCGCGGCGTCGGGGCCGCCGACACGACCGCCGCCCGCACCGAAGAGAAGTCGTACTTGTCGAGGTCGGGCTGCATCATCATCAGGATGTACTGCGCCGCGACCTGACCGAGCACCGAGACCTTTTCCTTCTGGATGGTCTCGAGGACCTCCTGGGGGATGAACTGGTCGAGGATGATGAGGGTGCCACCTGCGTACAGCATGGAGATGATAGCCATCACCCCGCCGCCGACGTGGTTGACCGGGATATCCAGCAGGAGCCGGTCGGCGCCGGTGACGTTAGATGCGGACAGCTGCCCTTTTGCGTACGAGAGCAGGTTCTTGTGGGTGAGCTCGGCGCCCTTGGGGACGCCTGTGGTCCCGGACGTGTAGACCATGAACGCGGTATCGTTCTCGTCCACTGCTTTCCGCGCCTTTGTGAGCTCCTCCATTGCCAGATCGCCCGGGTCCTCGAAGAGCACGCTGCCCGGCAAGGCGTTCTCGACCCGCGCGACGTCCTCGGGTTCGCCGATGACGACGATGGTCTCGACCTTGGGGCAGGCCGGCATGATCTTGTTCACTATCTCCAGGAAGTCGACGCCCCCGAACCCGGGGACGGCCGCAAGGAATGACGAGTCGGAGTTGTCGACGATGAAGCTCGCCTCGAGCTCCCCGAAGCGCACCGAGACAGGCACGGCCGTGGCGCCCAGAGAGGCCGCCGCGATATAGCAGTACACGTATTGCGTGCCGTTTCCCATGTATAGAGCGACCTTGTCGCCGCGCTTGATGCCCAGCCGGCACATGTTCGCGGCAACCCTGTTCACCTTCTCGAGGTACGTGGCATAGCTCACGCGCTCGTCGTGGAAGACTATGGCCTCTTTCTCGGGATGTTCTTTCGCGTGGACCTCGAGGACTTCATGAAGCAACATGCCCTACCCTCCTGTTCCCATTCCCTGGTTGCTGGATTTTGCGGCTAGGTGCCGCTGACTGTGAGCCCTTCGATAAGGACCGAGGGCGTTCCGATGCCGCCGAGCAGCGGCGTGAAGCGCAGGTCGTTACCTACGCCCACGATCCCTTTGAGTATGCCGTCGATCGTGCCCGCGATCGTGACCTCGCGGACGGCGTGGACCGGCTCGCCTTTCTCTACCCACTGGCCACGGGCACCTACGGACACTTCGCCCGTGACCGGGTTCAGGCCGACGTGGACGCCTTGCAGCTCGACCACCTTGAAGCCCGTGCCCATGGTCGAGGCGAGCTCCTCGGGTGAGACCTCGCCGGGCTTCAGGAAGATGTTGGTAGGCGACACGCCCACCTGGGCGCGGTACGAGCCGCGGGCGGCGTTGCCCGTAGTTACGGTTCCCATGCGGGCCGCCGTGTAGGTGTTGTGCAGGAACGTCTCGAGCGTTCCCGTGTTGATGAGAGAAATTTTCGACGCGACGACCCCTTCCCCATCGAACGGGGCTGTCCCGAAGCCGGCGTGCATGGTGCCGTCGTCGACGACCGTGACCCGGCTGGAGGCAAGCGCTTCGCCGATACGCCCGGCGAGGAAAGACCGGCCCTTTGTGACCGACTCGCCCGACAGGGCCGAGCCGAGGACCGCCAGGATCTCGGCGGTCGATAGGTTGTCTATCATGACGGCTACGCGACCGGTCTCGATGGGTTTGCCCCCGAGAAGGCTGACCGCCATGTCCGAGGCCTCTTTTGCCGCGGCCATCTCGTCGAGCTCGGAGAACGAGCGCCCGGCCGTGAACCCGAAGCCGGTCTGCTGTTCCTCCTCCTGCTCCGCTATGGCGACTATGTATCCGTAGCATACCGACGCTCGATATGCTGACCTGAAGCCACGCGTGTTGACCAGCACCATCTCGCCGACGCCCTCGCTGTATGCGGAGGCCTCGACGTTGGCGATCCGCTCGTCGTGGGCCCTGGCGAGGCGCTCCAGGTCCATCGCGAACTCGATCTTCTCGCTCGCCGAGACGGTCTCGAGGTCGTCACCGAGGATCCCCAGGTCTTCACCGAGATACTCTCCAAGGGAAGATCGTGCGGGGTACAGGGACGGCTGGGGAAGGGCGCGCGCCGGATCGGGTGGAGTGACTTTCGCGCTGGCGACCGCTGCCTCGACCGCGGTGTCGATAGACTCATCCGAGAGGTCGGACGTGAAAGCCCTGCCCTGGCTGCCACCGACGTAGACGCGGAGGCCGATGCCGCGGGACTCTGAGCGGGCAAACTTCTCGACCTTGCCGTTGAGGACGCGGATCGACAGCCCCACGTCGCGCTCGAGGTATGCCTCGGCGTCCGCGGCGCCGCGCTTCTCAGCGCGCTCCAGTGCCTTGTCGAGTGGTTCAAAGTCTGGTCGCATGCAATTAACCTACCAAATCGCAGGCCGGACAGCAAAGCAAAACGAACGGCGTCGTTCACTTTCCACTTTCGCATTGCCGGAGGGCCACAAAACGCAAAAAAGGGGTCTGACCCCTATTTTGCGTTTTATACGCTATCATTTGACGTGATGGTTTCAGGAGGTGGAACTGATTGGGTGAAGTTTTCTATATAACGACGCCGATTTACTACGTTAACGACGTGCCGCATATCGGCACTGCTTATACGACGCTCGCCGCGGACGTCGTCGCCCGTTACATGCGCCAGCACGGCCGCGAGGTCTTCTTCCTCACAGGCGTGGACGAGCACGGCCAGAAGGTCGCCCTCGCGGCGGCCGAGAAGAACGTGAACCCGCAGGCCTGGGTTGACAGCATCGTCTCTCACTACACCGACACGTGGAAGATGCTCAACATTTCAAACGACGATTTCGTCCGCACCACCCAGAACCGCCACACCAGAGTAGCCCAGCTCTTCATCGAGAAGCTCATGGAGAACGACGACGTGTACCTCGGCTCGTACGAGGGCTGGTACTGCGTGCACGACGAGTCCTTCCTTCTCTCGAGCCAGCTCACCGAGGGCGCGTGCCCCGATTGTCGGCGCCCCGTCGACTGGGTCAAGGAGGAGAACTACTTCTTCAGGCTCTCCAAGTACCAGGACAGGCTTCTCGAGTACATCGAGGCAAACCCTGATTTCATCCAGCCCGAGACGCGTCGCAACGAGGTCGTCTCTTTTATAAACTCCGGTCTCGAGGACCAGAGCATCACGCGCACGTCTTTCACATGGGGCATCCCGTGTCCGTTCGACGCACGGCACGTCATGTACGTGTGGTTCGAGGCGCTGCTGAACTACCTGAGCGCGATCGATTTCGGCGTCGACCAGGCGCGATTCGATAAGACGTGGCCGGCCGACTGGCACCTCATGGGCAAAA
>Ga0209539_1000548_pt1 | contig 21532 bp, 21 predicted proteins | sample BarGraNGADG00312_2_FD_184499 | JGI IMG/M metagenome (GOLD analysis project Ga0209539, IMG submission 184499) | Arctic peat soil microbial communities from Barrow, Alaska - Barrow Graham LP Ref core NGADG0011-312 (SPAdes) (version 2) | ecosystem: Environmental > Terrestrial > Soil > Wetlands >... | reverse complement strand
AATGAAGATCAGGTGCGGTCATTCCTGCACAGGCATTTTGTGTTTGTGACACATGGATGCCCGGGATGCAACCGCCCGTTCTACAACGAGACGCCCGGAGGCACTATGTTCAACTATCCGAACGTGCAACTGGAGACGGTGGACCGTGAGATCGACCGCTTCATCGACGACCTCAAGTCAGACGGCTTCGATTTCGCGGCTGCAGGCACACGAGCTGGCGACGTGCAGAAGGGAGCCGTCCAGTACTACCGCGGTGCCGAGGAGAGTCTTGACTCCTGAGCTGCCTTCTCGCTGTTGAAACTGTAACGCCCCGGCGTAAGCCGGGGCGTTGTCACAGACAGTGGTCGCGGGGTCAGTTTGTGGGGCCGGCATCGTCTCTGGCGTCTTCCTGGGAGTTCAGGATCCCGAGGATGCGCAAGAGGTCTTCCTGATTGAAGTAGCTGATCTCGATGACGCCCTTGTTGACCTGTCCCCGTATGTTGACGCGCGTGGCCAGCAACTTCTGCATGGTCTCCTGGATGTTGCGCAGTGCCTCGTCATGCGCAGCGCTCGCACGGGGCTTCTTCGTGAGCAGACGGCGGACGAGTGCTTCGGTCTGGCGAACCGAGAGCTGCTTGCGGATCACCTCTGCCAGCACCGTGCCAAGCTGCCGCTGGTCCTTGAGTGGCAGGAGTGCTCGGGCATGTCCGGCGGTGATGATCTTGTTGTCCAGGGCGGTACGCGCGATCTCCGGAAGGTCCAGCAGGCGGATGAGGTTGGCGACAGTGCTTCGGTCCTTGCCGAGACGCTGTGCGAGCTCGTCCTGGGTCGTTCCGAATTTGGTGAGGTAGTCGCTGAAGGAGATGGCGACCTCGATAGGTGACAGATCTTCGCGTTCCAGGTTCTCTGAGAGAGCGATCTCCATTGCTGTGCGATCGTCGAGGTCGCGGATCGTCACTGGAACTTCTTCCAGGCCAAGCTGAACGGCAGCTTGGAAGCGGCGTTCCCCAGCGACGATCTCGAATCGGTCGTCTCGTGGGCGCACGATGATGGGTTCGAGGATGCCGTGTTTGCGGATGCTCTCACCCAATGTTGCGAGCGCTGTCTCATCGAAGCGGCGGCGTGGCTGAAGCGGCGAAGGGACGATCTGGTCAGAGCGAAGCATCCGAACTCCCCTGTCACTCAACAAGGCGGACTGCGCCGGTTCGTTGGCGAAGAGTGCGTCAAGCCCTCGCCCAAGACGCTTAGTGTTGTTCACGGGATTCTACCTCCTTGGCGAGCTGCCGGTACGCCTCGGCACCGGTGGAAAGCGTGTCGTATTCCAGGATGGTCTTGCCATAGCTGGGTGCTTCACTCATGCGTATGCTCCTGGGGATGACGGCCGTGAAGACGGTCTCTCCGAAGTGTTTGACGAGCTCATCCTTGACCTGTGCGGAAAGGATGGTTCGTTTGTCGAACATGGTAACCAGGATACCCAGCAGGGCAAGGTTTGGGTTCAGACGCTGCTTGACCAGACTGATCGTCCGCAGCAGGTGCGTCAGCCCTTCCAGTGCGTAGTATTCACTCTGGATGGGGATGATGACTTCGTGGGCTGCTGTCAGCGTGTTGAGGGTCAGAAGTCCCAACGACGGAGGACTGTCGATGATGATGTAATCCCAGGATCCATCCAGAGAAGCCAGGCGGCTCTGAAGAACGTACTCGCGGCGGTCCATGCCAGCCAGTTCCAGCTCGGCGCCTGCAAGGTTGATCGAGGAGGGGACCAGCGAGAGATTGCGTTCATGGCTGGGCTGGATGGCCTTCTCAATCGGATCCCCGGACAACAGACACGTGTAGACGTTGGACGTGATATCCGCTGCATTGATTCCCAGGCCGGTGGTTGCATTGGCCTGTGGGTCAAAGTCGACGAGCAGGACATGATGGTTGCGCTCGGCGAGCGATGCGGCGAGCGACAATGCGGTGGTCGTCTTGCCTACACCGCCCTTCTGGTTGGCAATGGCGATGATTCTCACGAGCCGTTCCTCCTGGACGACCGGCCGCTGAGGGTCGGGGTCACTTGCAGTATGACGAGCTTGGAATTACGTTCAACACCCGGCAGGGCATAGTCGAGAACCGTGGCCGTACAATGGACGCGATGCAGCGTAGCCACGAACGGTGGGTCCTGGAGCTCGGCGAGGTCCTTTTCTCCTTTCCATAGCACCAGTCTGCCGTTGCTCGTGAGGAGAGGGAGAGCGTACTGAAGGACCGTCGCGATATGGGCGACGCTCCTGGCGGTGATCATGTCGAACGCTCGTTCGGGCAGAGCGCTCGCGTGGTCTTCGACACGTCCGTGGACGACACGTGCTCCGGGAAGGGGCACGCTGCCCACCAGGCTCTCCAGGAAATGTGCCTTCTTGCCGATCGATTCGGACATCGTGACCGTCGTGGTCGGCCAGGCGAGTGCAAGGGGAACGGCTGGGAAGCCTCCCCCCGTTCCGATGTCGAGGAGCGAGTGCGGGGCCTCGAGACCCACAAGCAAAGGCGCAAGCGAGTCGCGAATGTGTGTCGCCAGCAGATGCCCGGGTTCGGCGTCAGACGTCAAGTTCATGACTTCGTTGGTCTGGGCAAGCAAGGTCAGAAACGATGCCAGCCCCGCGCAGAACGTGTCGGTGCATATCGCTGGCCTCTCCCCGACAGGCAGTGCGGCAGCGAAGTCATTCATTGACTGCCGTACGACAGGAAGAAGCCGTGTTGAATCAAGCTTGCCAGCAGTATCCATGGGGTCCTCCGGTTACTGTTCCACGTGGAACAATTTGATGTTCAGAGCCACTTCGCCAACACGCCCTTGATGATTCCGACCGACACGAGGAACACGATTGCGCACGCCCCCAGGACACCCAGCGAGATGGATGCAATGGCGTGTCTCTTTTTCATCCGTGCAATCTCGGCGATGAGACACCCGGTGTAGGCGCCAGTCCCCGGCAAGGGAATGGCGACAAACACTGCGAGTCCGATGAACAGTCCGTACTTTGCCAGTGTGCTTCCACTGCGAGCGGTCAGGCGACTGCGATATCTCCGGAACCATGTCCACCGGGATGCGACCGCAAGAAGAGGTTTCTCCAAGAGGTAGAACAGTGGCGCGATGCACAGGTTGGCGAGCGTTGCGACCAGCAATGCCTCCCACACGGGCATCTTGAGCACACCGATGGCATACGGCAGCGCGCCACGGACTTCGACGCCTGGGATGATGGTGATGAAGAATATTTGCAGGATGTTTCTCAAAAGAGTAGACATGTTCCCAGTATATGGGAGCCCTCCGAGGATGCAACGCGAACGCTGCAAAATGCCGCGCCGCCGAGGTGGAGTTGCAGCCGTCCGACCCTCCTTCTCCACAGGAATGTCAAACGCCCTGACTCATATGTCAGGGCGTTTTCATGAGAGGCAACGGTCGGGTTCAGCGACCGATCAGCGCTCTTTGACGACCTGCAAGTACCTGGCCGTCTTATCGATGATTCCTTGCAGATCGGCGCCGTGGTCGCGCATGAACACCATGTAGTCCACGCACTCGTGTGTCATGACTTCCCCGGGAACCGTGATCGGGATGCCGGGTGGATAGGGAGTCACGAGCTCCGCGATGATGCGCCCGACGGAATCTTCCATGCGGACGCGCTCCCTCTTGGCATAGTATGCTTCGAACGGAAAGAGGACCATCTCGGGAATATTGGGGATGGGCGGCGGCGGAGCGATGGTCGAGGTCTTGCCGTGGCGTTTGCGTGAGATATCCTCGAGCGCCTTGATGAGGATTTCGACTGCTTCCCTGGGTGTCCCGATCGTGATGAATGCGAGGATGTTCTCAAGATCAGACAGCTCGATTTCGACGTTGTAGTCTCTGTTGAGGATATCCTCAACCTGGAATCCAGTCAGTCCCAGCCTCGACACATGAACAGTCAGCTTCGTGAGGTCGACATCATAGACGGCGTCGGTGTGAGCGCGTTCCCTGCCTGGGGCAAAGAGCCCCGCGATGTTGTTGATGCGCCGGCGAGCATTCTCTGCGAGGTCGATGGCTCGCTGAAGCAGGTCGTGACCGTTCGTCGCCATCTGCATGCGGGCGACGTCGAGGGCCGTCATGAGGATGTACGAGGGAGATGAGCTCTCCAGCATCGTGAGCGTGGTTCGTACCAGTTCCTTGTCCACACGCCGTGAGCCCAGATGCAGCATGGAGGTCTGAGTAAGGCCAGCAAGAGTCTTGTGCGTGCTCTGGACAACCATGTCGGCGCCCGCATCGACAGCACTCTTGGGAAGGTCCGGGTGAAAATGGAAGTGCGACCCGTGGGCTTCGTCGACCAGGATACGACGTCCTGTGGCGTGCGCTTTCTGAACGTAGTAGTCGATGTCCGAGCTGATGCCGAAGTAGTTGGGATTGGTCACAAAGACGGTCTTGGCTTCAGGATGATCACGGAGCACGCGCGCGAACGTTTTCTTGGATGGGAACGTCTGGAACTGCAGCAGGCGGTCTTCTTCGGCCTCAAGGTAGATGGGACGCAGTTCGTTGAGGATGAGCGCTCCGTACATCGAGCGGTGCGAGTTGCGTTGCACGATGACGCGGTCGTTGGGATCGCAGGTCGAGAGGATCATTGCCTGGTTTCCGACCGTCGAACCGTTAACGAGGAAGAATGATTCGATAGCGCCGTAGGCTTCAGCAGCTAGCTCCTGTGCTTCCTTGACGACACCGATGGGGCGATGGAGGTAGTCGAGCCCCTCGACCTCCGTCAAGTCGGAAAGGAACACATTCTCGCCCCAGAACTCCTTGAGACGGGGATGAATGCCCTGGCCTGACATGTGCCCCGGCATGTGGAGACCGGCGCGGTGCTTGCCGATATATGACTGAACAGCATCGAAAAATGGGGTACGACTCTGATCTCTCATGGAAAAGAGTGTACCGGCTGGACCCCTGTTGTCAACGCGCGAGGATGAACCCTGGTGTCTGGTGCTACTTGGTTCAGAACGTCTGTCCGGGTTCCAGGACTACGCAACGGGCGCTCGTCGAGGCCTCCACCTTCTTCCGGAACAGTTGTGGGTCGACAGAGATGCCGGGGAAGGTCCCGTAATGCATGGGGATCACAGTGCGTGGTGCAAGCATTTTGACTGCTTCTATGGCGTCGTCGATGCCCATCGTGAAATTGCCGCCAATGGGGAGAAGTGCGATGTCCAGCGGGTGCAGGCGGCCGATGAGCTCCATGTCGAGAAACACGCCCGTGTCACCGGCATGATAGATCGTCCGTTCTGCAGTCTTGACGACAAAGCCGCAGGGATTCCCCGTGTAGATGAGGTGGCCGTTCTCGGTCACCGAGGAGCCGTGCAGAGCCTGCGTCAGGACGAGTTCACCGAATGGGAAGACGTGATTGCCGCCGATGTGCATGGGATGCACGTTTGAAACCCCTTTGCCTGCAAGGTAGGTGATGAGTTCCGCTGGACCGATGACCGTTGCCCCGGTGCGCTTGGCGATGGCGATGGTATCGCCCAGGTGATCGGAATGGCCATGCGTCACGAGGATGTAGGTTGGATGGACGTCGTCGGGACTGATGGATGCCGAAGGGTTGCCCGAGAGGAACGGGTCGATGAGGATGTCGCCAGCCGACGTGGTGATCAGGAAGGCTGAATGACCAAGATAGGTGAGATGCTCATGTGCCATAGTGTCGTGTACCTCCTGTTCAGTCTACCTTCTGGAGAACGCTGGTCAAGCTTTGGTTGGATCATTCACAGTAAACCTTGCAATTGCATGGGATGTGATAAGATATGTCAAGTAATTCGCTTTGCGATAGTTCGCGCGCTGCCAACACCTGTATCGAGGAATTGCAGCTGCGTCGGGGGAACCAAACGTGATCAATAGAGTAATAGTCAGCGTTCCTGCAAGCACCGCCAACCTTGGACCAGGGTTTGACGCTTTTGGGCTAGCTCTCGACATGCGCAGTACGTATACTGTCGAGATCCTCTCTGCGGAAGAGAAGTGGAGCGTCCACTTCGAAGGTATGGGCGCCGATGTCCTCAACCAAAAGGGTTTCAAGTTCGTCAGCGAGGTCATGGACTACTTCGAGCGTGCCGAATCGGTACATCTGCCGCCACTGAGTATCAACGTTCACACCGGAATTCCCTTGACGCGTGGTCTGGGATCCAGTGCCAGCGCCATCGTGGGGCTCCTGTCATGCTTCGAGGTCCTGATGAACACGCAGTTCGATACCGGCAAAGTCCTCAAGTACGCTATCGCCATCGAGGGACACCCCGACAACGTCACTGCATCACTGGTCGGTGGATTCACCATCGCTTCGAGCGACAAGAGCGAGGTGGCCTACATGAAGGTCGTTCCCCAGGACCTCAAGGTTGTCGTCACGGTCCCATCCAGCTTCCTGTCAACAAAGAAGGCCCGAGCGTGTCTTCCTGACACGTATGCGCGCAAGGACGCCGTCTTCAACATCGGTCGTGCCTCGATGCTGTCCGCCTGCATCTTCAGCGGCAATTATGACCTGCTGTCGTTTGCGCTTCATGACCGTCTCCACGAGCACTACCGCGAGAAGCTTGTCACCGGATTCCGCGAAGTCTCGCACGCCGCCGACCGGGCTGGAGCCTATGGCAGTTTCCTGTCGGGAGCCGGACCCAGCATCGCCGCTCTCGCTGAGCCCGCCAAGGCGGAGAAGGTTGCCAAGGCCATGCAGAAGGCGATGATCGAGTTGGATGCAGAGGCTGAGACGTTCGTCCTCGACATTTCAGCCCAGGGAGTCATCCTGCAAACCGACGAAGACGTGAAAGCGTAGCCCCGTTTCCTTTCAAAATTGATGACCGCCCACCTTTTGTGGTGGGCGGTCATCAATTTCCCGTCCGTTCTTTATTGGAGACCTGTAAAGTGGCTTCAGAAGCTGGTTCTGAGCATCGCATCACGAAAAGTGGCCCTGACAGACGATTTCGGACAATATGCCGTATCCTTGCACGTTTTCGGTCCGTTCAGCCCCACCATGAGCATATTTTGCTGGAACGAGCCTGGGATGCGGAGTTCAGAGTGACTGCCCTAGAGTTGACCCCTGACAGAGTTTTCCACAGGTCCTGACAGGTTGTCCACCGTACGGTGGTGTACGACTCCACCAGTTTTCCACATAACTAACAGCGGTTGTGGAGAAAAGCCCAACCAGGGGGTCAAACGTTGCCATTCGTGTCGTAGTAACCCACTCATGCACAAGCGCCCCAGGAGTTCATGCTGGAGCGCTTGTTGTTTCTGCTATATTAAGATATAGGTAAGACAAACGAACAACTGACTACAGCTTCGCCAGCAGCCCCGTCCTCTCGTTGAACTGATCGATGAGTCTGTCGAACGCTGGGGCAGCAGTCCAGACCTGATTCCAGAACTCCGGCTCCCACAGTTCGCGCAGCTCCTCCGCAGTCTTGCCCTGTTGCTCGACCCAGGTGAAGTACTTGAGGTTGTGCAGTTGCTTGCGGTCGCGATAGTTGAGCTCGCGGTACCAGTCTGTCAGAATGCCCTCGAGGTACTTCGCATAGTCGAGCGCCGCGTCCATCTCGGTATAGGGGCCATACTCGGCGCGCAGTTCTTCGATGCGTGACAGGTACAGGTCGGCGGAATCCGTGAACACGGTGAAGACGACGTCGTTCTCGTCCATCTCCTCGTATTTGGCCATCTTGATCGCCGCGACCATGTTTGCCAGAGAGGAGATGCCCATCAGGTTGAGTTGCTCGATGATCTCGCGCGGGACACCCTTCTTCTCAAGGTATGCCTTGCCTGCTTCCTCGTTAAAGAGACGAAGCAGATGCATCGGATACTCGTCGTCGATGGCGGCCACAGCATCGGTATTGCGGACGTTGTGGATCCAGGGGACATGCTTGTCGCCGATACCCTCGATACGGTGGGAACCAAACCCGTTTGCATAGAGCGTCGGGCACTGCAGGGCCTCGACAGCCGTGATGTGGCTGTAGGGATAAACCTTCTTCAAGTATTCGCCGGCACTGATGGTCCCGGCAGAGCCCGTGGCAGAGACATAGCCTGCCATGCGCGACCTGGGATTCTTGATGCTGTTGAAGACCTGCTCGAATGCAGAGCCGGTCATGTCGTAGTGCCACAGGGCGTTGCCGAACTCCTCGAACTGGTTGAACACGACGATGGCGTCACCGCGGGTGGCTTTCAGCTCATGCACCTTGTCGTAGATCTCCTTGACGTTGGACTCGGTTCCAGGAGTCCCGATGACCTCTTTTGTCCCGATCTCACGCAGCCAGTCGAAGCGTTCCTTGCTCATCCCCTCCGGGAGGATGGCGACGGCATCCGTGGCCAGGAGAGCACAGTCGAAGGCGCCACCGCGGCAGTAGTTGCCCGTGGAGGGCCACACGGCCGCCTGCCGGGTCGGGTCGAACTGTCCGGTCACGAGTCGTGGGACGAGACAGCCGAATGCGGCGCCGACCTTGTGTGCGCCGGTGGGGAAATACTTGCCGATGATGCCCACAACGCGAGCCTTGATGCCAGTGATGGAACTTGGGAGTTCGATATAGTTCACGTCGCCATACAGGCCCGTTTTCACGTTATTGTGCCACGTGATGCGGAACAGGTTGATGGGATTTACGTCCCAGAGGCCGACGCCCTTGAGCTTGGCCTTGACCTTGTCCGGGACAAGCGACGGGTCCTTCTGCTGTGCGAAGGTTGGGATGATAATGTTGCGGTCCTGAGCCAGTTTGACGGTTGTTGCCAGGACGTCTTCGTGGATGGTCATGTCAAATACAGCCATGTTGTACTCCTCTTGTCAAAGAATTCGCACGTCAGGCGTGGAACCATTTATAGAAACCAACTTTTGAGTCTAGCACCCTCGGACGGTTGTTCAACCCTTGTGTATGAAGAGGTTGACAAGGCGGCCGGTCACGTCGCACAAGGCAGCGCCAAGAAGCTCGGGGTCGAGAGTCTTCTCTGGTTCGTTGTGAAATACGGCGAAGGGGACATGGTGACCCTTGACTGTGATGAATCCCTCGTCATGTCCTTCAGACAGGTGCGCCCAGTCGTTGTCCTTGTAATACCGCTCCATCTTGGCGTCCTCGAGCGAATGATACAGGATGGAATCGGCCTGTTCAGGGCGATAGCGCCTGCGGTTCTTGCGCAGAGACTCCTCGAAGGAGACGTCGATGTACAGGATGGCGGCGCGGGTGAGCACATCGTCCGACAGATGCTGAAATGCATTGGCAAAGCCGTGTTCCCCGCCACGAGCAAACTCCATCATGACCGTGTGGTGTTCGAGAAACAGTGGGTCCCGCGCCAGTTTCTTGCGGAAATCCAGATCGATGCGTTCAATGAAGAAGTCCCAGATGCGGTCGTCCAGGAAGTACAGGGCATCGTCCGTATCCCGCCTGCCAAGGCCCATGGATTGTCTGATTGCGTCGTTCTCAAAGGTCTGCCAGACATAAAGAAAGTCGTCCAGTTCCTCGAACGGAGCGATGTGATACTCCTGCAGTCGCCTCTCGTCAGACAACTGTTTCAGAAAAGCGATCGTCTCGCTCTTGCCTGCTGCCGGTCGACCGATGAGCAGGATAACATCGAGTTTGTCCATGGTACCTCCAGGCGGGGTGATGCCCCGGCCTCATCATATGAAAGCTTGCCCCAAAAGCACTGATGCAGAGCAGCCCGCCATTGCACCAAGCTGCGTGCGAAAAGCAAACGACGAGAGCAGCTTGGTGCAGTCAGTGCTTCTGCTGCAGTTCCTCGATGAGGGCCATCAGACGTGGCCGCTCTTCGGGGATGTCGTCTGCGAGGCGTGCGACGGCCACCGGAAGCAGCCAGCTCCACATGGCGTCTGCTGCGTCGGGCTGCAGCTCGCGGTAACGTTTCAGCCACGCTCCGTAGAACCGGTCCTTTGCCTCGCGCTCAACCCATGCTACGCGAAAAGACCCGGGCGGAGCATCCGCGATCCGCAGCAGCAGCGCAGTGCGGGCGGCGTCGGATGCGGGTGTTCCGTGAGCGGCAAACGACCAGTCGATGATAGACGGACCCTGCGGCGTCATGAGCACGTTGTCCGGGTGAAAATCGCAGTGGCACAGACGATCTCCGTCGGGAAGCCGTTCGAGGACGGCCAGGGCATCACCTTTGACGCGTGCAACCACGCCGGCCCGGGCGATGCGCCGCGCCAGTTCCTCGCGGCGAGATGCCAGTCCTGGTGCATGACAGTCATGCATGCGGGACTGCAGTTCGGCAAAGATACCGGCATAGTGCGCCACCCGCGCGGGTTCACGGCCGAGTAGAGTGAGTATGCTGTGTCCCGTCAGCCGTTCCAGCACCAGCCCTCGGCGACCGTCCACCATGATGACATTCCTGAGTTGAGGCGAGGGGATGCCGGCAGCGTTGGCGACCTTTGTTCCCTCCACTTCCTGGTCGATGAGCGATGGAGGAAACCCGGGGACAAAAAGCTTGAGGGCACTGTTTTCCTTCCAGGCATACACCTCTGCGGTTCGCCCATGACCGAGCAATATTGCCGAGCCGATGTGTTCTTCCATGACATCCTCCTGGTGATGACCCTGAGCAGGCACGTCATTCATGGCATGATCCTGAGACGCGGAACAAATATCCAGATGAGAGCTGCACCCGCCAATGCTGCACAGGCGTTGATGATGACGGCCACGGGCTCGCCTGTCCATTGTGCCAGCCAACCTATCAGGAGCGAGCCGATGGGCATCACGCCGAAAAATATCAAGCTGTAGACAGCACTGACGCGCCCCCTCAGTGAGTCTTCCACCTGTGACTGGACCAGCACGTTACAAAGGTTGATGACGAGGATGCTGGTATATCCGACCAAGGCCAAGAGAAGGAGCTCAAAGGCCATTGACCGAGCAAAGGCAAAGGCAAGAAGAGCGATGGGATAGGCGAATGTTCCGAACGTGGCGATGCGCCCCTTCACCTTCAGATGGCTGATAGTCGCGATGGTCAGCGCTGCCAGCAGGGCCCCGATGCCTCGTGCAGACTGGAGCAGGCCGTTAATGGTCGCGCCGGTCGTTGCGCTGCCGTGCAGGACCTTGATTGCCCAGGCAGGGATGAGCGTCGCAAATGAGAGACCGAGCAGTGACGTGATGCCAACAAGGAGCATGAGTGCGCGGATGTTCTGATGTCTCCAGACGTACTTGAGACCTTCAACGATCCCTGCCATTGGACTCTGATTCTTGGGAGACAATAGTACCGGTCGAAGATGCATGAACAAGAGGGCTGCGATGACCGCGATAAAGGACAGGCCATTGATCGTGAAACACCAGGCCGGTCCGAGGAGGGCGTACACGGCGCCCGCCGCCGCCGGTCCAAGCGCCGTGGCCACATTGAACATCGAACCGTTGAGTGCAACAGCATTGGGCAGGTGTCGTCTGTCGTCAACCAGCTGATCCACCAAGGCCAGGCGCGCCGGTGAGTCGAAGGTATTGGCGATTCCGAGCAAAAACGCCAGGACCAGGATGTGCCACGGTCGTATGGCGCCGGTAAACGTCAGGAACGCCAGGACAAATGCCAGTATGAGCATCGCAGACTGCGTGTAGAGCATCAGCCTCTTGCGCGGCATGCGGTCTGCCACCGAACCCGCATACAGCATGAACAGCCAAACCGGGATGCCATTGGCGAACGCGACGTAGCCGAGGAAGGCTACTGACTTGGTCAGCTGGTAGGCGAGGTATCCCTGCGCTGTCACCTGCATCCAGGTTCCAAAGAGGGAAACGAGCTGACCAGCGAACCAGATGCGGTAGTTCCGGTACCGCATAGCTGCGAATGTATCGCGTGGACTGATGCGTCGCTCAGGAACCATGTCCTGCGTATCGAAGCACTCCGCTGAAATATCTTTATTCACCTTTTCGTCAGCCATCCACCTAACCTCTCTTCTCAGGGATCGTGCGTAACAAACAGAATAACATGAGTTTAGCACAAACCAGTCAGAGAAGGCAGCAGCCAAGAACTGAGCAACTTGTGCTGAGGACCGGCATCTTGATGAACATGTCGACGAGAGACCTCCATCCGCATCAATGGCCTCCGCCATCTGTAACATCTAGACCTGTCCCCGATGTTACAGCATCCTCTCGTCGGTGGATACGGTTACAGGGTAGTCACAGGGAGCGAATTGCATAGAATGGAATCCCAATTCTGCACACTCGGCGCGGGCTTATTAATGGAACCCGTTCGCGGCAGGAAACGCAAGAGCGGCGTCAAAAACGAACAAGGAGTGTGGACATGGTAGCACAGCATACGGGTACAGATCGGCTGAGTGTCATCATCACGGTGGCCGATCGCATGTGGAGAGGTATCTTCATCAACTGGCTGGCAGCCAGTCCACTTCTCGTGAATCCGGTCAGAGCATCATTGATGCGCCTCTATGGGATACGGACAAGCACGCACGGGATTCGGCCCGGATGCTATTTTGCCGGCCGTGACGTCGTCATCGGCGCAGGCACGTTCGTCAACTACCGCTGTTTCTTCGACGGCTCGGCGCCCATTCGTATCGGCAGAAAATGTGGTATTGGTATGGAAGTGCTGTTCTGCACGTCGACGCACATCATGGGGTCGGCGACCGAGAGGGCGGGGCACGTCAATCCCCAACCTATCACGGTCGGGGACGGCTGCTGGATCGGCGCACGCTCAGTCATACTGCCGGGCGTGACGATCGGAGACGGCTGCGTCATAGGCGCGGGAGCCGTCGTCAACAAGGACTGCGCCCCCAATGGCATGTACGCCGGCGTTCCTGCCCGGCGTGTCAAGGAACTGCCCGTAGAGGATTGATACTGTGTCACGGATGTCGATGCATCCGATCGGTCGTTCAGGGGGTCGTATGATGGAACAGCTGGATAAAGGATACCTTTTCACGGACATCGGTGCACTGGAAATTGCAGGCACTGAACATGGCATCGTGTCGGTGACGTTCGTCGAGAACGTCGACACAGGCGCGGCCTGCGTGACATCGGTCGTACAGCAGTGTATTGCAGAGCTGAGCCAGTACTTCGGCGGCAAGCGGACGACGTTTTCCGTCCTCCTGAACCCGGGAGGCACGGAGTTCCGGAGGCTGGTCTGGCATGCGTTGCGGAAAATCCCGTTTGGCCAGACGAAAAGCTACCGGGACGTTGCCATGGCTATCGATCATCCCAGGTCGGCACATGCGGTGGGCGGAGCAGCAGGGCACAACCCCATCTCCATCATCGTTCCCTGTCATCGCGTCATTGGCAGCGACGGCTCGCTCACCGGCTACGCCGGCGGGCTTGACCGCAAGCGGTGGCTGCTGGAGCATGAGCGGAGGGTTCTGGCCGCTAGAGGTTGAGCACTTCCCGCAGCGGGCTGACGCGTACGTCAGCCCCATCCAGTGCACGACGGACCGTCTCCAGGATCTGGCACGCAGCCGGATTGTCCCCATGAACACAGATGGAGTCGGCACATATCGTAACGACTTCTCCTAGCGCTGTCTCGACGGTTCCCTCGGTCACCATCCTGATGACGCGCGTGGCGATAGTTTCCGGGTCGTGCAGGACGGAGCCCTCATGGGCACGAGCGACCAGCGAACCATCCGCCTGGTAGGCGCGATCGGCAAAAGCCTCAGCGGCAAAAGGGACACTTGTTTCACGGGCAGCAGCCTCGTGCTGTGACCGGGGCAGTCCAAGCAGGATTAGCGCAGGGGCTGCGTCCCGGGTTGCTCGCGCAAGAGCGCGGGCAAGATCTGGATCTCTGGCCGACTGGTTGTACAACGCTCCGTGTGCCTTGACATGGCACAAGGGAACTCCTTCGGCACGGCAGAGGGCCGCCAGAGCTCCAATCTGGTATAGGCAGAGGGCGTAGACTTCATCGGGGGTACACGTCATAGCCCGGCGTCCGAATCCAACCAGATCTGGATACCCTGGGTGTGCTCCGACAGCGACACCACGGTCACGTGCCGCCTTCACCGTTGCCAGCATGATCTGCGGGTCGCCTGCGTGAAAGCCGCAGGCGACATTGGCGCTGGTGACATGGTCCAGGACATGTGCGTCATCGCCAAGTGTCCACGCCCCAAAACTTTCGCCTACGTCGCTGTTGAGATCAACTGCTCTGCTCATGGTCCACCTCCAGAGGAGTCACATCCTGCCATTCAACCACGTGCCGTACATCGTTCACGGTCAGAAACAGTGTACCACCTGCGTGGCACTGGCGCCAGATGGCACACAGACGGGTCAATTCCTTCCTTGCAAAGGATTGCTTCTCAAGCATCTCCTGTGCGCCAGCGAGCGAGCACATGCGAAAGCGGATACTGTCACCCGGTCGACGCTGGGCCAGCCATCCGATTGCTGCTGAGGCGACGACGAACGGCTTGACATATCCTCCCGTCGTCTGGCGGTCCGCCAGCATGACGATGGGCAAACCCGCACCCGTCACTTCGACAGATCCCTCGGGGATGACCTCCGAGATAATATCGGCACCGTGACCGAGCGCAAGCTGTGGCCCCTCCAGCCGGCAGCCCATGCGGTCGCTGGCATCACTCACAGTCCACGTCGCGTCAAGGAATGCCTGTCGTGCGCCGGGTGTCAGTGATTCTGTCTGTGGACCCGGCAGGACCGGAACTGGTATGTCCACGGCATAGGGCGGTCGCAACCGGACCGGGCAGGAGAACCCCTCGAGACACCTTGCCTGTCGTGTCAGAGGGAGCAGATGCAGGCTGTCTCCCAAACGAAGGGCTCGTCCTTTGAATCCTCCCAGTGCAGCCCGCAGCAGTGTCGAACGGCTGCCTAGCACGTATGGAACGTCGATACCGCCGGCAACACATAGCCAGGCGCGGCAACCGGCTCCGATGCAACCGGCCATAGAGAGGACGCTGCCGGTTCGTACCAGGACCGCAGTCCATGCTGGAATATCGCGCCCATTCACCTGCAGACCCATGTCCGCGCCCGTCAGCGCCACCAGTGCATCTGTCGTGAACACCAGACGTGGACCGGAGAGTGTTATTTCCAGAGCCGCCGCCCCTTCCTCGTTTCCAACCAGAAAATTCCCGAGTGCCAGCGCCTGCCGGTCCATGGCTCCTGAAATGGGGATCCCCATGTTCTGCAGTCCCCAGCGGCCGTCGTCCTGTACTGTCGTCAACATACCAGGCTCGAGCACGTCACATCCGTTAACATCCTGCTCTGAAACATCGCATATCTGTTGATAACATGTGAATTCATGTGACTGCTTTTCTTCAAATTCCTGAAGACTGATGGGAGAGAAGCGGACGACGTCTCCTGCCTGCACCAGTGAGGGCTGCTCGCGCGACGGGTCAAACAACGTGAGAGGCGTGCGGCCGATGATGTGCCAGCCTCCCGGGCTGGATACTGGGTAGACGCCCGTCTGGACGCCCGCTATCCCCACGCTCCCTGCCGGAACGACGGCCCGCGGTGTTGCCAGGCGCGGCGTCGCCAGTTGCGGGTCGAGACCCACAAGGTATGGGAAACCAGGCAGGAACCCCAGCATGGAGCACTGGTAACTAGCCGTGACATGTCGCTGCACGACCTCCTGTTCGCTCAGTCCAGATTGCTGGCAGATGATCTCTATGTCCGGACCGTATGCGCCGCCATAACAGACTGGGATTGTGACGGTCCTGGGCTGGACGGACGGTGCGATCGTGACGTTTCTTGCAGCTGTGGACACAAGTTCCTCGACCTCTTCCAGTGAAACCTTAAATGGCTGGACGATCAGCCCCAGCGAACAGTACCCTGGCACCGTCTCGACCAGCCAGGCAGGATGCAGCGTCTCGACGGCGCGTTGCAGCGCGTGAACGCGTGCACTGGTTGAGGGCGAGACGTCGCTTCCAACCACGACCAGCCAGCAGCTGTCGCCGTCCTGCACTATGGATGTGGTCCATTCCTGCGATTCCATTTTATCATGATAGCGCTGTTTGCTCAGAGTGCGCTTCCGGGCTCGTCGGGACCATGAGGACGAGGTTCCAGCGGGGCGACGCAGCTGGCAGGAGAAAGCAGGCGGCTCCCCGAATGACCTGAAGCAATCCACTCCAGAGTGGTGCGCATCCTGGTCAATCGTTTGACTCGGGGCGCGTTCCCTCTATACCTGAAATAGGTAAACATATGAGACGAATGCCCGTCCTGGACATCAGGGTCGGACAACAGGAATCCTGCTGGTCTGAATCGGGTACGCTGCAGGTTCTGTACGGTTGTTATAAGGGGGTCTGACATGGTCACCCGCATACCGGCACAGGAACGCCATTTTGTCGACCTGTCATGGATGCAGGCCTATTGGCTCTTCTCATATGGCGAGTGGTATGTGCCAGACAACGTGCGCCTGGGCATGCTGCGCGCCTTCAACGACGACTTGATCCAGTCGAGGGAAGGCTTCGGGATGCATCTCCACGAGGAGCTGGAGATAGTCACGATCATGCTGTTGGGGCAACTGACCATTACCGATGATGCCGGGGAGAGCACGACCGTCCATGCGGGCGAGGTACACCGCATCTCTACCGGTACGGGGACGCGGCACATGGAGAAAAACCAGGAGAGAGATCCGGCCCGATACTATCAGATCTGGATCTTCCCGGACAAGCCTGGGTTGATGCCATCGCACGAAGAGAAGGACTTCACGCAGATGTCTCGGCAGGATCGGTTGCTGACGGTGGCTTCTGGCAAGGGACAGCCCGGCGCGGTGACGCTGCATGCCGACGCCTCCGTCTCGCTGTCGACGTTTTCTCCAGCCTTTGCGCTTGAGTACCCTATCACGGACGACCGGTGTGTCCTGCTGTATGTGACGTCCGGGTCCATTTCACTCAACGGCACCCTCTTGGAACAAGGAGATCAGGGACGAGTGACTGGAGAAACCAGGACGCTTTCCCTTGCCTCGGCAACGGGCGGGAGCTTCGTCTTCGTAGACGCTTCTGCCTGACCACCATTTCATCTCTGCCGACGGCCTCACCTCCCTGTCCTGAAGACGCCGGAGAGCTCCCCGTCGCGTTGCACGTGACGGGGTTCTTCGTATCATGGTCTGGAGCGCCTGCACGCCAAGTCAGTGTGAGGCGAGGAGCGCAAGAATGGTCATCATCAGTCTGATCGACAATTCGCTCACCGTGCAGGCTCTGGCCGCCAGGGTCCGGGAGACGCTGGGCGGCGGCGAGCAAGGAGGGCAATGACTGTCGTCGCTCGTGCTCGTCGTTGTACCATGACCGGAGCGTTGGTTCTCACGCTGGGGCTGGCCGTCACGGACATGTTCCTGCTGCATGGCTACCTGCCGGCACTCGACTGGGTGCAGTCGTGGCTGCTGGCCGTCACGGGCATCACCTTTCTTACCTATGGCTATGATAAGCTGATTGCAGGGAGTGGAGCAACCCGTGTACCAGAGAGGGTCCTGTTGACGCTGGCGTTTGCCGGCGGTACCGCCGGCGCGCTCCTTGGCATGCGGCTGTTTCACCACAAGACCAGCAAAGAAAGCTTCCTGGAACGGTTCTGGCTGGTCGTCGCTGTTCAGATTGTAGTCGTCGCCGGCTGGTACATCTTCCTGCGTCCGCACTGAGGATTCCTTTACACAAACCAACCGCATTTGCGAACAGGGTCTCCATTTGGACTGAAGTATTAAAGTATTGATATTTCGTGCCCGGAAACCCGCATCACTGCGTAGGGGTTCGAAATGGCAACACTTTCCACTCTGTGATTTCCCACCTCGTGATCGAGTGCGATCGCGGAGACCTCTGCGATCAGAATCCACGAAGACTCAATCTATAACTGGCATCATTGCCAATCTGGTTCAATTTCCAAAATCGGGGGCCAATTCCTGAAAATGGCATTCAATTTCTGGCAGTTTCCACCGCGAAGGCAAACGGCTGAGAAAGCGTGATGATACAGGGGTGTAGATGTTGAGGTACCAGCAACCTGCCCGGAAGAGCCTCGAGGGCGGTACCGAACAATTGACGGAAACACCGTGAGGCACAAGACGAACTGCGACGTTCCCTTTTTCGCGCACGGGAACAATGCATCGTAACCTAGGAGGCAACCATGATCTGGTATCTCATACTTTTCATAGTAGCAGTCGTTCTGATCGTTGCACTGCTCGTGGCTATTGGAAGGCGCAACAAGAGTGCCGATCTAGATGACCCAGAGAATTTCGAGGAAAGCACCTTTCGTGCGCCGAAGGGTGACGATAGGGCAGGCGAAATTGAATCGACGCTCGGCGGACAGGGCTCCGGATGGAGGCCTTAATACTTGGCTCCATGGAACCGCGGCGTGTTCAGAAGAAGACGAGCAATATGACTGTACTTCAATGTCTCATGCCCGCCTGAGCACCGAGTTTCCTCTGACAACACGGCCCGGCGATGCGTACATCGCGGAGCCGTTTCCCTGCTCTGCAGGCTAGTTTTTCGCCAGCTCGATCGCTTTCTTGAGGACAGCATCTCCCGGCAACCAGTGTGCAACGTCCACGTCCGTCGGATCAGATGCTACAAGCTCAAGCCTCATTCGTTCGTCCGCAACCGTTTGCTGCACGACCACGTCCGGCACCGTCTGCGACTCTTCGTTGACTGACCCATCGGGGTTGATACCCATGTCTGCAGGAAACCGCACCACAATCCCCGAGTTTGGCAGGGCAACGACCAGAGGATCAAACCCGATTCCATCACCACCCGTGCGCGTCCCCACCAGCGTCGCCCATCCAGTCGCCTTGGCCCACACGGCGAACGATTCGGCGGACGAGTAGACGGCGTCGTCCACGAGCAGGAAGACGCGTCCCTCGAAGCTGACGGAGTCTTCAGGAGAGACCGTTAGTGGCTGACGCAGGAATGATGTCACGCCTGTGTAGAGGTCAGGTTTGAACCACTCCAGACTAGTCAATTGTTTGGCCGTTTTTCGACGAAACCAGTCTGTTCCGATCTTGTTGCGGATAAACGGAGCACTGTACGCGCCTGACGAGAGCCCGATGGTCATGACAGCCGTCATCGGAGTGAGCAGGAGCGGGGCAACGACGTTCTGTTTCCAATAGGCATCGTCGCCCCCTCCATTGCCACGGATGTCGACGATGAGGGCCTTGGCGGTGCGATTCTCCTTGAGGAATGACTGGATGGTGTCCCGGTCGCGTGCCACGGCTTCATGTGTGAGACTGCGGATCCCGAGGTATGCCACATTGCCGTCATCCAGGACTGCCGTCGTTACATTCGGCTCGTATCTCCTCGACGCCGTCGGGTCCACGCCCTTCAACACGACCCTTACGGGAACGCCGGTCGGCGTCAGTAGACCAATAGTGCGTTCCTTTCCCGGATCACTGTACAGATACAGCCGCGGGAGTATTGAGAGATTGCGGTCGTGATCCCTCGCCAGGGACATTGTGTCACCCAGTGAACGCACATAGTCATTGACCGGCACTCCGTCGACGGCAGTCAGCAGTGAACCCAGGGGGACCTCGGACGGCAGCGCCGCCCCGCCGTAACTCGACTCCGCGACATATGCGCCGTCAACATACTGAAACAGGACGGGCAGATTCGTCGTCGAGTTTTTGGGAAGAACACGCTGCCAATAGTCGTACCAGTCACTGACATTCGAGTTTCCGAGGACCTGACCCCACGGTGACGCACCGGAGTAAACGGATGCAAGGTATGCCACATCATCCCGGCCGCATACCTGCGTATGGCCGTTCTGGATGAGCGAGACGATGCGTGAAAGTTCAAGGAAGTACGAGGCGTCGTCCGGTGTCGTCCGCAGGCGATCCTCGAACTCGGGGGACTGGGCCAGCCAGTCGATTCCCAATTCACGTTTCTTCACCGCGGAATAGGGGAAGTTCTCCTGCAGGATGGTCCGAAGGTACTCAAAGTCGGCGACCTTTTGATCCACGGTGATGGAGGCCCCCGTCCGGGGTTTGGTGACAACGTCCACGTGGCCATGGGCAAGCCACGTCTTCACGCCAACAAGAGCAGTGATAGCAACGACAGCGACAACGACCAGACAGACAAGGATGATCTTTACACTTCTTCGCATGTGAGCCCCCCTTCCTCAGATAATTCATGATAGCACCACTTACATTTGCATCCATTTAGGAATGAACAGAGATACGCCGTAAGCAGTGCAACCGTTGACTACTCAGAAGTCAGGTTACGTTTTGGGTCTTGCGGTAAGCGCTGATGGAATCTGCTGGACGACGGAATGACCGTACTTTTTTCCTTCACTCCATCTCCACCATCGGGCTTGACCGCTGCCTTCGCCTGACGATAATAAGACCAACCGGTCGGTTTGTGCATCTGAGGTCGAACCGTTGGGGGTTACCGTGAAACAGGAAGAACGTTCGCAGGAGACACGAAGCCGCATCCTCGCGGCTGCCGAACAGAGTTTCGCTGAACACGGCTACGATGTGACCAGTGTCGACAGCATCTGTCACGCCGCCGGTGTCAGCAAGGGTGCATTCTATCATCATTTTCCCAGTAAGGCGTCGGTGTTTGTGTCACTGCTGACTACTTGGCTGGCAGATCTGGATCGGCAGTTTGCTGCGATGCAGACCGGTAGCGAATCCGTACCAGAGCAGGTTGCGGCGATGGCGGCAGGGGTGAACGAGATCTACCACGTTGCCGGCACCAAGTGGAACATCTTGCTCGAATTCTGGGCCAAGTCCAAGGCAGACCCCGAAGTGGCACGTAGCACCGTCGAGATGATTCGCAGATACCAGGGCTTCTTCCAGCAGGTGCTGGACCGCGGCGTGTCTGAAGGGAGCCTGCAGGTGAAGAATTCGAATCTGGCAGCGACCCTCATGCTCAGCGCTGTGCTGGGGCTGCTGCTCCAGGGCATCCTGGACCCCGAAGGCCAGGACTGGGGGGCGCTCATGCAGCGTGTACTGGCTATGCTCATGGAGTCCATGGGAGGAAGGAAGCTATGAAGGTCCTGGTAACGGGCGCATTTGGAAACGTCGGAACATACGCTGTCGACGAGCTGTTGCACCGTGGAGCGACCGTTCGGTGTCTGGACATCCCGTCACCCATGTCGAAGCGGAAGGCCCGGCCCTATGCCGGCAAGGTCGAAATCGTTTGGGGCGACATCCGCAACACGGAGGTCGTGGCACGGGCTGTGCAGGGTATCGATGCCATTGTCCATCTGGCCTTTATCATCCCGCCGAAGAGCGAGCAGCGCCCCGCGTGGGCTGAGACTATCAACGTCGGCGGCACGTGGAATCTCCTGCAGGCCGTGCTCACCTTGGGGCGCAGTCCGCGCATTGTCTTCAGCTCGTCGATCGCCCTGTACGGGCGTACGCAGCACCTTGCACCGCCCCGGAAGGCTGACGAGCTGTTGCACCCATACGAGGACTATGCCTACCACAAGTTGACCTGTGAGCACATGCTGCATGCGTCAGGCCTTTCTTGGGTCATCCTCCGGTTCGGCGCCGTTCCTCCCATCGAATTCGGCGAACTGGACCCACTCATGTTTGAGGTGAGGATGGACGATCGCATGGAGTACCTTGCGCCCATGGACGCCGGCGCGGCGGTTGCGGCGGCAGCGATGCTGCCTGGACTGGAAGGAAAAACACTGATGGTCGCGGGCGGGCCGTCCTGCCAGGTGACCGGACGGCAGTTTATGCAGCGCTCATTCGACGCACTGGGCATAGGAATGCTGCCTGAGT
>Ga0209539_1000547_pt1 | contig 21533 bp, 13 predicted proteins | sample BarGraNGADG00312_2_FD_184499 | JGI IMG/M metagenome (GOLD analysis project Ga0209539, IMG submission 184499) | Arctic peat soil microbial communities from Barrow, Alaska - Barrow Graham LP Ref core NGADG0011-312 (SPAdes) (version 2) | ecosystem: Environmental > Terrestrial > Soil > Wetlands >... | reverse complement strand
GAGACAGTGTTGTTGTCCTAAATGAGAATAACGAAAAGCTGGAAACTGAAGTTCTATTCTGGAATCAGGAAAAAGACCTCATCCACACTGACAGGTTTGTTAAAATAACCAGTGAAGATCAGGTAACCCAGGGAATTGGCTTCGAATCAGATTCGCATCTAAAGAGGAGAAGGATCTTTGAGGTGACTTCTGAAATATATCTAAAGGATGAAAAATAATTCTCTCCCGGTACTGTAATTATCATAAGCCACAATCAGCGAAAAAAGAGCTAACTTTGATGCATGAACGTTATCCTGATAATACTTCTGGCGATAATTCTATCTGCGTTCTTTTCGGGCATGGAGATTGCATTTGTCACTTCAAACAGACTCCGGATTGAACTGGACAGGAAGCAGGGTGTATTCGGATCGAAAATAATCAAACTTTTTACAGATAACCCGGGTCAGTATATTGCCACCATGCTTATTGGTAATAATTTTTCGCTGGTCATTTATGGTTTGGTTTTCTCTAAAATCCTTGGAACATTACTCACACCTATAATCGATTCAGATCTTTTGATCCTGATATTAAATACCGTCATCTCCACCGCTATTATCCTGCTGGTAGCAGAGTTTCTTCCAAAGACTATATTCATTATCTCTCCAAATTTTTTTCTTAAATTTTTAAGTATTCCAACACTGTTTTTCTTTTTCCTTTTTTACCCGGTCAGCAAATTTACGCTTGCGGCTTCAAACCTCTTCATCAGAATTTTTTTCAAAATCAGACCTGGAGTAAAAAAGCAGGAAAACCTCATTTTCAGCAAGGTTGATCTCGATCATTTTGTCAATTTGAGCAATCAGAGTAAAGAGGAATCGGAACCGGATCATCACAATATCAGGATCTTCCAGAATGCTCTCGATTTTTCCAATGTAAAACTGAGGGAATGCATGGTTCCAAGAACCGAAATTGAAGCAGTTGACTCCGGGAGTACTGTTGAGCAATTGAAGGAAAAATTCGTAGAAACACGGCTTTCAAGAATTCTCATTTACCAGGAGACAATTGATAACATAATCGGCTATTTTGAATTGAAAGATATCTTTAAAAATCCTTCTGAGATAAGATCAATGACACACAAAATGGCAATTGTTCCGGAAACGATGCCGGCCAATAAACTCCTGAAGCTATTTGTTAATGAAAAAAAAAATATTGCGCTTGTTGTTGACGAATTCGGAGGAACATCAGGAATGGTGACAATAGAAGACGTTCTTGAAGAGATTGTAGGAGACATAGAAGATGAACACGATACAACTGATCTTATTGAAAAGAATGTAGGATATAACGAATATATACTTTCATGCCGTTTCGAGATTGATTACTTGAATGAAAAATACCATTTCAACCTTCCTGAGGAAGATGATTATGAAACGCTTGCCGGCATGATCCTCTTTTATCATGGCAGTATCCCCGGGAATAATGATGTTATAAGGATCGGTAATTTCGTTATCAAAGTGCTAAGGGCTTCAACTACAAGGCTTGAGCTGGTAAATCTGAAGATAGAGTAAAAAAAGAGTAAATTGCCAGGTGTCAGTCTGTTGATAATCAGCTATTTGATCTTAGATTAATATCTATCCTGCACTAAGAACTACGGGACTAATATTCAAAATTTACTTTCCACGAAAATTGAACAATGAAAAAGCCGGTGAAACTTTTCACCGGCTCTAATTCATAGTTATATCAAAGTATCATATTTCTATTTTACTGCATCCCACCAAACACGACTTGTAATGGTTAGCCCTGTAGGCATGTTAGCACCATTATATAATCTCTCATCATCAGGATAAGGTAATCTGCGGGGTATCTCAGTAGTAACTGCTCCAGTTGCTTTAACCAAAACAGGGAAACCAGTCCTGCGCCAATCACTCCATGTTTCAAGCTGAAGGAATGAACTCAGATACTTTTGGTTCATGATTTTTTGAAGAGTGATTGTTCCTGCCGTTATTAAATTATTATTGTACCAGGTACCGTCTCCATAAACTCCTTCACGTTGTAATGAGGCTTTCAAACCGTCATTATAGGCAGTAACTGCCAATGGATCGGCTGCGTTCAAATTAAATCTTGCTTCAGCTTCGATAAATTTAACTTCAGCAAATGATATTAAATAAACAGGAGATTCTGATGATGCGTAAGCAGGACCAATTGGAGCTGCATCAGCATTTAATTCACCAGATTGTGAGCCTATGGTTCCATCAAAATATACAGCTTGCCGAGGATCGCTTGTTGCACTAAGCATACCCATATAAGTCGAATTTGCAGCGACATATCCGGTACGTTCCTGCTCAAACTGGTATGCAGGGTTAGAGTTATTGTAAGCGCTACCGAATACAAATTTGAAATCATCAGCATTACTTGTATATGCATTAGTTATCGCCGCCAAAGCATTAGTGTACGATGTTGCTCCCTTTTGTTTTGCCAGGTGAAGGTTATATCTCGCTTTTAAAGCATAGGCAGTCTTAATCCATTTATCCAAATCACCTTGATAAATCAAATCTTCAACATCAGGACTATATACACTGGAAGCAGAGCCAAGATCACTGATTGCTTCATCAAGAAGTGAGAAAATCGAAGTGTATATTGTTTCCTGCGTATCATACTTTGGTTTTAATCCACCCGTAGCGCCTTTTAACGCATCCGAATAAGGTATATCACCCCATTGATCGGTAGTAACACCCAAATGATAAGCCATTAAAACCTTTGCTATACCTGCATAATGAGGTGAGTTGGTAGTTGCGGCTTTATTCATGAGAGTTTTAGTTGAGATCATTCCGGGAGCATACAAGTTATAACTCCATGCATTTGTAACATCCGATTCACCAATAGTATATATATCAATATCTGCTGATTGACTTTGTAGTCCGGCGAGTTGCTGCATCCAGGCACAGTCCCACCTTGACATTTCACCACCTACAATATATGCAAGGTTGGCTTCAATAGGTGCAACAAGTTGCGCCATGGCAACTTCTGTTGGATTGTTTGGATCCACATTCATTGATGGATCAATCCATTTTTTACACGAGCCTAAAAGCACCGTGATTAACAATATAGAAGAAACTATTTTTTTCATCTTCAGTAATTTTATAAATTAAAAATCAAGTTTCACCCCAAATACATATGACTTGGTATTTGGCATATTAAAATAATCCAATCCCTGGGTATTAGTTGCACCAAACAAATTGGTTTCAGGGTCGATCCCCTTATATGGAGTTGATAACCAAAGATTACGGCCGGTAGCGTATACTTTCAAGTGTTTGATAAAAGTTTTCTTTAATAGATTTCCCAGTGAATAAGAGAGAGTGACTTCACGTAAACGAGTCCAATCTGTTTTTTCAACAAACTGTTCCTGTGCCGGACTTGCACCTCCTGCAATAGTTGAATAGTAATATTGCGTATATGTTGTAGAGATATCGTTTACAACACCTGAAGTAACAAGTGCTCCATTTGTAATGTGACCTTTAATACCATCGAAAACTACAGCTTCGCCTCTGTTCTCGGTAGCTTTTGAGGTACCGAAACCATTCATCCTCGATCTGGTTCCATCCCACATAATACCACCATTTTTGATATCAAGCAGAAATGACAAACCAATTCCTTTGTATGATAATTCATTGGTAATTCCCATAGTCCAATTTGGAGCGATGCCTCCTAAAGACCCCATAACATCCTTCTTGATTGGGTAACCATATCCTGCACCAGCAGCATCATTGATAATTACACGACCCTGATCATCTTTGTAAAATGATGTACTAAACATGCTGCCATAGGCTTCACCTGCTACTACGTTTATTGTACTACCTGTAAATCCTCCTAAACCGATATCAGTTACACCTGGAGCGAGAGTCAACACTTTATTCTTATTCTTTGTAAAGTTTACAGTAATTGACCAATTAAAATCAGGAGTAGTTATAGGAACCACATTGCCCATAATTTCAATCCCTTTATTTTCCATAGTTGCTGCATTCATGTATTGGGCATTAAATCCAGAACTACCGGTTACAGGAACAAAAATTAACAAATCTTTGTTTTGGTTGTTGTAGTAGGTAATGTCAAAACCTATCCTGTTGTTTAATAATTTTAACTCGAGACCAATCTCTCTTGACATAAGTCTTTCAGGTGTAATTGTTGGATTAGCCAGAGTATTTGAAAGTTTAAAACCAGCAATGTTGTTGAAAGGGAAAGAATCACCTGTAGCCCAACCATCTGAAATTGAACCCAGAGTATAAGTATTCTGTGTGTTATAGGGTGTTGCATGGTTAGCAATTTCTGCATACGAAGCTCTAAGTTTTCCAAATGACAGAATTTTATTTCCTTTTAAGACTGGCAATTCGGTAAAGATAAAACCAATACTAGCTGATGGGAAAAAGAAACTATTATTAGCTTCTGGTAATGTTGTTGACCATTCATTACGTCCTGTAAAGCCTAAATATACCATACTTCTGTATGAAAATTGTACATCAGCATACAGAGCAGCAGTACGATATTTTGAAATACTCTCACGTACCAACTGTGATGAAGTATTCGAAATATGATAAAAATCCGGAACAACAAAACCGGTACCCTGAGTATAAAGTTGTTGATAACTACTCTGAAACATGTTTTGTCCTACTGTTATATTTGTGGAAAAGTCTGTAAACAATTCCTTCGTATAATTGATAGTTAAATCGGAATTGAGGTCGTTGTTGAAATGGTGGTCTTCCTCTTGTTGTCCATCAGGAATGTTTGATGACAGTAAAGCAGTATGCCCGCTTCTTCTATCAATATATAAGTCATTCCCAAGTTTGTAAGTTACAGTCATGTTAGCAATTGGATTATAAACCAGAGATACATAACTTAATATTCTGTCAACCTGATCTTTAAATATATTCTTATTAACTGTCCAGTTTGGATTATCATACGATGGTGAATACGCACGCTGAGTTCCATCAGCATACATATATGAGTCTTCAAATTTGTAACCATCCTTCCCATGACCATTATTAATATCAAATGATGGAGTTTCACGCAAAAGTCCAAGCATAACACCAGAGGTATTTGAGCCCTGTTGCATCCTTTCTCCACCAGAACGAATGTAATTTGCACTACCTGATACCTTAACCTTTGAACCTAATTTGGTTTCCCCGGTTAACTTTACAGAAGTTTTTCCAAAAGTGTTATTAGGGACAATTCCGTTAACTGATGAATTTGCTATAGACAAATAAAAATTTGCATCTTTATTTCCACCTGACAATGACAAATTATTATTAATTGTTAATCCAGTCTGAAAGAAATTATCTGCATTATTGTAAGCCTGAGCAAGTAAATCCTGATTAGCTGTTGGAGCTGTTGCCAGAACTAATCTCCCATTTTTATCACGGGGATAATCAGTAGCGCCATCATAACGCATATCTGAAATTTTTGGTCCCCAGCTGCTGGTAGTCGTAGTACCATATACACCATTACTACCCTGAGCATACATCATTTGCATTTCAGGCATTTTATTCACCTTGTCAATACCAACTGACGAAGAGAAACTTACAGCCATTTTACCATCTGCGCCTCCACCCTTCTTGGTAGTAATAATAACAACGCCATTACCTGCGCGCAATCCATAAAGGGCAGTTGCAGCTCCACCTTTCAATACCGATATTGTTTCAACGTCATCGGGGTTAAGGTCTATTGCCCTATTAGAATAAGCAACACCACCTCCAAGGTTATTTATACCATCATCCGGATTTCCCGAATAATTCATTGAGTTGTCTATAGGAACTCCATCAACAACAAATAAAGGTTGATTATTTCCGGTAATTGAGTTTTGACCACGAATAGTAATAAACGAAGATGCACCTGCAGTTCCAGCTGAACTTGTAATGTTCACACCGGCTACCTTACTAGTAAGGGCAGAAAGCACGCTACCAGTTTCCGCGTTGTTTATTTTATCACCATTCACGTCCTGCACGGCATAACCAAGAGATTTTCTCTCTCTTGAGATTCCCAGGGCAGTTACAACTACTTCGTTCAAACCTACAAGGTCTGATTCCATAGTGACATCTACTACTTTGCGTCCTGAAATAGCAACCTCAAATGTTTTCATCCCAATATAGGAGAATGTCAATGTGGTCGCACTTTGAGGTGCGGAAAGTGAAAATTTTCCATTTAGATCTGTTATGGCACCCACTGTAGTGCCCTTAACCTGAACTGTTACTCCTGGAATTGGACCTTCCCCTGCAACAGAAGAGGTAACCGTACCTGTAATGACTATTGTCTGTGCCAATAAAGTGTAGCCACTTATAAACACAAACAACACAATCAGTAGAAATAGTTTCTTCATACGAATTAGTTTTAGGTTTTAATTTAAGAACCAAATATAGAAGTTCTTACTATTACCTCCAAACAAAAAAGACATTTGATTTTCAAGGCAGTGCTAACTAACACTATATCAGATGTAAATCAATATTTTCTTTTATATTTTTTACATCAAAGCTAATAAATAAGCCATCAGGTTATTAAAAAAAAGAGGCTGATCTCCTGCGAGTCAGCCTCCTGTTTTAAAAATAATAACTATTCTCAGAAAATATTCTGTTTAGAATTTATCCCAGAAAAGTATTGCATTCGTTGTTGACGAATTCGGAGGAACATCAGGTATGGTGACAATAGAGGATGTGCTTGAAGAAATTGTAGGAGACATCGAAGATGAACACGGTACAACTGATCTTATTGAGAGGAACGTAGGACATAACGAATATATACTTTCAGGCCGTTTCGAGATTGATTACCTGAATGAAAAATATCATCTCAATCCTCCTGAGGAAGATGATTATGAAACTCTTGCCGGCATGATTCTTTTTTATCATGGCAGTATCCCCGGGAATAATGATGTTATAAGGATCGGCAATTTCGTTATCAAAGTGCTGAGGGCCTCAACTACAAGACTCGAGCTGGTAAATCTGAAGATTGAATAACGGTTACGACAGAATACCTAATTCCTTTTTTTATCATCTACTCTATTACAACAATCTGATAATTCTGCCTTAAAACTTCACCTTTTGAATTTATTCCATTTAGAATGACCAGGTATTTGCCCGGAGTATCTGAAGTTGCAAATGAAATTTTTGTAGTACTGCTTTTGCTAATTTCTAATTTTGATTCCCAGTATAATGTATTTCTGGTATCAGGAATATGTTTCTTTTGATTAAGTATTTCTGGAAAATAAATACTATCTGCCAGAAAGCCATATTTGAGAAATACACCCGATGATGGCAAATCGATACCGGCAAAATCACCACGTCTGGATATGATGTTAATAATTCCTCCATATGTTTGATCTCCTTTTACATACAGTTGATTTACCACTTCTATCCGGGAAATATTAAGTGGTGAAATAGCCAAAACCATGGCAGGGTTATCAATAGCTACAAGGTCGACGAGAGTAAGCGGGTCAAGATCAGTAAGTCCGGTCTGTGGCCCCAATACTTTGAAATATTTTTTACCCTGACGAATTCTGACTTTGGCTAAATTTAAAAGTTCAGTAAAATAGTCTTCAAGGGAAGGCATTTGTACATAATTATCAAAATAAAGAATTTCATTTGGTTTGCCGTAAAAAGCCTGATCTTCAGATTGGTTATTCACCCCAACAGGAATTGAATCATCTTTAAAATAGGATTCCAGCTGAACGTTAACAGCCATGTTATAAGCAGCTTCACGTTCCTGCTGAGTCAAAGAGAATATGTTTGAAGGTAAATGAACCGGAATTGTGCAATAATCATTATCTATCAGTATTTTGGGATCAGAGGAGACAGTATTCTCTGTACAAAGAAATAAGTCACGGAAACCAGTATAATCAGGTAATGAAAAGTAAAACCTTCCTGATGAATCTGTTTGCATAGACATAAAGTCCCTTCCTCTCCCTATAATTGATAAATTTACCCGGGTACCTGGTAATGGAATCGAAGTCTTATTATCTATAAGTTTCCCGGTAATAGAGAGACCTCTGGATTCCGGATAAAGGAATTCTCTTTTCTCAAATTTTCCAATATCTGAAAGTTTCAACTCGTTTTTGGAGATTGAGAATTCCGGTACAACAGAAAGGCTTAATTCTTTCCAGTCAGATCTGGAAGAATCAGTTTCATTAATTGATAAATGTACCATATCGCGGGTTGTATATTGAGACTTGTCAGACGAAATATGGAAAGGGGCTCCTGTTATTACAGGATTATTAATACTATTGCTACTGACAGCGGTATTATTTTTATCGGCAAAGACTTGAAATTCACTCCTTCCGGCATTTACAATTTTGAGAGCAGTATAGTTATAAGTGAGGGGACCATAATTACGCATAAATTTTGTATAAGCCCTTAAATAGTACCCACCTGTTATAAGATCGCCGGGGATTGTAATATAACCAAAAGTGAATGAATTTCTAATAAGAAACTTATTCCCGGCTATCTTGTCCCCTTCAGGCGAGATAATCTCAACATACAATACCCGACTTGAATCAACAATATTAATTCCAGCGTTGGTTTGAATAAAGGCTGAGAAGAGTATTTTTTCACCTGCTGCATATAAAGTATGGTCAGAAAATAAAACCACTCTTTCGCCTGTCTGAATTGAATCGTTTTGATTTCCATTCAGGATTAAGAGATGAGTAAAATTCAAAACCAGCAGAAAATATATTTTAAGGTTTATCCTGTTCATCTTAGTATAGCCAAAAATCCGGTTTTATATTAGTCCCGCCCAAGGTTAAGCAATCTACACAATATTTACTGAGACAGATCATTAAATATGTTCTGCTGTTTCCTGCCAAATAAACTGGATATGCTGACGGGGAAATTGCTTTAAATCCCACCCTCACTCCCAGAGTATCAGCAGTACAAAAAGTAGTGAAATCTAAAGTAAAGTTTTCCACACTTCTTAGAAATATCCGTTTAGATTTTACGGATGATGCTCCAAAAAAACCAAGTACTTTCTGATCCGGATTAGAATTGTTATGAAGATTGCCTTCTATAGAAAGGGGTTGTTTTTCATATAAACCTCCCTGTTCGCTGCCGTTAATGCGTAACTGATCCCAATATGAGTACGCCGCTTCACTCAAAGCATATTGATTAATTAGAAGACTATAACCATACATAAGTTTGGGTGTGTGATTGTCAACAAAATTAAGAGGCAGCTTGTAATATTTATTTTCAACAAGATTTTTAGTAGATAATGTATATATATTTTTTACAAGTTGAGTTGACCAACATACTTTTCTTGAATAGTCAGGTGGGATAATACGATGTACCGTTCCATCGTACCACCATTCTCTTGGATAGTCCACCTGGTATTCCCAGGTCTCGATTGCTTCCCATCTGAAAAAATGGCTGTTTAGGTTTCCTCCATTCAGATCGGTATAAAATTGTAACCCTATTGTTACCTGTCCGGGAATGTTTGTAGGAATCTCTTCCCTGCTATAATAAACAGAATCGACTGGCGGACATTCGCTCATCCGGTCAAAATCCGATTTTATATTAACCCCATCAGATGTAAGTATTTCAACCTTAAATGAAGTTCCCGGAGTCATAAAGTTTGATGCAATCTTCACTTTATATATTCCTGCCTCTGCTTCCTGCATCGTAAATTGGTTTCCCTTATCATCAAAGATACGGGCAGAACAACCGGAAACAGGTATATATTGAGGATCGCCAATTGATGAACTGGTTGATATTGAAACTATCTGATAATCTGAGTTGTCTGAAACCTGACCCGTAACCACAAATTTATTTAGATTTTTGCTGTCTATATGAGGTTCAAAAGGCATTATGCAGGATTGGAGCATAATGGCCAGCATCAGGAATTTTATAAAATTGCTATTCTGTAGCATAATTTCCGAGTTTAAAAAGCCATGTTGCTGTGAAAATTGGAACATCTATTACTGAATACATATAGCTTTTAATTATTCCATTTTCTGTTTTAAAATATACAGAATATGGGTTCTTCCGGCCGGCCGCATTATAGAGATTCAGTATAAGTGAGCTGTGCATGAATTTACTTTTTCTAAGATTTCCTTCAAAAGTAAGAGAAAAGTCTGCTCTGAAATAGTTGGGAATACGGTAAGCATTGCGTTTTGAATAATCGAGGTAGGGAGTATTGCTGACAAAATAAACTGATTCAGGGTATGTTGTTGGTTTACCGGTCTGGTAAGTTAATATTGATGAAAGTATAATCCGCCTGGTATAATAATAGTTTAATACCACATTTAAAGAATGGGGAATATCGTAATTAGCCGGGAAAACTTCGCCATTATTAATTTTATTCCATGAATGTTCGCCATTAATCTGAATTAAGGACCTCGAATATGTGTATGAAAACCATCCTTCCAGTTTACGTCCGCTTCTTTTTACATAAACCTCTATACCATAAGCTTTCTGATTCCCCTGCACTACAGAAGTTTCCACCAGAGGATTTTTCAGAAAGTCAGCTCCATCCTTAAATTCGGGGCTATTATAGGAACGCTTGTAGAATACCTCAGCCGATGTCTCCAACCCGTTTTTTGGAAGATTTCTAAAAACTCCCAATGAAATCTGGCTACTCTTTGATGGAAGCAGATGGTAATCAGCCAGCTTCCATTGTGTATTAGGGGCTAAGCTGGTATTTGTATTAAGCATAAAAAGATTCTGATGCATCTGATTAAACGCCAACTTAACTGATCCGTCCTCGTCAGTTTCTAACTTTATGGCTATCCTGATATCAGGCTCATGGTACCAGCGTATAACCTGATTTTTTCCATATGTCAGAGTATCATTAATATATCTTACATCTATTGGCGCACCCTCGCTATAGGTGTAAGTTGTAACCGGACCTATCGGAGTAAATAATGCATACCTTAATCCAAGGTTTAGATTGAGCCATGATTTTATATCGTACGAGTCTGAAATAAACAATGAACTTTCAATTCCAATATCTTTTCCCAGAACCACTTCACTTATCAGTGATTTTTGTCCATAAGGAAGTAGTTTCCTCCTGTCAAGCTTATAGAGTATTATGTCTGTACCATATTCAAGAGAATTTTTCTCATTCAGCAGCTGTCTAAAGTTTAAACGAGTCTCGTAATGGTCCATTTTATAAGAGTGTTGAAAAGCAGACGAGATTTCCAGATTATCTATGGTGGAGAAAGTGTACCTCGATGCAATGAAAGCTAACTCCCCTCGCAGAGAGTTAGTGTAATTATGGCCGATTATTAAGGAAGCACCGGAATTAGAATAGCTATAACTGTTTATAGTCGAAAGACCAAGATGGTCATAGCTGTGGTACAAAAACAACGATAATTGTGTTTTTTCAAAATCCCAATTTACACCCCCCGCCAAATCATTAAAGTTTGCGTTACTCTTATTTAGAGTTGTGTCTCTTATTCTTGAGAGTATCCAATCAGAGTAAGTGGATCGGGCGCTTATCAGAAACGAACTTGTGTCCTTTTTAAGCGGGCCTTCCAAAACTATATTGCCGGTTACCGGACTAATACCACCACGAGCTGCAAATCGTTTCCTGTTTCCCTGTCGTGTTGTAATATTAAATACTGAAGCGAGTCTTCCACCGTATTGTACTGGAATATGTCCTTTATAAATCGAAAAATCTTTTACAATATCCGAATTAAATGAAGGAAAGAAACCAAACAAATGAGATGTATTATATACTGGTATTCTGTTAATATAAAATGCATTTTGGTCAAAGCCCCCGCCACGAACATTGAGGCCGGCACTACCTTCACCGACACTGACAATGCCGGGAAGTGTTCCTGAAACCTTAAGAATGTCGCGTTCCCCCATCATCATTGGCAATGATCTGATTGACTTTACCGATATCTGATCAAGTCCCGGTTCTTTGACCCTGATGTTAGACTGACGTTCGCTGCTAATGACAACTTCCTCCATCTGAAAAGTGGTTTTTTTCATTCCGACTGTAAAGTTACCATCGGAAAGTACTTCGAGCACGTACTTCTCCTTTTCATATCCCATATATTCTAATAGAGCATTGTATTTCCCAGGGGAAAGAGCAATTGTAAAAAAACCATTCTTATCAGTAAGAGCACCACTTCTTGTCTGAGTTATGTAAATGGTAACAAAGCTCATTGGTTCTCCTGTTTCTTCATCTAATACCCTGCCAAGTACTTTAGCTTTGGTGTTACCTGTACTTGTTCCTGTTCGTCCTATTGTTATGGTCTGGATTACCCCGGGTATTCGGCCGGTTATATACCGCTCTTCACTTTCAGTAATTGCCTGTTCTTTTTGAACTACTGTATCCATTTGCTTTGTAATCTGTTCATATGAAGGAAGGTCAGAAATGAGTTTGGCGTTTTGAAGAATCACAAGATTGTCGTGCCAGATAGAAATTTCCCGACCGGAGTCTCCCAGGATTTTTTTTAATGCGGATAGAACGGTAATTCTATCAGAATCAAGAGTTACGCTAAGATTTTTTACCCAATTTTCCTGATAATAAATGGTTACTCCGGTTTCGCGTAATACTAACTCGCAAAACTCCGAAAATGGAACATTTTTAAGGTGACAAGACAATATTTTTTCGGGTCCCTGAGCCTGCAAAGTCAACCGAAACAGCAGCAAACATATGAGTAAAACTCCTGATTTCATATTGTCTACAGTGAATTACAATAGGAGATTAATTCCGTCATAGTTTTATCTGTTACCTTTTTTACATTTATTTTGTTCTTCCTAAGGTATTCTTTTATAACAGTACTTTTGTCTGAGTCAAACAGGGAATAAAATATTTTGTTATTCCTGTACTTTAGAACACTGCCACCAGTATAAAGATACATCTCTTTCTTTGCAGATGTAAATGTATATTTTGGGGATCCCTGCACATTGTCAAGTTCCAGATCTTTTTCCCAGAAATACAATATTCGATTGGGGCCGGTTCCCATAACCTGGTAGATCTTTTTCGTTGTATCCTGTGACGTAATCACTTCAAAATCCAAATCTTTGAACCTGAATGATTCGAGCCAGGCATCAGAGATAATTATAACGTCGGTTCCAGACAATTTGTTTTTATACTTCAAAATCAGTTCCTGGTTATAAATGTCATAATTCAGCGCCAGGTTATTGAACGTTACACCCCGAATTGTAACAGAACCATTTTCAAACTGGCTGTCGTTTAAGTACTGACTTCCGCCAGTAGCTGATGGAAGAAAATAAGTATAACTTCTTCCGTTATAAAGCAATGGGTCTAAACCATAAATATTGCCTCCATTTTCTCCAGGTTGCTGAGCCGAAACAACTAAAAATTTAACTAATAGAGAAAAAGAAATTAATATCCTAAATAATAAAGTCATCCTTTTAATGAAAATTACTAGAGTTAACTAATGTTCTATTCAACATTTCACTTTTTTTGAAAATTAGTTAATTAATTTGAATTTTACTGATACGAATTTTCTAAAACCCCAATTGAAAAATAAAAAGAGGCTGATCTCTTGCGAGTCAGCCTCCTGTTTTATTAATTTTAACTATTCTCTGAAATTATTCAGATTAGAATTTATCCCAGAAAAGTTTAGTCAAAGGTGAATCGCCGCCAATTTTTGCTGCAGCTGCAGTGTAATTTGTAAAGTTTAATGTCTGCTCTGAAACAGCAAAGGTATATCGTGTAGGAACTTTATCTATACCTTCAACATGGAGTGTAGGCGCTACCAGAACCGGGAAATCTAATCTCCTGTAAGTAGTCCATGCAGTAAAACCACGCTCAAAATAAGCTAACCATGCCTGCGTTCCTATTTTTTGTTTGTATGTGCCAACGGCAGTAGTATAGGCAACAGTAGGCTGTGCAAGATATGCAGCTGCGTCCGAAGCGGTTCCACCCCAATAAGTTATTGAAGCAGTAATTGCGTTGTTGTAGTGTGTTTCATCTGTGCCACCAACAATAAATCCTCTTGCTGCTGCTTCTGCGAGCAGGAATTCAGTTTCAGCGTAATCCATTATAACAACTTCTCTTGTTGCAGATAACAAGCCAGGATTTACATGTGAAAATGCATCGTAGGAATTAGGACTTCCCTGTTTCCCACCTATAAAAGCACCTCCAACAGTTGAAGCATAAAACTTGAGCCTTGGATCGGCAGCTGTAACAGTTAAAATAGTTCCTGCAGGAGTAGTCGGCTGCATAGCGTCAATCAGATTGCTTGTAATAACAAAGTCAGAACGACCGCTAACTACAAGCTCGGTATAAACAGGGTTCTGGTTAGGAGAAGCTGCCAAATATGTCAATGCAACTTTATCGCCTGCTGCAAATACTTTTGGAGCAGCGGCTTCAATAACAGTTTTAGCATACGCAGCATCCAGATCAGCCAGCATAATACCCATTCTCAATTTCAATGAGTTGCCAAATTTAATCCACTTTGCAGTGCCGGCAGCGGTTCCAAGGAAGATATTGTCATATCCGGTAGACATACCTGCAGTTGTAGGGTCCATCTTCGCAAGAGCTGCATCCATTCGGGCAATCAGATCTTTGTAGATAGTAAGACCGTCATCATAAGCAGGTGTTGGATTTGTATAATCAAGCGCTTTTGAATATGGCATATCCCCATAGGTTTCAACCAGGTTGCTCCATGCATAAATAGACATAATTTCAATTATTCCTAACTGATTATCTTTTTGTGCCTGGGAAATAGTTGTACCTGGAATGACAGTAATAGCACCAATAAGTCTGGCTGCGTCTTTGTAATTTGCCAAAGCTACACGGTACAATGAATTCATGTGGTTTGCAGGTACAGGGCGGGTAACCATATCGTAACGGCTTTCGTCAGGGTATGTAGTCTCTGCCCAATGCTGAACCCAAAGCTCAGTATTATTATTGTTTACGTTTGGGGTAAACATCTGGTTCACCAATGCTCTGGTTGCTCCATTGTACAAAGATTCTCCAGGAACCACAGTAAAGTCTTTCTTGTTAACATTGAGATCTTCCAATTTACTGCAAGCAGAAAATAATATGAAGACCGATAGAAATATGAATATTTTTTTCATATGTTTCAGAATTAGAAATTAAATTTTACGTTGAAGCTGAAATCGCGGGTGCTCGGAAGCGAACCGATTGAGTAGCCCTGAACATTACCAGCAGCCAAACCAGATTCAGGATCAGCATAAGGCAAATTCTTGTGCAAGATCCAAAGGTTAGAACCTACAAAACCTACTGAAGCGCCTTTAATAAAAGTATTTTTCAACAGTGATGAAGGTAAAAAGTATGAAAGTGTTACTTCTCTCAGTTTTACATAACTGGCGTCATAAATAAATGCTCTGTGAGGTTCAACAGCGTATCCCCAACCATCAGAAGTAGTAGCATCAACACGTGTTGTGTTAGGTGTACTGCTTGTAATGTTGCCATCAGCATCCCTGACTACATTGACACCATTAATAATATAACCACCGCTTGTTGCATCGCCGGTAATAGGATCTCTTACAGGATTTCCAAGATCATTTTTTATAACAGTCTCAGGATAAAGTCCGCTTGACATACCGTAATACATATCGAGCGAATAAATATCACCACCTTGCTGAATGTCAACCAGAAAACTTAGAGAAACATTTTTATAGGATAAAGTATTGCTGATACCGCCGTTCCAGTCAGGGGTTACATTCCCTATAACTTCAGTTGCGGTTTTTGACTTAACAGGGAGGCCTGTTGCAGCACTGATTATTTTATTCCCATTTGCGTCATAAGTATAATCATACCCTTTGAGAGCGCCATAAGGCTCATTTAAAGCAGCATTCACGGTTACACCACCCTGGAATGCTCCTATCTGAAGGTTGGTGATACCAGGGTAGAGGGAAAGAACCTGGCTTTTATACGTCGACCAGTTAACAGATATGTCCCACCTTAATCCACCTTGCATAACAGGAGTTCCTTTAAGCATAAGCTCTATCCCCTTGTTTTGAAGTTCACCGGAGTTAACAGTAAGAAATGCATATGCCGATGTTTGGCTTACAGGTACCCCCATAATCTGATCAATTGAATTTGTCTTATAAAGGGCTAAGTCAAAGCCAAGTCTGCTTTTGAAGAATGAAGCTTCCAAACCTGCTTCGATACTTTTTGTACTTTCGTTTTTAAGGTCAGGATTCTTCTTTGTTGACGGAAGTCCGTTATTTGCCCCGTTCATTGGAGTGTTCACAACGTATGTGTCAATTAACTGGTCATATCCTGCAAGGTTACCAACCTGTGCATAATTCAAACGAAGTTTACCAAAAGATAACCAGTCCTTCTTTAACACTTCCGAGAAAATAAAGGCACCTGTAACTGATGGGTAGAAATATTTATTATGAGCCACCGGTAAGGTAGAAGCATAATCCTGACGTGCCGTAGCATCTAAATACAGGAAATCCTTATAACCTAACGATACGCTTGCAAACTGACTTCTAACGCCAATTTTTGAAAGAGTTTCAACAGGATAAGGAAGAGGACTTAAACTATTCTGAATTGAATAGATTCCGGGAACAAATAATCCGCCATTTGTTGAGTTTGAAAAGAATGAGTTATTTGTTCTTCTTTCATTCGCACCAATAAATCCGTTCAGGTTAAGGTCATCAGTAAGTTTTTTCTTAAAGTTCAACATGAGGTCGAAGTTAAATTCACTGAAAGTATTATCTCTTCTCAGATAACCTGATTTCTGGCTGGCCCTGCTTACTCCGAAGGCTGTTGCAACACTACCAACTGCTCTTCTCTCTTCCTGAAATTCAGAATATGCATCTACTGCTACACGACCAAAGACATCTAACCAGTCGGTAATTTTATAAGTAACTGCCATATTGCCGATTGTACGGGTCCTTGTATCGTTCTGATAATTCTGATACCTCTGGAAATATGGATTATCAGTATAGATCGGGTAGTTGAGTGCAGAATTATAGTTCCATGTTAAGTTACGTTTTGTCAATTCATAGGCTGTTAACTGATCTTTGTAATCGAGGTTTGTCTCAGCCCACTGACGCATGTTTGACAGAATGTTATCGTTATAACCGGTAGAGTTACGACCTGTAGCAGCCTGCTTGATAAAGTTAGCAGATGCAGTTGCTGTAAGTCTTTTTGTAACATTCCAGGTGCCATTAACTAAAAAGTTATCCTTGTTTAATTTGCTGTTAGGCATTAACCCTTTTGTATTATAGTTATTGTAGGACATTCTAAGTGAACCTGTAGTAAAACTTTTATCAATAGCGATTGAGTTTGAATAAGTTACAGGTTTATCAAAGAAAGTAATCGGACCGTTTTCGGCAGGTAGCCAAGGCTTGGATTGCTGGTACCATGGTGATTCAGGGTCAACTGAGTACCATCCCCATACTGGATGTCCGTCGAATTTAGCGCCATACGACGCATCTTCAGTTGTTGGAACCCAATCCAAAATAGGATTATTAACAGGGTCAGTAGTTGTTTTCGAACCTGATGCTGTTCTTCTTTCAAACCAACCATCAGCGGTAGGACCGTAAAATTGGCCATAGCCAGCACCATACTGTTGCTGATAAGTTGGGAAAGTTGATTTATCAATTGAGCTCATTGTAATACTCGAGTTTATTGATACTCCAACACCATTTACTCCTTCTTTACCTTTTTTTGTTGTGATCATAATTACGCCACCAGATGCACGTGAGCCATAAAGGGCAGCTGCAGAAGATCCTTTCAAAACGTTTATTGACTCAATATCCTCAGGGTTAATATCGCTGGCGGCATTACCATAGTCGTATCCAACAGCACCGGTATTCTGACCGGAATATGATCCGATATTGTTATTTATAGGAACTCCATCAACAACATACAAAACCTGGTTTGTATTTAGTAATGATTTACTACCACGAACTATTACGTTTGTAGAACCACCCATGTTCTGGTTCTTTTTGATTACAACGCCTGCCAGTTTACCTGAAAGGGAGTTCATGAAGTTTGATGTTTTCACTGTTGCGATTTCATCGCCGCTAACCCGCTGTGTAGCATAACCAAGCGATTTTTTCTCGCGGGAGATACCCAGTGCGGTAACTACAACCTCATCCAAACCCAGAAGATCGGGTTCCATAATAATATCAATTACTTTACGGCCTCCGATTGCAACTTCCTGTTTTTTCATCCCGATATAGGAGAAAACGAGAGTGGTGGAATTCTGTGGCGCTGTAAATGAATATTTTCCATTCATATCTGTAAGGGTACCAACAGTTGTACCTTTAACAGTAATTGTAACACCAGGAATTACACCTTCCCCCTGAACTGAAGAGGTAACCGTACCAGTAATGACTATTGTCTGTGCCAATAAAGTGTAGCCACTTATAAACACAAACAAAACTATCAGCAGAAATAGTTTCTTCATACGAATTAGTTTTAGGTTTTAATTTAACAGCCAAATATATGGCAACTTTATTTAATCTCCAAACTAAACAATTTTATTTTAAATTTTTTTGAACTCCTTTATTAATATATAGTAATCGAACCAAGATTGATTCAAAACATGTAGAGACAGGTCTGAGACCTGTCTCTACTACGACGAATATAATTAATCACAGAATTATTTGTTATTCAAATTGTTACAATTCTAGTAGAGTAATTTTATCGTTCCAATTCCCCAGGGTATATTTTTAGCCAGAAAAAATTTTCTGAAGAATTTCATATAACAGAATCATGACTAAATCCCTGAAAAATGAATTTAAATCCTCTGTTTCTTTTTAAAAATCCGACCGGAGAAAGCTTCTTTCACTGCGTGAAAGGATGATATATTGTTTAACATAACTTAAACTATCGGCATTGAAATTTGATGTTAGAAGAGATGTACGTTTCAAAAACCAGGCAGAAACGCGTTTTCAATAACCGGAAAGAGACGCGCAAATTGAGTGTCTCTACTTTTTCCTTAATTCTATGGCTGCGATGCACAATTCTTTGTACATTTCTTCACCCAGTGCCCTGATTAATGCCTCTTTTAGAAATTCATATACATATATTCTCTCCTGAGTCCCTGCTTTACGTGCAGGTGAACAAATTGAAAGTTCTTCATAATTAACCGCCCTGAAATCAGAATAGTTTTTGATTCGAACAGGGAAAAGATGACAGGATAACGGCTTCCTGAATGTGATTTTACCATCAGACCATGCCTGCTCAATACCGCACATAAAAACTTTACCTTTAAGAGTTGTATAGGCACATTCTTCATTACCTACAAGAGGTGTTACTCTCTCGTTTTCAAAATCCGTTACACTCCTTCCTTTCTCTTCAATTGCGGCAACACCCTCACTTCTTATATAGGGTTTAACCTCATCCCATATATCATCCAGAATAAGTGTCTCTTCAAGACTCAATGGTGCACCAGAATCGCCATATCTGCAACAATTTCCAAAGCATACAGGAAGATCGCATCTGAATTTTTTTTCGAGAATATCGAAACTGAAAATGGTATCGTCGATTCGCAGCATAATTTTTTTGCCCCCCTTCCCCCCTAAAGGGGGGTTAAATCTCGTTGTATATCCAAATTTTCTCAATGTTCGAGCATTAGCCCCCCTTTAGGGGGGTTGGGGGGCCAACACTCATAGACGGAAGGAACTATACAAGAACTTTCCCTGTCATATCTTTTGGTATAGGGATACCCATTATTGTAAGTAGCGTTGGCGCTACGTCGGCAAGGATTCCCTCATTGATCTTTTTATAGTCATCACTTACCAGAATACAAGGAACAGGATTAAGTGAATGAGCCGTATTCGGGGATCCGTCTTCATTTAATGCCTTATCAGCATTTCCGTGGTCAGCTATTATAAGTACTTCAAATCCTGAATTACGGGCTGATTTAATTACGATACCAGCACATTCGTCAACGGTCTTAACTGCTTTTTCAATCGCCTCATAAACACCTGTATGACCAACCATATCCCCGTTTGCAAAATTCAGACAAATAAAGTCAAACTTTCCTGATTCAATCGCCTTAACAACGGCGTCCGTAACAGCGTAGGCACTCATTTCCGGTTGCAGGTCGTATGTTGCAACTTTGGGTGAAGGTATCATTATCCTCTCTTCATTATTGAATTTCTCCTCCCTCCCGCCGGAGAAAAAGAAAGTAACATGGGCATATTTCTCGGTCTCTGCTATTCTGAGCTGATGTTTCCCTGCTGCTGCAAGAACCTCTCCTATAGTATTTTCGGCATTATCTTTCGGATATATGACATGAAGCCCTTTAAATGTAGCATCATAAGGAGTCATTGTACAATAGTACAAGGGAATGGTTTTCATTCCATTCTCAGGCATGTCTTTTTGAGTAAGAGCAATTGTCAGCTCTTTTGCCCTGTCGTTTCTGAAATTAAAGAAAACAATAACGTCACCCTCTTTCACTTTCCCGACGGGATTACCATTATTATCAGTAACAACAATCGGCTTCATGAACTCATCGGTGACTCCCTTATTATAGGATTCCTGCATAGCATCAACCATATTACCGGTTGGCGTTCCTATACCGCTGACAATCAGATCATATGCTTCCTTAATTCTTTCCCACCTCTTATCACGGTCCATCGCATAGAATCTTCCGACAAAGGATGCAACTTTTCCATTCGACTTTTTAAGATGATCTAAAAGATCCCTCATATATCCGATCCCACTGCGGGGATCTGTATCGCGACCGTCGCCAAAGCCATGAATGAAGACATTCTTCAATCCATAATCCATTGTCATATCGCATAGATAGTAAAGATGTTTATCAAGGGAATGAACACCTCCGTCGGAAAGCAAACCCATAAAATGAACCTGTTTGTTATTATCACGGGCATAAGAGAATGCATCTGTTAAGATCTTGTTTTTTTTGATATCTCCTGTTTTGCATTCCTTATTTATCTTAACCAGGTCCTGATATATAACTCTTCCTGCACCAATATTCAAATGGCCCACTTCAGAATTTCCCATCTGTCCATCGGGCAATCCTACGTCCTCGCCTGACGCATGAAGTCTGGAATTTGGAAAATTATTTTTATACCATGTAAGGTTTGGTGTCGGAACCTGGCTAATCACATCTGCCCTGGAACCATCGCCAATTCCCCAGCCATCGAGTATCATAAGTAGTGTTTTTCTATTTTTCATCAGCTTAAACTAAATAATTATGAAACAAAAATTAAGTACCCTTGTTCGGGGTACCAAACCGGCGACAAATTTAGTTAAAATTGCCACATGCATACAAATAGTAGATAAAAACCAAATTACGGGATATCTGTAATATTAAATCGGACTGGAAAGCAATGATTTAGCAACAGGAATTATGAGATCTGAGTATTTCAAATCAATGAGAATTCCTTTGTACAATAAAGATAATTTGATTCTTTAGTTTTTATTCCAGGAGAATCATTTTACTCACCACTGATCTTTTGCCATTCATTAGCTTACAGATGTATGTTCCGGGGAATAAGCCTGATGAATTCCATTCGATTGAGTAGGATCCAGCAGCCATTTGTTTATTCACAAGTGTTTTTATTTCTTGTCCCATAGGATCAAACACTTTCAAAGTAACCAAACCTGATTCCGTAACATTATAACCGATTGTGGTAGACAAATTA
>Ga0209539_1000546_pt1 | contig 21533 bp, 13 predicted proteins | sample BarGraNGADG00312_2_FD_184499 | JGI IMG/M metagenome (GOLD analysis project Ga0209539, IMG submission 184499) | Arctic peat soil microbial communities from Barrow, Alaska - Barrow Graham LP Ref core NGADG0011-312 (SPAdes) (version 2) | ecosystem: Environmental > Terrestrial > Soil > Wetlands >... | reverse complement strand
CCCTAAGTGCTAACCGCCCAATGTTTTCTTCCGCCGGAGAACAACGCCTGTGGATTTACACTCTTTATATCGCCTTTGGGATACACTGAGAGACCGTATTCATTCTCCAAACGGTTAGCTTCATCATCTAGTTTCCCCTTGAGCTGCGATGCGTCGAAGCCGAAAAGCAAAAGCCGCGGAACTGGATCGATGTCCTTAGGACAAGGGAGCGGTACCTCTAACTCAAAGAGCTCGTTGATTGCTTCGATATGCGCCGCGTACCCTGCAAGCATTTCTTCGCGCACGTGTTGAGTGTTTAACTGTTTCTCATACCGATGCATCTGTTTCACTATCCTCGGATGGTGTCCTTCCATTGCACGAATCTCATTGTTTGAAAAGTCCTTTGCCTCGAAAAAGCGGAGCAGGCCAGTATCCGTATCAAGCAGCAGGAGGTCGATGCGGTCGCTGTTAGTTTTTAAGGGACTGGCCACCACCAGCTCTTCAGCCTCTTTACCCTGTTTCAGAGAAATCTCAATGTCGAGGACAACCACTCCGGCGGATGCACATAGCTTTGCACACGAGTACCTGCCATACACTTGTGATACGCCTTGTGCCTCAACTCCCGAATACAGCGAGCAGTTTTCTTTGATACGTTCATATCCTTCTTCGAAATTTCTTACTGCCTGCAGATTCGCATCGGTGACATAGTCTTTACCTTCTTCGCTTCTTATGACCGAGGCATACTTGTGATGTGTTATGAATCCAGCAGCTCTGCTAAAAGAAAATAGTTTGCCACCTTTATGGTAGAAGTCCATCCTGCCTTTGCGAACCGCAGGGAACACGTCCCTCCCCCGATCTGTTCTCTCCGAGAATGTTTCTGTAATGTCGGGGCGTAGGCAGTTCTGAAATAGCGGAGTCTTCTTCAGTTCTTCTATGTCGGTGAAGCGTCGTTCAAATGTCATTATTCTTCACATCCCTTTCTTGACTTGGTCGCTGATTTGTCCCGTAATAGTCTGCTCCGAAAGGACCAGCGCTGGGTATTCAGACTGATATGCGTTCAGGCTGGTCCGTAACTGTGCTTCAATTCTTGAGTCTTTGAAAAAGAAAAAGTATATGACTTGATGATTTCTTAGCCATAGCGAAGACCTACGCAAGTCTTCGGGCGTATTTTCCAAGACTCGTTGAATTGTGTACTCCGGCGTATCCCACGGTAGGTTGAGATGCTGGAACACAATTAGCAGGGAGTCATCGCTCATCACTCGAAAGACATTGAGTACTTCACTGAATAAGACGTGCTTCTCTTTTGACTTCTTTATCTGAAAGCCGATATCAGGGTCAATGAATATGATGGCCTTATCAATAATATCAGCATTGATATCATTGAAGTATTTGGATCGTGATTTGACGTCAAAGCATCCTTCTGTATCTCCGTAAATACACGTATTAATGCCTCTAGAGTCGAAGTAGTCTTTGATTCTTACAACATCTCGATTGCTGCCTTTGACACAGTCATCAAGGAATTTGACCAAGCCCTTGTTGTGCCAACCAGTCTGACCTTCATATTTCAGTAACTGACCCTCAGTCTCTTTCTCCAGAGGACCGGTGAGCATCGTGACAAAGGTAAATTGATCTATTCCCATTGCCTTGGCGAGTGTCTCGATAAGATCGAACTTGAACAGATCCTTTACATCGCCAAAGTAGCCATTATTCACACGGCTCACCACCCTCGTCATTGAGCAGCCGATGTATTAGTCCCGCAAGTTCTTCGTGGCCGCGATCAAGTTGGACCGGTACTGCTCCCACTCCATCAAAATGCTTTACCGCTTCAATATCATTCACTCGACCTCTGCCCATCTCATAGAAGCGAAACTCGGTACCTGGATAGAGTATCCACACATCATTGGCGCCCTTGATTGCATCGCGATAGGTGTGCATCTTGTAGAGGTCCCCTAGCTTAAACCGCCCGTAGACCTCCTCCTCTTGCTCCATAGTATTAATGGCACTCTCGTCATCAGACGCCCCGTCTGCAAAAGAAATCCGGTCATACTTAAACTTGGCATCAAAAAGATGCAGCTTACCGTTGGTCTCCAGTGTAATGTCCGGTCTCAGTGGCACGGAATAGGACTCTCCCTCTGTTCCGTATCTCTTATTGAAGGTCACGCGCGTGCCGTCCTTGAAGGAAAGTGAAATCCCCTGACCGAGCCAGGGTTTGAACTCATCGGCTTGGGTGGCGAGAGCAGTGGTTGGCTCTCCCAGACGCTCTCGAAGGATGGCGACAATCTTGAAAAAACACCAGTACTCATACAGAGTCGCGATATCCTTTCCCTCCATAATGTGCCTTAGCGCGTTGTCGTCAATCGGGAACTCAGAGATCAGAGCGAGCCGATGATAATGACCGAATATGTCTCGGTATCCCTCAGACCTCTGCAAGATTTGAGAGCTAGAAGGAACGTGACTCATCTCCCCAACTCCATCAAGGAAAGCTGCCTGAAGCATCCGTTCCACTTCGTTTCCAACATATTCGGCTTCATCCATCAAGTCACAACTTGTGTCAATCACGTTTCGCTCGGAGTTTCGAGCCGCGAGCAACTCCGTGAAACGATCTAGAATCAACTTCGACTGTTTCAAGAATGCCTTAACCAGTCTGTTCTCTGGGTTGTCGTGTGTCGCCTCAACACGCTCATCGATTATCCTGAAAGGAATGAGCTTAGTGGTAGGACTATTTCTCCAGGTTCGTGCGACCGGGTAGTTGAACGCGCTGTGACCCGGCCCCACTTTTGCCATATTCATCGCACGAGTTGCAGCATCAAGCACCGCGATTGGCTTTATCCCTTTGGCTCGAGACATATCCTCGTTAATGGCTATCTTCTGAATAGTCCTATGAGGATTCGCCTCCACTGCCTTGAACTGACCCAACAGCCCTGGCCTGTCGAAGCGCACTATTTGACGCAAATAGGCGAAAGCCTGATAGAGCGTGTCTGAGCCAACCGTTGCAGTTCTCGAAAATGAAAATGAGATTGGCTTGTTAAAATCGAACGGAAGATTCGCTATCTCGGCAGAAATTTCGCTTAGCAACGTTTCGAACTGTCTCGAGCTGATCTTCTTGCTCTTTATTGTGAGGTCATGACCTAACAAGCTCGCCTTGCCGACGTAGTTGCCGAAGTTCAGCTCCCATACATCCGCAGTCAGCCTTGTCAGCAGGCCAGGAATCTCCGTCAGGCCCGGTCCTTCGATGATGTAACTCGTCAATTCCTGGAGGACTAGGAGACCGTGTTCATCGCGTTCAATCGGCTCCTCGGAGCCTTTCTTAATAATGCGCAAGCCGGCTTCAAAAAGTTCACTCATTATTTCACTCGATGAAACTTACAAAGCCTTGCTGGCCAAGAGATTTCAACATCCGGAGTACTTTTTCGGCGGTCCTTGGAAAGACACCGTCTTTCAGTCGTCCCTCATATTCAGCGACTGCTTTTGAATACTCGAGATCATCTCCAGGATCATCGAAACAGAAGGCGAGTAGTTTCAGCAGGGGTTTTTCGAGTTTCTGCCTCGAGCCATGGAACTTAGGCATCACTTTTTGCAGCAACTGGAAATCAAGCGCGTCCTGCTCACTTTCAGATCCAGCGAGCTCAACGGCGTTTTGAATATACAAACCTATCTCGTTTGCCACACGGTATCCAAAATGCAAGTGTTCAGCGCTCAGTATGCTGTGAGCTTTCTCGAGGTATTCCTTCGTCTCGTCGGAAAGCCGCTCGTAGTCGGCGCGTGTTGCCTGGGTCACCTTGCCGAAGTGTCCATCTAGGCTTACGCCCGGCTCGAGACTGAACTGTAGACCTGTTTCCGGGAATTGACCCATTCCGTAGCTTTCGAGGTCCACTTCGTTGAACTCGATAGTGTTTGCACGATCAAGCACCTTCGGTGAAAACATATATGTGGTCTCGTCAACATTCACGGTCCCGGTGAAATAGACATTTTCAGGTATTCGCAACGCGGCGGGAATTGCGTACTCCCTTCCGCTCGAGTCTGCGAACTCGATGATTTCTTCTCGGTCGTGCAACTGAATCGCCTCTTGCTCGGTCTTCCCGTCCTTGACAAGCCGGCTTTCCATGACCGATAGGAAATCCGAGAAGTAGTACTCGACCTTCGCAAGGTTCATCTCATCAAGTATCACGAAATAGGGTCTATCGGGGTCTGAAGCTGCACGCAGCAATAGTTTAAGAAGCGGAGTAGCTTCGTACTTGTCTGTCAACAAGTTATAGAAACCGAGCAGGCCCCGGTTGTCCATCCAGTCGGGGCGCACTGGAATAAAGCAAACGCGCTGCTCTTCTATTGTCTGCTTCTCTGGCGTGAACATATCAAATCTGAAATGGGTCCTCTCTTCGTCGAGAACAGCGGCTTTGATGTAGTCACCTACCGCGAAGTTGTTGCGAATCCAATTAAGGAGCTCTTTTCTAATATGAAGAGCAATGTACTGAGAATACTTGGGATCTGTGAAATCATAATTCCTCATGCTTGAGACCAAACTCTTGTCAGCGAAATCGATTGTGATGCTTTTAGTTTGGCCTTTGTCTGGTAAGTCAAAATACTCAACAAGCGAGCCACTTATGCCGAGTACTGCGGAGTTGTAGACAGCCTTGCCAACCTTAATATAGAATTCTCCCGCACCATTCTCGGGGACTTTGTTGACCACGACTTCCGTCGGAGGACACATGTAGTCAGCGAATACCTGGGCAATCTTTGTCTTCCCGGTTCCTGATATCCCCGACAGTATGACAAAAGGCTTGGTCATAAGGGAAAGGCAATAATCGGTGATTATCTCATTGGGGAAATGGAAACCGCGCTCATGAAAATATGTATATATCTCATGTCCATTCACTGCCGCATCTCTCCTTCGTGCAAAACCAAAGCCTCCCTTGAGGCTCACCGGGACTATTGGTTTATGATCCGAATAGCTCTCAAAATCGGCCAATGAAAGCGGTGGCTCAACTGGTGAGATGGTATCGACAAGTGTCCAGGTCTTAAAGATTTGCGCAGCGCCAGGGCCCGCGGAGGTCCTGCCTCGTTCGTCTTCCAACGTGTACTCCGGCCACGGTGACTCCATCCCCTCCAGGCCAGGCTTGGTCGCAAATTCGATAACATTGCACGCTATAGGCATCTTGCCCTTGTTGTAGATGTACAACGTGAATTTCTGCTGCTTCTCGAGTTGCCCTTTGAATGGCTCTTTGATGGGAAAACTGTGCCATAGAGTGACCTTTCCATGCTCCTTCAGAAATCGGGGCCTCTGCTCGAGCTCATCTAGCGTGACAGTTGCTCCGATCAAGAATAACTCATCTGCCATTTCTGGAAGGATGTCTTCGAGAAAAGGCCATAGTTCTTCGTATGCATCCAGGATCGGCTTGAGGTCTATTCGCCTGTCTTCGGGTACCGCTACATTTCTTCTTATGTAGAAATCGCACCAGGTATCATCAGGTAACGTAAACAAGGTTTCTTTGAACGAATCCCATGTGCAAGGCTCAGCCATTCCTGATTTCTTTTCTGTTCTCTCCAGCTCATCACCAGAAGGTCGAAATGTGTAAATCGGTCCTGGTATCTGATGGACGAGAATCTCATACGAACCTTGTGTAAGCATTTCTTTCAATTTGTCCAAGAAGCTTTCGTCTTTGAGTCCAGCTTCGAGCTTGTGCCATGACCAATCTGGTCCCATGATCTCTTCCTGATTTGCACTTGTAGATAGGCCCTTTTCGACATACAACCCGTATTGGTAGTCGAAGCCAGCCCCATCAAGCGCAAAGAATAGCTTTGGAGATGGAAGCTTCTCGACGTGGTCCTTGTCAAAGAAATAGACAAATGGGTTATTGTAGACGGGAACGCGCTTCAGCGGCCGCTCGGTCCTGTGCTCCAGCTCCTCCTGTAGTATTGGCCCAATCTTTTTGCGCCATTCCGTTCCCGCAATACCTTCTACCATATCTCTTTGTTCGAATTCGAAAATCAAGTCATGCTCCTCCCGTAGCGGCACAACCTCGAAGCCATGCTTCTCCACATACTTAGCCGCCATCAATCCGCCAGAGAACTTCGTGTACCCCGTAGCTTGGCGGATGATCTCCTTCAGCGGATAGAGCCGGCCGTCCCTTTCAATTGCATATCTGTGGTTACGCTTGTCCTGCCAGCCGGTCCATTCGGACGAATCGCGCAACTCATCATCAAAGCGCGCCAAAGCGCCATCAATCTGCTGCTTAGGAACTTCAGGAATTGCCATTGTCACCCCCGCCTATGTAGTGCTACATAAGTCTGCCGTAAGAGATTATATAGCAGGGTCGTGACATGAATGCAGCTGGTGTTGCGACTGTCTGTTTTGGAGCAAGCCTGATACCAAACAATTAGCGGTTATTGTGACTAGCAGTCGATGTATGGTCAGTTTGACTAGAGGACCATCAGTAATACAACAGCGGGTAGTCCCATTCGAGATATAGTGCTTTGAATGAACTCTCGGAGATATGGCCATGAGCGTATTTTCCCGGTGTCTAAAGAATTTGAAAGGCTGGATCATGACCGTTGATGCTATTCCCTCCATTCTTCCGCCCCTACCGGTATCTCGTTAAGTTCCGCTTGGGCCTCCCGCCAAGTTGGGTAGTGCTCACTCAGTATTGCAATGAACCAATCACTATGAGTAGGATCAATCAGATGAATCATCTCGTGCACGACCACATATTCGACCAAGTCTTTGGGTTTCTTCACGAGCTCGGTATTCAGCCGGATGTGCCCAGCCTTATGATTGCAGCTCCCCCACTTAGTCTTCATTCGCTGGAGAAAATATGCTGTCACCTGCACGTCAAGCTTTGATTCCCATTTATCAATCAGCGAAGGGATCAATTCATGCAAGAGAGATTTGTGCCATTCGTGCATAATTGATGCTCGTTTAGCCCGGTCGCTACCTGGCCGAACGCTAAGCGTTATCCGTTTATGGTCGATAGAAACAGATGGCTTGGTGTCAGATTCAACCACTACCAGCAGGTAACGGCGACCCCACAGGTAATGACTTTCACGCTCTATGAATTCGCGTGGTGTTTCCCGTGCCTGATTCCGAAGCTTCTGCTGCTGCTCACGAATCCAACTCAGCTTGGTGACGGCATAGGCTCGGGCTACTTCACTGCGTGTCGCTGCTGGCACAGACAACGTGACGCGGCCTTCAGGCGGATGCACAGAAAGGTGGACGTTCTTGATGTCCTTCCGCATCACAATAATCGAAATGTCGTCTATAGAAATTATCTCAGTCATTCATAACCTTGCTGATTCTTTATAATTTTAAATACTGCTAGTGTTGCCTCACGATCCCGATTCAAAAGTGGGAAAAGCGCATTAAGAACCTGTTTCTCTCTCGTCTCGTCGCCCTTCCATCCTGCCGGAGCCTCTTCGCGCATGGTCTGGTTAATTTCGAGCGCGAGCTCGGCCTTTTCATCCGCATCTTCCGGGCAGTGAAAACTGCTCGACGGAATGCTGGCCAGGTTATTGAACAGCACGATGGCCAGATTGTGCCCATTCAAAACCGAAGGGTATTCTCCCCTTGTCCACTTGACCGCCATCTTCTTGACAAGCGCCTCGGCCTGCTTGAGAAACTGCTCATAGGATTTTGTGTCATCGCGTTTCTGTTTAATGAGATCATCGAGCAGCTTCGACATTTCTTCATAAAATTTTGGATCGGTCAATTGATCGCGAGCAATCGTCTTTCGAACGTTGTTGATGATTCCCTCGGCAACCGCGTTCTTCGAGAGCTTACCTTTCTCATTGAGTTTCTTGGCAATGGCGTCATGAATACCAGTTTCGATGATCAACTCAACCAAAGAATAGTTGTCAACTGCTCCCAGCGGATCGGCAGGGTCAGCCTGGATGTAGGTGTTGATTAGGTGACGCATGTCTGCCTCATAAGGCTTGATGTCCAGTTCCTCGCCGGAGTGTTTCTTGATAGCCGAGCGAATGTCGCAGAAGAATGCGACTTCGTTGTTCAGCGACGTAATTTCATCCTCGGAATAACCCGCCTCTGCGAGATCCAGAGAAATGGCAGCGAAGGCCCGAACAAACGCGGCCACTGACTTGTAGAACGAAATGCGCAAAGCCTCGGTGTCGCTAAGTGCGTTCACATCATTGGCATCGCCGCAGAAATAGTGCAGGTACTGCTCAACTTCACGAGGTTGTGGTACAGGCTCACAGAGATACTTCAATGCCTCCCGGGTGGTGTCGAATCTCTTTTTACCCTCTTCAAGCCAGTTCTTCAAGGTAACATTGTTGTCATCGCCACCCTCCTCGATATCCAACTCGTCAGAACTGTAGACTGCAATGGCCTGCTGTACATCGCCAAACAGCTCCTTGAAGTCGACAATGTACCCGTACTCCTTGTCGTCGCCATCCAGACGGTTGGTCCGACAGATGGCCTGAAACAGGTTGTGGTCATACATTTCATTGTCCAAATAGATATAGGTGCATGAAGGAGCATCAAATCCAGTCAATAGCTTGCTGACTACAATCAGTAGCTTGCAGTTGGCGGGTTCTTCGATAAAGCGCCTCTTGGTCTCATCCTCGTACTGCTTAGTTGTTTGGCCGTTCTTCAATACGTGCTGCGTGTATGTGTCGAACTTATAGCGCTCGTCGCTGTCGACAGGTTCGCGTGAGATCGCGTTGTGATTCGGCTCATAAGAAGTGATAATCCCGCAGTATTGGCCGAAGGTCGTATTCTGGAACAGCCGGAAATAGTGGCAGGCATCGTAGATCGAAGCCACCACCAGGATAGCCGTTCCGCGATCATTGTTGAGGCGCGGCTTAAGGCTGAAGTCCTCGATGATACTCGCAAGGATGCGCTGCTTGCGCTCGGCCGCGCTCATCAATTCTTCCATGGTAGCCCAGCGTTTGCGCAGTACTGCCTTCTGGAAATTGTTTAGGTATTCCGTCTTCTGCTCAAACCACGCATCAACGGCTTGATGCGAAGTGAGGCGTTGCGGCACATCACGGGCCTCGTATTTGAGGTCCAAAATCACCTTGTCTGCGACCCCCTGGTAGAACTTATATGTATGGATGTAGGTTCCGAATACCTCACGCGTGGTCTTCTTGTCTTTACGCAGCAGCGGGGTTCCAGTAAACCCGATGAAGATCGCATCCTGCATCCAGCGCTTCATCTGCTTGTTCATGTCACCGCCCTGGGTGCGGTGGCATTCATCCACAAAAATGTAGAAACGCCCGTGGACAGGAGGCGGATCCCCTTTGAGGTCTGGCTCGAACTTGTGAATCAGCGCACACAGCAGGCGCGGGGTGGTAGCACCCAGTTTTTCGACGAACTGCGCACGTGAGGTTATGCGTGGAGATTTTTCTTCTTTGCCTATTACACCCGCATTTCGCATTACGCCAGCGATCTGTTTGTCCAATTCATCACGATCGGTGATTACCAGGATCCGGGCATCGGGGTCGTGTTCCATAAGCCACTTGGCAATCAGCACCATGACGATGCTCTTTCCGCTGCCCTGCGTATGCCAGATGACGCCGCCCTCGCGCTGCCTGATTCGCTCCTGGGCGGCCCTGACGCCGAAGAACTGATGAGGGCGCGGCACCTTCTTCTGGCCTGCATCATAAATGATGAAGTTGCGGATCAGATCCAGCAAGCGTTCTTTGCCGCACATCTGCGCCAAGGGTTTGTCAAGCAATGCACCTGCTTCGATGGCATCGTCGCCGATGCTGCCAGTCTCGTCTTTCCACTCGACAAAGAACTTCTCCGGTGTGCCGGTCGTGCCGTAGCGCAAACCCTGCGAATCGCTGCCGGCAAAGACATACTGCACCGTGCTAAAGAAATCTTTGTTGAAGATCTCCTCCTGATTGGTGATGAGCTGTCGTATTCCATCGCCTACTTCAACCGAACTGCGTTTGAGTTCGATAACACCAATGGCGATGCCGTTAAGGTACAACACCAGATCGGGGCGTCGTTCGTATCCGCCCTTAATGGTCACTTCCTCTGCTAAAGCGAAGTCGTTTTGCTCCGGGTGTTCCCAATCAATCAGATGGACTGTCTCGTGCGCCTGTCCGGCGGCAATTTGTACTGGCACGCCGTAGCGTAGCAGTTGGTAGGTACGAAGATTGGCCTGGTAAAGCGCCACGCCGGTGGTGTCGGCAGCGGATTCCAACTTCTGCAAGGCGGCAGATATATGGGCATTCGCATAGCCGCGCTTACTCAGATTTGCCCGCAGATATTCCGCCTCAATGGGGCGATTGTTTTCGCGCTTGCTCCAGTCACCAAGATATGAATAGCCCAATCCGTCCGGGCGTGCTGGATCGGTAAAAAGGGCGACCACACGATTCTGGGACAGCCGTTCTGGGCGGGGCCTTTCAGGCATCACAACCTCCTGCCGTCACAAGACGAGTCTTGCCGGTGAGCAGATCCTGCATCATGGCCTCTCTTATATCTTTAACCTTTATCAACCGCTGCTCCATTACCGCGATCTCGGTGTCCATGTCCACTAATACTTGGGCGATCGCTAGCTGCTCGTCCATTGGCGGCGTAGGAACTTCAAAACGAGCTACTGCATCCCAATCTGATCGAGGCATATGTGTACCATATGCCATACTCGTAACATCGATAAATGTATCCATTTCGACCAAGTAACGCACATATTTCCCTATCGCTACCTTGGGGTTTGCTCGGAGCACCCAGATTTCTGTCGAACATAGTCCACTTCTGTCCGCAAGCCAGAACTTCCTAAGGTATGCACGGAGTTTCCCAAAGAGCACATCATTACGCTGAAAGATGGATTTCTGAGATGAACCCTTGCTGGTTTTCTCTGAACCAAGCAAGCGCCCAGAGCCGGAGGCGAGATGCTCTAGTTCTATTACCTCTCGCCCACCTCCATCGCGACGGGGGTCGACACGATCCTTGCACCGCTGAGCTAAATCTCCGAAAGGTAGCACCGCCCATTCGCCAACATAGCCAGGGAGGCGGGTTTTACCTGTGAGAAGCTCCTGTAGGGCGGCCTGTTTTAGGTCGCGCTTCTTGGTAATCAGCCGGTCGAGACTACTTGACAGGGAATCAGTATCACTCAACGCCGTAGCGATAGCGGTTTGTTCGGGAAGGGAGGGTCTAGCGAGCATAGCATCCGAAAGCGACTTGCCGTTTATTAACGCACGGGTTGTGTAGCTTGCGCGTGCTATGACCTGTTGCCGAAAGTATCCAGCCCCAAAGCAATAACCCTTGAATTGATTGTCGAGGGTTTGGTCGGTTGGTCGGGCCCGAAGGAGAAAACCACTAAAGACTGTGTCTTTAGGTTTCTCAAGCATGACCGAGGCAACTCCTACTTCCTCAACAGTCTCAGAGGTCCGGGTAAAGAAAACGTCACCTTGGCACACTTCGTAAGCTCTAAGTTCCCTAGCATTTACATCGACACGGCCTATAATATTGTCCAACCTAAGACCTTGGTGTTGGAACACATCCATGTAATTTACAATCGGCGCTCCAAAGCCAAAGAACTCCTTTGCTTTGTTGAGTCCGTTTTTGAACTGGAAGTGATCACCAAGCAGAACAACGTCCCACTCTTCCGGTATATCGCCCACCTCTGTTTGCTTATATCCCATTTTCAACTCCATACCGCCCCCATCCGTTTTAGGTGTTCGTTGACACGGGCGGACAGGGCTGCGACCTCATCAGTAAGTTGCGGCAATGGCGTTGCATAGCGTTCAGCGAGTTGACGGATGCGTCCTGTGAGCGTTTGCGAAACGCGATCCAATTCGATCTGGACAGCAGTGTCAAGGCTGGCCAACCACTTGTCATCCACCACCAGGGTCTTGACCTCCTTCACATTGAGCTGTGGGTATTTTTCATAGGCTTTCTTATCCAACGCGGCATCAGCCTCTTTGACCTTGCTCTTGTGAGCAGTTTGCTTGTCGAGCAGGTCTAGGTAGTGGATGGTGGCCTGTAAATCCACCAGGTCTTCCGGCAGTGGGTTAGCCTTCAGTAGCTCCTTGTACTTCTTCTCGGCCTTGACGAACAGTTCGGCGGCCTCTTTGGTCGCAGCCTTCTGCCCTTTGTCCGCTTCGAGATATCTCGTAAGCGTCGCGCTCTCGTTGGTATCGCTGGTTACGTTCAGACGATCCTTGACAGCCTTGAGAGTAAGATTGCCTTTGTTGTTCTTCAGTACAGAGACGTAGTGATGGTCAGTGAGATTGCGGATCTGCGTAGCGTGCTCCTCGGCCTGATTGATGAGAGCACTGTAGGCGATACAGGCAGCTTTATCTTCCTCATTCCAAATAGCGACAAGCGCCTGAGTATAAGCATCTTGAGCGTCACCTTCGATTGACACATTCTCAAGCACGCCTTCTTCACCGCCGTGCTCCTCTTTGAGTTCTTCCAGGCTGACGCTTACGGCATCCAGTTGGGCTTGGAGCGCATCCAGCTCGGCCTGTTCCTTGGTACAATACCGGGTAACGATGTAGGATTTGGGGATCAGGTCGCAGGCCCAGCCCTTGTCCTTCATATCGCCCTTCTTTTTACCGCTTTTAACCTTTTCCATAACGCGATGGGTCTTAGCCACCCAGCCATCGGCGGCGATTAGGTAGCAATCGTCTTGCATGGTATTGGCCCAGTAGTCCATGAGATGTTGATAGACGTCATAGGCGTCGAGCAGCTTCGCTTCACGGAAGGTCATAAGCAGGTCTTCTGCGATGGCCTCGATTAGCGCCTTAGGGTATCCTTCTTTGTCGAAACCCCTTAGAGCCGGTGCATTGGCAGAACGCCACTTGTCAAAGATGCCGGTTACCGTCGCCTTGAAAGTGGCGAATTCTTTATGGCCCAGAATGGCCGACTTGACCTTGGTGATCGGCAGGCACAACTGGCAATAGCCTGGACGTCCTGCTCTCTCGAACAACACATCACGGACACCGGGTATCACCTGCCAATAGGTGTCCAGAGCGTCAATATCTTGATCGGGGATACCCCCACGCAGGTGACCGTCAATATCCTGAATGTCCTCCGGCTCGGTACTGTCGATGTAGCGTGGCAGATTGAGGTTATAGTCGTTCTTCTGGTCGGCAATCTCATCCATGGGCACCATACGGGCATAGCGCAGTGTGTCTGCCTGTCGCGTAAAGGTATCCACAATCTTATGGATGTCCTGCTCACGAAGACGGTTCTTGTTGCCGTCCTTGATGAAGCCTTTCGAGGCGTCGATCATAAAGATGCCATTGCGGGTGGAAGCATTCTCCTTATCGAGCACAAGTATACAGGCCGGAATGCCGGTGCCGTAAAACAGGTTGGCAGGCAGTCCAATGATCCCCTTCAGATACCCTGAGCGAACAAGCCGCTTTCTAATGGTGGCCTCAGCATTGCCACGGAACAGGACACCGTGGGGCAGAATGCAGGCTGCCTTGCCTGTGCTTTTCATTGAACGGATGATGTGTAGGAAGTAGGCGTAGTCGCCCTTTTTGGTGGGTGGCTCTCCCCATTCAAAGCGTTGGTATTGGTCGCTTGAGGGCGTGAGGCCGGTGCTCCATGTCTTGTCCGAAAACGGTGGATTGGCAACGACGAAGTCGTAAGTGCGCAACTTCTCGCCATCCTTAAACTTAGGCGAGGCGAGCGTGTTGCCACTTAGGATGTTAGCGGTCGGAAAGTCGTGCAGAATCATATTCATGCGGGCGAGACCGGCGGTGGTCACATCCTTCTCCTGCCCTTCGAGGGTAATGTGTTTGCCAGCCTCGGCCGCCACCTTCAAAAGCAGCGACCCCGATCCACAGGTGGGGTCGTAGGCGGTCGTTGAGGCAACTGCATTCCGCGGTGAGATGCCGATAACCTTGGCGATAACACGGCTGACCTCAGAGGGCGTATAGAATTGACCTTTGCTCTTGCCGCTCTCAGTAGCAAAGTGTCGCATAAGGTACTCATATGCATCGCCCAGAATGTCGTCGTGATCAGCGCGGTTCTTGGAGAAATCCAGTTCGGGGTTCTGAAAGATACTCACGAGGTTGGTGAGCCGAACCACCATCGCTTGGTCTTCGCCCAGTTTGTTCGGATCGTTAAAGTCGGGAAAATCGCTGCGCGCCAGGCGGGAATTATTGTCGATCAACGGCTGAATAATTTGAGTATTGATCTTGTCGCCGATATCGCTCTTGCCCTTGAGCTTGACCATGTCCTTGAAGCTGGCTCCTGGCGGAATGGTGACTGGTGGGGCGAAGTCGTCGGAGTCGGCGTATTTATCGGAAATGTACTTGATGAACAGCATGAACAGAACGTAGTCCTTGTACTGACTGGCATCCATACCTCCGCGCAATTCATCGCAGCTTGCCCAGAGCGATGAATAAAGCACTGACTTCTTTATCGCCATCTAGATCTATCTCCGTTTCTCAACGTGGTTGGTTTTCGTCGCCACTGAGAGTAGAGCTCGCACCGCAATCCTTTCAACTTCAGACCGCTATATGATATTCACACGTCCTTCCTAATTGCCACAATTGATCGCGGATTGTGCCAAGAACTACGAATTCAAGAAATGGGCAATACCATTAGCGCAATACTTGTAATATGTCGCGATAACCTCAATACGTGTAAATGGAACCATCCGAGAAAGAAAGGTCACGTGGTAATCTCAGTTATCGATCTCAACCGAAGTGTATATTATCTGGCCATAAAGTACCTATGGCTTACAATCCAAATATGACAATCGCCAGCTTGCATATCGGCCTTCGTGATTGTCAATCTGCAGTGCGATAAGGGCTTCAGAGTGTGATTCTAGCCAGCGGAACCGGCACAGCGTTCCGCGTTTATCAATGACCGATCAGCAAACCACGTTCACGATTAGTTGCGCCGTAATCAACCACCCAAGGTGCCGGCGAGGCGGCCGCGAGCAACATGATCAAACAGTTGAACTGACGGCAGTATTCTGCAAGTACCTGATGTCTGCAGAGGATTCACAGTCTTGGGATCATTATCTTGGATAACGTAAAGCACAAAACCCGCTGGCCTTGACTGAAGGTCTCATCTGTCCGGTGCCGCCTGACGCCTGTTGCCTTTGATTTCAGAGGGTTTCTTGGTAGACTCGGTATGTGGTTATTCCCAAGGGGATAAGGGGTGGTGCTTCATGCCGATCATCATTACAATTCCGGACGACTATTTCACCGCCGATGAACTCAAGAAACTTGGCGACCTCTTTGAAACGAAAACCGAACCTGATCTATTTAGCGCAATAGAGGACACCACCTTGGCCGCGCTTGATGAGTATGTCCAAATGCTTCTGGGGAAGAGTCTCCCATCACGTGCCGATGAGATAAGGCAGCATCGACTCAATTTCTTGATCAAGCATTACTTCAAGACCAGAATTCCTACTGAAGGTGAAGTATCGCGGTTGTTCCAGCTTACACAGAATCAAAGTAGGAGTCTTGTGCGTTCCGTTATTACACGTTTTCACTATGAACTGGAGCAGCAGACACGAAATACCCTCAGTGAGATAGTTAAACAAGCTCAATTTGATAAGGAAGATAATGAATACCGTGTAGTAATTCAATCGGAGAACGTCTTGGAGGAACTGAATAGAATAATTGAGACCGAGGCCCCTAAGCTTGATCCTGTGAAGAAGATTCGCAACATGTCCAGGACTTTCTCAATATCAAAAGATTCATATAGAGCGCTGTGCAGCCATTTCGGAATTAAATAGTGCCGTACCAGGTTTCGGTTAGTTGGATGACAGTAATCGAGATTGCATGAACACAATTAACCAAGAAATCAACACCGCGTTTCAAGCAACAAGTCTGCTATTGGTTTTTATCTCAGTTCTATTCGGGCTTCGCTATCGTCAGATCAAGGAAGACATTGCCGCGCCGATTCATATCCCACCCGAAAAATTGAAAGATCTCCATATTCGGTTGTGGCGGAGTCTGCTGATCAACTGTCTACCAATCGTGGTAATTAGCGGATTCATTGTCTACCTATTCCTTCCGCTGTTCATCAAAGTCTGCTCAAAATCACGTTTTGCCCCATGGAGTTTTGACCTTGCGAGAACATCTTTCGTTTTCGTTGCGGTTTTGGTCTTCTTGTTCTTCCTGTGGTCAGTCTATTTAGCAGTTCGATTGTCAGGGAGAATCGCTAAAATCAGGCAGGATATCGCCAAAGAATCCCCCACTAGTGCAAATATGTGATGAACACCTTGTGACCAATATGAGCTAAAGGGGTTGAGGCAAAGGATGAACACGCAATGACTAGTCTTGAAATATTACTAGCAGTCTTGACCCTAGCTGTAATGACCTTTGGCATTGTCGTTCCGTTGATAATAGGTGTCATCCAGCTAAAGAAACGTTTTGACTGGGAAAAAGGAATGCTTGCATCACAGCTTGGCAATATGTGGTCTGAGAAGACTCTGGAACATAGACAGATAATCGAGCAGAAATATGGCCCATATCTTGTGAAAAGTGAGCCGATTACGCCTCCAGACGCGGCCGAATTTGTTGGAGCCACAGAGGGTGAACTGTACAGGATCAAGATCGCTGTTATATCGCTATTGAATTACTTTGAGGACATCGCAGTTCTCTACCTTAGCGGTATGGCAGACAGACTAATCATAGATGAGACAATCCGCCGCCCAATGATGAGGTACTACGATAAGATTAGGCCATTAGCTAAATGCATCGACCACGTTGCCGGATATTGCTCTTGGAAACCTTTGGATGATCTTATGAATCTTTGGAAAAGGGAAGATTCAGACAGAAAACAACTCAAGGTATTTCGATATTACTCTCTGAAGAAGCACGACTGAACTGTAAAAGTCGCCAGCTTACCGGACAGTGCCATCCGTCCCACCGGTAGATTCTAGCCTCTCTAGGCCGCCTATTTCACCTCCTTCTTTTCCGTGTGCCTGGCGATCTCTTTTCCCAAGGGACGGATGACTGCCTTGCTGTTACGGATGTTAGAAAGTGTCCTGGGAGCTAGTGACTAATACAGACTATGTAAACGCACGATAACTGACGAATTCGTCCCCTCTAAGGGTACGTTAATTCGCAATATGGTACGCTCGCCCTTGATCCAGGGCAGTTTGGTCATGCTACTAGGTGTGCATATCAAGCTATGTGGTTCTCCCGCTCGAACCCGCGACCTCTTTTTGTGAACGATCCCACCTTACCGGTTTCCAGGTACTGGTTCTGATGGGCTCGATAAATGACATTACCGTGCACAGGACGACTTGGACGAGGGCGCGTTGACTGTCAATAACATGCCCTTGCTTAGGACTACCAACTATGCGCACGAGAAGACTCATTATCGAGCACGTGCCGCTGACATTATAAGGGGCAGCCAAGAGACTGCCCCTCTTGATTCATTATTGTATCGTCTTTAGTCTGAGTACCCTGCCGCATGTTGGGCCCTGCTCCCGTCTTGTTGCTCGGGTTATCCGGCTTTGTCGATAACGTGTCTACAAATAGAATTATGAACCGGTGTATTCGACCTTGAATTCCTGTAAAGTTGTCATTGGTGTGGCACAACAAGTAAGTGGATCTAGGCTGGGGGCAGGTAGATGATTCCGGAAGTACTTGAGCCCAAGTTTGAGTTACTGCGTGAAGAATTCGTCTTGGTGCAAGCCTGGAAGAAGACGGTATCTTATATCAGAGCTCACAATTGGTTTGCTGATACTCTCGAACTGGATCGAGAGGCCGTCAACCTCCCAGAGTTCCTTGCTGGAATATCAGACATACTCAGCACCCCTGATGCATGGACCACTACTCCGTTACGCATTGTCCCGGCACCCAAGAGTCAAAGGTGGGCCGTTACATCTGGGAAATGGAATTCTGTAAAGAGTGACACCGAAAAGAGAATCCGGCCTCTGGCACATGTCGCTCTGAAGGACCAGGTGATGGCAACGGCTTTGGTGCTTTGCCTGGCGAACCGGGTTGAGACCCTACAGGGAGATCCGCGAGTTTCAATTCTTTCCGAAGACGATCGTAGACTGATTTTATCCTACGGAAATCGTTTGTTCTGTGACCTGGTTGGCGAAGAACTACATCACCGGTGGGGTTCGACCAAGCTCTATCGTGCATACTATCAGGACTACCGACAATTCCTAGCCAGATCTGACGCAGTTGTCGATTCAATTGGTGACCAAGAAGACTCAAGCCTAATAATGGTTCACTCCGACTTGGCACAGTTCTTTGATAGGGTCGATCCTGAACTTCTCTCAAGAAAGATCAATGCGCTCCGCAGACCAACAGACGACAATCGTTTCTTTGACGCGGCAACTGCCATTCTGGGGTGGCAATGGCACGAGAGGGATGCTGAAGAAGTATCACGGTATGCACGCGCGGCCGGCCTGGAGCAGTTTTCGTCAGTCGCACTGCCGCAAGGCCTAGTGGCCTCCGGATTTCTTGCCAATATCGTTTTGCTCGATTTTGATCAAGTCCTCAAGAACCTGATTTCTACGGAAATCCTTCCTGGTGTCGTCCTCCATGATGTTTGTAGGTATGTTGACGATTTACGACTCGTCGTTTCCACTGAACAAATCAGTGACCTATTCAATTTTCAAAAGGAGATTGCGGATCGGCTACAGGACTTACTGGACGACAATGTGACTGGTTTGAAGATATCTGACGAGAAGACTATCGCAGCACATGTCAGGGGCGATATCCGACCTCTAGTGCGCCAGAGCCGAAGAATGGACCGAATCCAACACGCTGTTTCAGGCGGTTTTGATGCAATTGGTGGGCAAGACATACTTGATGCTGTTCAAGGGCTTGTCAGGTCACAAGCAAGATATTCAAGTGAACGAGTTTCCAGAGACAGTTGGCTTCTCGCACCAGTTGCAGATGTTCGTGACGACACTGTTGCTCGCTTCGCTGCTGCTCGTTTCAGAACAACCTTCCGCTCATTGAGGCCACTGTTAGAAGACCGACCAAACGTGCTCGAACCCGGCATCGATGGTTTCGAAGATGACCTATCTACTCCAGGCATCTCTTTAACAAAGTCCGATCTTGATGACGAAGCTATGGCCTATGCGCTCGGCCTTATTGAGAATTGGGTGGAGAACCCATCAAATGTTCGTCTCCTGAGGATTGGGCTGGATCTCTGGCCAGATCCAGAAGTTCTGAAACAGGTGCTCATGATTCTGCACCAACACATCGATAAGGGAGGGCGGAGAAAGGCGAAACGCCGAATCGCTTGGTACTGCCTCGGTGAGATATTCCGTGCTGGGGCAACTGAGACTGGTTTCGTGAAAGACAACGAATCGCTGCCCGATGCGATTGACTTAGATGCGTATCACGGAGTCCTTCTCGACGAGGCAGAATCTCTTTCGGTTTCGCATTGGCCGACCCTACCCTGGTATCTGCAGCAACAAATCCTCCTCTTCCTTGCTGTTCACGGACCGGATCGGGCACCGCTAGTGAGAAGAGGCCGAAAGCTGGAAACGAAATTGTATCGAGATCTAATATTCTTCCTTCGCGGGGAACCTAAGGCAATGTCTGATCGCGAGTATGCTACGCTAGCAATTCTCGCGCGCCGCTCTTTCCTTGATGAGCCGCGGGCAGTCAGCCTAATATCTGATAATATCACGATCAACAGACTAAGGCTTATCGCTCAAAGAGACCCCTCTTTTGCACTTGAGATTCTGGAAGTTCGGCCCGAGTTTAGCGAAGCCCTTCCACCTCGAATACGACATGATCTGTGCCTTAGCCCGATGACCGTCCCAGAAGGCTGGCAATCGCTCGCCCAACAAACTGTGGCTTCTGGTGAGGTACTTAGGAATGAACCCACTCTCCTTAGGTTCGCAGCTGCGTTCTTGGATATTATCTCGAAGGACAATACTCCTGAAGTCATCACGCCATGCGATATATTACTGAAGGTTCCCGTTGAAGAAGTGACTTCGACTGCCACATCCCGTGACGTTACTATCATCCCACCAAGAGTCTCACCTACTGGCTCCATGTATGAAGCCCCCGGCTGGTGTCCTCCCAAGGATATCTGGCGATTTCAGCTCGGATACATTTTACGGTTTGTTCTAACCAAGCAAGCTGATTTTACTCGACGAGTGCGGCCCCTTCATTGGCGAGAGGGTGAAGCTACATATCGAGCTCCTGAAAACCACTGGTTCCACAGAATCTATGGCCTCTATAGTGGCCACTCTGCGTTTGGTGATGATTGGTTGCCTATTAGCGATTGGACCGAACAACTACTCTTTGCTTTGTTAAGCTGGCCTGGTTGTCGCCGCTCTCAATTTTGGACGTGGGTTAGTGAGGGCATAGCCGAAACACACAACCACATCGATATCAGAATAAGCCAGCTGGACAAACTCCAAGGTCCAGCTTCCGGCGCCTTGATGATTCCTCTGACAGCGCCCTGGCCAATGGAATCGACCGGCGTTAGACCACTTAGAGCGTGCATATTGCAAACAGTAATACCGAATGCGGATTGCTACAAATTCAATGATGATGATCTTACGCTTGGCGCCAAGGTTACACGTCGCTGCCACAGGAATCATCTGTCTGCAGCCCTTGCGGCTGTGGAAAAAATGCTCGACCTTCGTGAAACACACAGGGGTAGCGCCGGTCGCTTGGATCTTCTCATCCTGCCCGAGTTGGCAGTCAACCCCGAGGATGTCGAGTCACATCTCGTGCCTTTTGTCCGCGCCCATAGAGCAATCGTTATCGCAGGTCTAACATATGAGCAGCTCTTCGAGAATGAACCGCTGATAAACTCAGCATTGTGGCTAATTCCAATATACTCCCAACAACAGGGCTTCCAGGTCCTGATTCGCAGACAAGGTAAGTGCCACCTCGCACCAGAAGAAGAGTCGCGAAATCAACCCCATCAGAGGTTGCAGGGCTTTCGTCCATGCCAATGGATTGTCAACTACCAGTGGGATGGCCAACACCCTGACGAAAACCCTTTGCACATGACCGCGTCTATCTGTTACGACGCAACCGATATAAACCTCGCCGCGGATCTCAGAGATCGTTCGGATGTCTTTATTGTGCCTGCATGCAACAAAGATGTGCGCACATTCGATCAAATGGCATTGGCCCTGCATTACCATATGTTCCAATTGGTGATTGTTGCCAATAGTGGCCATTTCGGCGGAAGCAATGCTTATGCGCCATTCAGCAGCGCTACCGAACGTCAAATATTCCATGTACACGGACAGCCACAAGCTTCAATTGCCTTTCTGGAGATAGAAGATATCAAAGAGTTTCTCGATCGTGGCCAAGGTCAGACGAAATGGAAACATCCTCCCGCGGGGGTATCTCCTACTTCATAAGCTGATATGCCACTGAATGAGCGGAAGCGAACTAGGAGGGGATTGCATGAAAAGAGATCCTTTTAACATCGCTGTTGCAACTGACGCATGGGGGTCCGGCACTATCCATGACACCGGGGAAATCGAAGGAAGAATGTTCAAGTCTGATATCCAGTCTCTACACATCGATATTTGTATAGAAAAAACTGAGATTAAGGGAGTATCGACGGAGACTGATTTTTTCGCTCCTCACAAGAATCTGTGGGTCGTTTCCGGCATAGGCAGGTCTCCCATCACATGGTAGAGCGCTAACTGGAAGGTGCCAAACGTCCTGTA
>Ga0209539_1000543_pt1 | contig 21551 bp, 18 predicted proteins | sample BarGraNGADG00312_2_FD_184499 | JGI IMG/M metagenome (GOLD analysis project Ga0209539, IMG submission 184499) | Arctic peat soil microbial communities from Barrow, Alaska - Barrow Graham LP Ref core NGADG0011-312 (SPAdes) (version 2) | ecosystem: Environmental > Terrestrial > Soil > Wetlands >... | reverse complement strand
TGGTGCACGATGCTCAGCTTCAGGCTGATGCCAAGGCGGCTGAGGTCATTGCTTCGTCAATCCAGAAGATTGCCACTGCCTACGTGGGTGAGTCTACGATTAGCGTGGTTCCTCTCCCCTCCGAAGATTGGAAAGGGCGCATCATTGGCCGGGAAGGCCGGAATATCAGGGCTTTCGAGACCCTGACCGGCGTGGACCTCCTGATCGATGACACGCCGGAAGCCGTCACCTTGTCCGCGTTCAACCCAATTCGACGGGAAGTAGCGCGGATTGCTCTGGAACGGTTGGTTATTGACGGGCGCATTCACCCGGCGCACATCGAGCAATTCGTCGAGGAAGCAGAACGCCAGATGGACGAGCGAGTTTTTAGCGAAGGGCAGCAGGCCGCGAATCATGTCGGCATTGCTGGCCTCTCCGACGAAATCACTCGCCTGATTGGCCGTCTGAAGTACCGGACCAGCTATGGCCAGAACGTCCTCGCGCATTCAGTGGAGGCGGCTTTCATAGCAGCCAACATCGCGTCTGAGTTGAAGTTACCTGCTGGACCAGCAAAGCGGGCTGGGTTCCTTCACGACATCGGCAAGGCTGTCGACTACGAAGTCGAAGGGCCACACGCCCTCATCGGGTCGGATATCCTGAACAAGTCTGGCGAATCCGGGGACATCGTTCATGCTGTCGCCGCACATCATGCCGACGTTCCTATGGAGACCGTTCTTGACGTCATCGTGCACGTCGCTGACGCTCTCTCTGCGTCGAGACCGGGCGCTCGTCGTGAGAGCGTTGAAAGCTATATTAAGCGCCTGGAGAAACTGGAGTCTATTGCGAACTCGATACCAGGAATCAAGAAGTCCTATGCCATACAGGCGGGGCGCGAGCTCCGAATTCTGGTGGAACCCGATGAAGTTGACGAGTCCCTGGCAGCAAAGATCGCCATGGATGTTGCTCGCAAGGTGGAGCTGGAAGTCTCGTACCCGGGGCAGATCAAGGTGACCGTTGTTCGTGAGACCAGATATTCCGACTACGCCAAATAGCGCTCTCAACGGCCTGGATACTGCATATAAGCTGCCTTTCGAGAAGGATTCTCTCGGTAAACTCCCGGCTATGCCGGGAGTTTACGTCATACGGGATTCTTCTGACCGTATCATCTATGTCGGCAAAGCGAAGAATCTCCGCAAGAGAGTCGAGTCGTATTTTAGAAATGACCTGAACCCGAAAACAAGATCGATGGTGGGCAATGCCCGCTTCTTCAGTTTCATCACGGCGGGACACGAGGACCAGGCCCTGGTGCTCGAGTCGAACTTCATCAAGTGCTACAAGCCCCACTACAATATCCAGCTCATTGACGGCAAGTCGTATCCCCTTATCGAGTTGACAGGAGAAGCTTTTCCGATCCTCAGGAAAACCCGTCGCGTGACGACGGTCAGAAGCCACTACTTCGGTCCATATCCGAAATCTGGACTGCTGAACCTTGGGCTTGACAGCCTGAGACATGCATTTCCAGTCAGAACGTGTCATCGAAGAATCGATCCGGCGAAACCCACCAAGCCGTGCCTTGACTTTGATCTAGGCCTCTGTCTGGCGCCGTGTGGGAACAGGTGTTCCCAAGATGAGTATGCCGAGGTGGTTCACAACCTGTCGGCATTTCTGAACGGGAAGATGCGCACGTTACTGAGGCAGCTCGAGAAGGGCATGGATCAGGCGTCTCGGTCGCAACAGTACGAGCGGGCGGTACGCTATCGGGACTCCTACCTTGCGCTGAAGAGATTGTTTGAGCGGTACGCCGTGTTCGCGCCCTGGGTGCGAGACATGGATGTCTTCGCGTTTCATCAACAGGGGAATCTTGTTGCCGTTGTCCGGCAAGCGCTTCGCGAGGGACGGCTGATCGCTTCCACAGAGTTCATCTATGATCTGAAAGGCAAGGAGGCGCTCGATCCAGTCATGCGGGCGGATCTCATTATTGATTTCTACGACCGGTTTCGTGTAGCTGCTCCGGCGCGGATAGCTGTCGACGCTGTGGGCGCCGAAGCGACAATTGTGCGCGAGCGGCTGCGTGAGGCTCTTGGGGCCGCAATTTCCCTCGCGTCGCCACGTTCGACAGAGACCTCGCGTCTCCTGCGCTTTGCAGCTGAGAACGCGGAACAGAAACTGATTGCCTCAACGCGGGCGAGCGACATCCCTGCGCAGCTGTCCGTTCTGAAAGCTGTATTGGACCTTGAACATTTGCCAGTGCGTATCGAAGGTTACGACGTATCGAACATCTCAGGAAAGGATGCCACCGTTTCCATGGTCGTTTTTGTAGCCGGCAAACCGGCAAAGGATCAGTACAGACTGTTCAACATGCGCTCCCTGGATACGCCGAACGATCCGGCAATGTTGGCAGAGGCTCTTGCTCGGCGCTTCGCAAGATGGAGCGACATTACGTTCGGTGATCCTGCGAATCTGCTGCTGATCGACGGTGGACTTTCGCAACTGAGAGCCGTATGTGCTGTGCGCGACAATGCTGGGGTGAATGTGCCTGTTGTGGGCATTGCCAAGAAGGAAGAACTCCTGTACCGCGAAGGAACACTGGAACCGGTACGGCTCTCACATGATTCCGGCGCTTTGCTGTTGCTCATGGCGGTTCGGGACGAAGCTCATCGCTTTGGCAAGCGAGAGTTCCACAAACGCCACGAACGTCCTCTGAAGCACCGCTGATTTCGAAAGGAGACCTTATGGACCTCATCATTCGTCTATTGCTGAATGCTTCGGTTTTCTTGCTCGTCAGCCGGGTGGTTCCCGGATTCGAGGTTGCCTCGCTATGGACGGCGTTATGGGCCGCACTCATCTTCGGGTTCGTGAACGCTCTCATTCGCCCGATTCTGCTCGCCATAAGCCTTCCACTGAGCATTCTGAGTCTTGGACTGTTCACGCTTGTCATCGACGCGGCGGTCATGGCCCTGACAGCATGGCTGGTCCCGGGCTTTGACGTGCACGGATTCCTGGCGGCGCTCATCGGGTGGGTACTCGTGTCCTTCGGGAGCATGATTGTTTCATCTTTACTCAGAGACAACGGAGGGAAGCGGAAATGAGTCCACAGATGCTTGGCGATTTCCACGTCCATACCGTCTTCTCCGGACATGCGTTCTCCACGCTTCAGGAAGTAGTTGTTGCAGCACAGCAGCGTGGCCTGAAGTATCTTGCCATTACGGATCATGGGCCTGCGCGCCCGGACGGACCCAAGCTGGACTATTTCAAGAACCTCAACAGGCAGGACACTTTGCGCCAGTTGCCCGGGATCCGGGTGCTCATAGGGGTCGAAGCCAACATCATCAATCCGTGGGGCGACCTGGACATGCCTGAGAAGTTGTTGTATGAGCTCGACATCGTCATTGCCGGGTTCCACAATTCCACAGGGTATGGTGGTTCATCGGTCTCCGAGAACACGGGAGCCCTCGTCAAGGCTATCGAGAGAAACCGGATAACGGTCGTGGCCCATATCGGTGACCCCCGTTTTCCCTATCCGGTAGATCTTGAAGAGTCGATTGCGGCCGCAGCAGCAAAAGGAGTGCTTGTCGAGATCAACCAGTCGGCGCTCCATACCTGGAAGGACGTCAATGTTGCACACTACGAGCGCGTCCTGGAGCTCCTCGGCAAATATCATGCCCCGATCCTGATGAGCTCGGATTCGCACATCTCCTACAGCGTAGGCATTGTGTCGGAGTGCGAGAGGCTTCTGGTTGCACACGGCATCGATCCAGCTTCTACCGTGAACTACTCGGAAGAGCTGATCCAGCAGTACCTGGTTCCCCGGTCATGAGCGGCGAAGGTATCGCACGAACGGCCGTCATTGTAAGCGTTCGCAGGATCGGTGAGATCGTCGACCCTGACCGCCCTGGAGAAACACGACAGCTGGCCGAAGGCCTCGGAGTGGAAGTACTCGAGTCCAAAACTTATGTGCAACGGATCCCTCAGCGTTTCCTGCTTGGCAAGGGGCAGGTCGAAGAGTTGCATGAGCTGCTGCAGGCCCTGCGGGCCGATCTCGTCATCTTCGACACTGAACTTACGCCTTTGCAGTATCGCCATATGATCGACAATCTCGAGAGCTCCGTCATGGACCGAGCCAGACTTATCCTGGAGACATTCGCTTCTCAGGCTCACACGGGTGAAGCAAAGAAGCGCGTCCAGATTGCCGAGCGTCTCTTCGAACTCACGCAGCTGCGGGCAATGAACGCAGGATATGACCAGCAGGCAGGTTATATCGGCATGCGTGGGCCAGGCGAGACCTTGTTCCAGAAGCGCCGGAGAGCAAAGAGATCGGAGATCCATGATCTCCGTAAAGAGGTGAAGGAAGTCGATACGCGGTATGCCATCAAGACGCACACTCGGCAGGAATCAGCAATTGCGAAGATAGCCGTGATGGGGTACACGAATGCCGGCAAGAGCACGCTGATCAATCTACTGGCGGGGTCCGAGCTGTTGGCCGAGGACAGGCTCTTTGCCACGCTGGACACAGCGGCAAGACCGGCTCACTTCGGACGCCAGTCCGCTGTCCTCATCGATACCGTCGGCTTCATCCGGGACCTGCCGGAATCACTGATGGATTCATTTCGTTCTACTCTTGAGGAAGCTCGTGATGCGGACCTCCTCCTGCACGTTGTCGATGCCGGCGTGCGGGACCTGCACGAGCGTATTCACGTAGTCGACACCGTTCTGGCACGTATTGGCTGCGCCGATATTCCCCGAGTGCTGATCTTCAACAAGATCGATACCGTCGATCAGGCCAGGCGGGAGAAGATTCTCCTCATCGGGACGGGGTTCATGATCTCTGCTACGACTCTCGAGGGTGTTGATGGACTCAAGAACCACATAGCGGAAGTCCTGCTCCGCCACGTTGTGCACGGGCGATACGTCATCCCATTCACTGAGCCGGGGGCGCGAGCTGAAGTATATGCTGGTGCAGTCGTCGTGAATGAGAGACTCACCGCGCGGAGCTGGATCATCGTAGCAGCTGGCGCAGCTCCCGGCGCTCGTCTCCCTCAGCGTTTCCTGCGAAAGGATTGACCAGCACCCACCCAGCGTTCTGGGACCCATCATGTGAACGCCTGTGAGCCCCGACTCTATTGGCAACGCGGCCTGCATCCCTATAATACACTCTGCCGAACTGGAGATCGATGCATGACGTCGGCACACAGCGGCGTGGAGCCAAGGAGTTGTGCAAAGCGTGAATATACGGGACTTCGACTACGAGTTGCCGAAGGGGCTGATCGCCCAGACGCCTCTTGAACAGCGTGACCTTGCGCGCCTCATGGTCGTGGACCGAGCGACTGGAACGATCGAGCACAGACTGTTTCGCGATCTTCTTTCGTACCTTCATCCTCATGATGTCGTCGTTGTCAACGATACGCGTGTCAACGAGGCCAGTTTTAGCTGTCGTAAGGACAGCACGGGCGCAACGATTGATATCCTGCTGACCGGGCGGCGTTCGCCGACAAGATTCCAGGCACTGGTCAGGCCATTGAAGCGTCTTCACACGGGGGAGACGTGCACTGTTACATCTGACGTCAGCCTGCGGCTGCTGGAACGCAACGACGACGGTGACGCGATGCTTGAGTTCTCTCGTGATCCATACACCAGTGAAGAATTCCGGGCCATAGCACGTGTTCAGATTCCACCCTACATCAAGCAGTTTCCCCGTGACCCTGGAGCCTATCAGACCGTTTATGCCCGTGAGCCAGGATCGGTCGCGGCACCAACTGCAGGGCTGCATTTCACGCCGGAGCTGCTGGACAACGTAAGAGGTCTGGGAGTTGACATCGAGCATGTTACGCTCGATGTCGGACTGGGAACGTTTCAGCCGGTCCGCGTTGACACCGTCGAAGACCACCACATGCATACCGAGCGGTTCACACTGCCTGAGGAAACGGCAAGGGCCGTCAACGCAGCTCGTGTAAACCACGCGGCCGTGACTGCCATCGGCACGACGGTCGCCAGGACGCTCGAGTCATGCATCAACCCGGACGGGACCGTCAGAGCAGGCAGCGGAGAGACCAGCATCTTCATCTATCCTCCTCATGAGTTCCACGGATTCGACCATCTGGTCACGAACTTTCATCTCCCGAAATCGACCCTGCTGATGCTCGTTGGGGCGTATATGGGCATGGAGCTCATGTGGAAAGCATATCATGAGGCGATCAGTGAGCAATACCGTTTCTTCAGCTTTGGCGACGCCATGCTGATTCTCTAGGCAGCTGACATGGCCATATTCGAAACGACCTGTCAGAGTTCCACGGGACGCGAACGCACGGGGATCCTGACGACTGCCCACGGCACCGTGAGAACGCCTGTTTTCATGCCTGTCGGCACACAGGCGACCATCAAGGGGCTTACCCCAGAACAGGTGGCGGAGATCGGGTTCGAGATCATTCTCTCGAACACCTACCACCTGTATCTCCAGCCAGGAGACGACGTCGTGCGTGAAGCGGGCGGCCTCCATCGGTTCATGCACTGGGACCGGAGCATCCTCACGGACAGCGGTGGTTTCCAGGCGATGAGTCTCTCCCGAATCAGCAAGAAAAGCGATGAGGGCATCGAGTTCCAGTCATTCATTGATGGCTCGAGACACATGTTCACACCTGAACGCGTGATTGCGATACAGAAGAACCTGGACTCCGACGTGGTCATGCCTCTGGACATCTGTACGCAATATCCCTCAGAGCGCGTCACGGCAGAAAAAGACCTTGCGCGAACTGTCTCCTGGTTCGGGCGGGCGAAAAAGGCGATGGGCGAGTCGCACCAACTGCTGTTCGGCATCACGCAGGGTGGCTTCTATGGCGATCTCAGGGAGGAGTCGACTGAGCGTATCATGGAGCTGGAGCCTCAGGGCTTTGCCATAGGAGGTCTCAGCGTAGGCGAAGAGCGTCAGTTGACCATGGACATGCTGGATCATAGCTTGCTTCATGCTCCCGACGATCGTCCAAGGTACTTCATGGGCCTCGGCGATCCGATCGGGATTCTGGAGATTATCAGCCGTGGTGTCGACATGTTCGACTGTGTTCTGCCCACGAGGGTAGCTCGCAATCAGATGGTCTTCACCCGGGATGGCGTCGTCAAGATCTCCAAGAAGCTCTATGAACGCGACTTCCACCCTATCGATGAGAACTGTTCATGCTATATGTGTCGCAACTACACTCGGGCATATCTACGACACCTGTTCAAGGCAAACGAGATGCTCGCGGGAACGCTTGCGACCATTCACAACCTCCAGTTCCTTCAGACGATGATCAGCGAAATCCGGGATGCGATTGCGGCCGGCACCTTTGCCGAGTACAAGCGCGCATTCATCGAGCGGTACACGGCGTCGTCCGACAGGGCATGGTGAGCGTCTCGCAGTGCTCATTGCTGCATTGACACTGAGGCCTATTTGATGTACATTTGATGTGTTGTCGAAACGAGGAGGAACCATAATGCGGTCGAAAGTAACAGCAAGCCTTATTCTTGTGATTGTCGTGGCTATCGTCGCTGGTGTGATCAACTACCAGGGATTGATTGCCAAGAACACGAAGCTGGTCCCGAAGCTGGGGCTTGATCTCAGAGGCGGCGTGCGCATTGTGCTCGAGGCGCAGGACACGGAGTCGGCAAAGGCGACGAACGACGCGATCAACGCGGCGGTCAGCGTCATCGACAAGCGGGTCAACGCTCTCGGAGTCAACGAGGCGGTCGTCGTTCGTGAGGGCGCCAACTCAAAACGTATCATGGTAGAGCTTCCTGGTTGGGAGGATCCCGAACGCGCCAAGCAGCTCATTGGCAAGACCGCGCTGCTTGAGTTCAAGACGGAGGACGGAAAGGTTGTTGTGAATGGTTCCAACCTCAAGACCGCCCAGCTTGTCTTCAGCCAAGCGCAGGAGAGTCTGGGAGAACCCCAGATCTCGTTTGAGCTGGACGCAGCGGGTACTACTGCGTTCGCTGCCGCAACTCAGGCGAATATCGGGAAGAAGATCACCATCTACCTTGACAGCCAAGTTCTGATGAGCCCGACAGTCGAAGTCGCGATCACGGACGGCAAGGGCGTCATCAGCGGAGGATTCACGGCTGAGCAGGCCAGCAACGACGCACTGTTGCTGAAGAGTGGATCGCTTCCTGTCAAGCTGGTTACGCTCTCCGAAGAAGTCGTTGGACCTTCGCTCGGCAGTACTTTTGTCCGCCGCAGCGCGTTGGCGGCCGTGATTGCCTTTCTCCTCGTCATTATCTGGATGTTCCTCATGTACCGGTATCTGGGTCTCGTCTCCGGCATTGCTCTTGTCGTCTATGCTGACATTCTCATGGCTGCTTATCTCGTACTACATGCAACACTCTCGCTGCCCGCCATCGGTGGCGCAATCCTGTCCATTGGCATGGCAGTGGATGCCAACTGTATCATCTTCGAGCGCATTCGTGAAGAACTTGGGATGAAGAAAACCGTCAAGAGTGCAATTGGGGCTGGCTTCTCCCGGGCATTTCGCGCGGTGTTTGACTCCAACCTGACCGTGCTCGTAGGCACCGTGTTCCTGTTCTACTTTGGGAGCGGCACCGTGCGCGGATTTGCCGTGACGCTTGCTCTCGGTGTTCTCGCCAGCATGTTCACGGCTGTGTTTGCCAGCCATATGCTGGTCGACCTCCTGCTCACTCCTGGCATTGCCAGGAACAGCAGGAAATTCCTCGGTTAGGCGGTGCAGTTATGACATTCAGAGAGAGAATCCTGACGTGGGACATCATTGGCAAGACACGTACGTGGTTCACTGCGTCAGCTATCATCATTGCGATTGGCATCGTGGCCATGATTGTCAATATGGTCAGCTTCGGGTCGCCGCTCAAATTTGGCATTGACTTCATAGGTGGAACAGTCATCAATGCATCCTTCGAGAAAGCACCTGATGAGGCAGTTGTCCGCGACATACTTTCAGCGAACGGCTACAGTAACGTTACGGTCCAGCGGGCCGGAGCAAAGGGCATTACGATGAAGGTGGAGGCAAATGAGATCGATCCCGCTGTCAGTGGGAAGATCATCAGTGACATTGTCGCGAAGTATGGCGCCGTTGATGCAGGCACCGAGGAAATCACCTCCATAGCACCAGTCATCGGGCGTGATCTCCTACGTCGATCCAGCTTGGCATTAGCCCTTTCGCTGCTGTTTACCTTGCTCTATATCACGATTCGTTTCAAATTCTCATTCGGTCTTGCAACGATTCTTGGCATGGTGCATGACATTCTCGTTGCCCTCGGCATCCTGGCCGTTTTCCGGGTTCCTCTCAACGCACCCTTTGTTGGCGCTTTTCTTGCGATCATTACTTATTCCGTGCAGGATGGTGTCGTGGTCATGGACCGCATCCGCGAGAAGTTGCGATATCGGGCGAAAGAACCTTTCGATAAGCTTGCAAACGCTGCAGTCACAGAGACATGGATGCGGTCGTTCAACACGTCCTTTACGACGTTTCTCGCCGTACTCGTTCTGTTCATAATGGGTGGAGCTCCAATTCGTGACTTCTCGACAACGTTGTTGGTGGGTATCATCTCTGGAACCTACTCTTCTATCTACATTTCTACGCCTCTGCTGGTATTGTGGGTGCAGGGTAGAGAGAAGGCAGCTGCTTTGCAGAAGGCATAATGCTTCCAGGGCTCCCAGTTGACAAAGGACAATGCAGGGAGGCACAATGAACCTGAGAGATTTCATACGCGACATACCTGACTTTCCTCAGAAGGGGATTGTGTTCAGGGACCTGACACCACTCATGGGCGATGCCGACGCGTTCTCATTTGCGGTTGACGAGCTGGCTAAGCAGTTCAAAACGGACCGCATTGACAAGATAGTCGGGGTGGAAGCGAGGGGTTTCATCATCGGTGCTGCACTGGCCTACGCGCTGCATGTCGGTTTTGTGCCGGCCCGCAAGCCCGGGAAACTTCCCTACAAATCGGTTCGGAAGGAATACGAGCTCGAGTATGGTGTATCGATCCTTGAGATGCATGAGGATGCTATCAAGCCCGGCGAGCGCGTGCTCATCGTCGACGACCTGCTGGCGACGGGTGGCACCGTCAGTGCGACTGCCGACCTTGTCCAGTCATTGGGCGGCGACATTGTCGCCTATGCGTTTCTGGTGACTCTGAAGGACCTCCGCGGAGCCAGCAAGCTGAGTGGTGGAAGGGTAATCTCGCTGCTTGACCTTTGAAGCTTGACACTGAGTTTGACGTCGACGAGGAGTTTGAGACTCTCATAGCGACGCTTCGAGGCTGGCTCTCCCCAGAGGAGGTCGGCCTCGTTGAGCGAGCGTTCGTGTTTGCGCGCCAGAGGCATGGGGATCAGAAACGTGCTTCTGGCGCTCCCTATATGCTCCATCCGGTCAAAGCCGCACTGGTGCTGGCTGACTATCGTCTGGACGCTGAGACCTATGCCGCCTGCCTGCTGCATGATGTCCTGGAGGACACCCAGACCACGGGCAAGGAGCTGGAGGACGGTTTCGGCTCCAAGGTCGCATCATTGGTGGAGGGCGTCACCAAGCTCCACGGGCTGAACTATCTGTCTCGCGAGGAGAACAACCTCGAGAACGTCCGCAAGATCCTCCTTGCCATGGCTGCAGACCTGCGGGTGGTCCTGATCAAGCTTGCCGATCGGCTGCACAACATGCGGACGTTGCAGTATCTAAGTGAGGACAAGCAACAGCGTATTGCCCAAGAGACCATGGAGATCTACGTTCCTCTCGCCCATCGGCTTGGGATATATGAGCTCAAGTGGGAAATGGAGGACCTCGCATTCCGCTACCTGAACCCCGATGAATACCGGAGACTGGCTGGACTTGTTGCTGCCAAGCGGGCTGAACGTGAAGCATTTGTAAAGGAAACGATCGGCCAGATCGACCATTTCCTTGCAGAAAAGGACATCCGCGCTCAGGTCTCGGGTCGACCAAAGAACCTCTACAGTATCTACCGCAAGATGGTCCAGCAGGGCAAGACATTCGACGAGATCTACGATCTCACGGCGGTGCGGATTCTTGTCAACACGATCCCTGAGTGCTACCTCGTTCTGGGATATGTGCACGAGGCATTCACTGTCGTTCCCGGGCGGGTGAAGGACTACATTGCTCTTCCGAAGCCGAATGGCTATCAATCGCTGCACACGACCGTGATGGGATCCAACGGAGAACCACTGGAGATCCAGATCCGGACCAAACGGATGCACGAAGTCGATGAGATGGGCGTGGCTGCCCACTGGAAGTACAAAGAAGGCAAGGCGGCGGATCTGGTCGATTCGGAGCGGTTCGCGTGGCTGCGCCAGATGGTAGACTGGCAGAAAGATGTCCGCAGCAGTGGAGAGTTCGTGGAGCGAGTCAAGGTAGACGTGTTTACGGACGAGGTCCTCGTCTTCACGCCGAAAGGGGACGTCATCAACCTGCCGGTTGGCTCCACTCCCGTTGATTTTGCCTATCGCATTCATACGGACATAGGCAACAACCTTGTTGGAGCCAAAGTCAATGATCGCATCGTGCCTATCGATACGGAGCTGGTGACTGGGGACCGTGTGCAGGTAATTACCTCGCGGAATTCCGGAGGGCCGAAGTCAGACTGGCTGAAGTTTGTCAAGGCGGCCTCGACAAAGGGGCATATCCGAGCATTTCTGCGGAAGAAGGAACTGGAGCATTCAACCCCCGAGAGGTCCGATGTGGAGGAGCGCCCTCGCGCGGTCGTGACGCGCCCGTCGCTGTCGTACCGGCGGGCTGCGGCAGACAGTGGATTCCGTATCGTCGTTCGAGGTGACGCGACGCTCCCGATTATCATGGCTGCATGTTGCAGTCCTTCATATCCTGATGAGATTCTCGGTTACGTGACGCGTGGCAGAGGTGTCACGATCCACAGGGCCGATTGCGCCAATATTCCATCGCTGGCCATGGAGCCGGAGCGTCTTGTCGACGCTCATTGGGAGATGATCCCTCGGAAAGCACGTGAACGGACCATTGTCATCGAGACCCTGAATGTCCCGGGCGTGATCTACCAGGTGTCTGAGGAGTTTGCCAAGAGAGACATCAACATCAAGTACATGAAGAATGCCGAGCGTCTCTCCATGTTCAGGAAGAAAGGCGAGGCGACGCGCACGCAATTCAAGATTATCGCGGAATTCTCTGACGAAGCCGCCTATCGACAGACAATGGAAGCACTGAGGAGACTTGCGTCTGTGATCTCTGTCAAGCAGCACTAGGGTTGGTCGTCCGTCCTGACCTGAAATTGCCCTGGGCGACAGTGACCATGTTGCCCAGTCTGGCCGTGCGTCGCGATCGGGATGAGTGAGCCGGGACTGATCCGCCTGTCGCTCGTGCAAGGACGTGATTTGCTGGGGAGCAAGTTGTGTCTACTATGTAGTAGTGCTCTGACCGACACTGGCGACTCTGTGCAGGAGCCATGAGCCGTGTCATTTGACAAGGAGGCGCTCGATGTTGTGTCCAAGTTGTGGGAAGACAATTCCTGACTGCTCCACCTTATGTCCTGGCTGTGGAACGAAGCTGGCGAGCGGGAAGAAGAAGGTTGCAGCGCTTATTCCCTGCCGAAAGGGTCGCACATGGGGATTCTGCAACCGAGACAGGGAGATGGTAATACCGGCCATCTACGATAGCGCAGACCCCTTCTGCAACGATTTTGCACGGGTCAATCTCAACGGAAAATGGGGTTTCGTCAACGCTAGCGGGAACATGACAATACCGGCCATCTACGATAGCGCAGATGACTTCTGTGAGGCTCTTGCACGCATCAAACTCAACGGTGAATACGGCTATATCGATACCAAAGGAAACATGGCAGTACCGGCGATATATGATGGCGCAGATTCTTTCGTCGAGGGTCTTGCACGTGTCATCGGACTCAACGACAAATGGGGTTTCGTCAACGCCAGAGGCAACATGACAATACCGGCCATCTATGATGGTGCCCTTTCTTTCCGGGAAGGTCTTGCACGGGTCAATCTCAACGGAAAATGGGGTTTCGTCAACGCTAGCGGGAACATGACAATACCGGCCATCTACGATAACGCAGATGACTTCGGCGAGGGTCTTGCGCGAGTTAATCTCTACGGCAAATGGGGCTTCCTCGACGCCAAGGGAAACATGGCAATCCCTTCGATCTATGACGGCGCAGACTCTTTCGCGGAGGGTCTTGCACGTATCGTAATCAACGACAAACAGGGCTTCATCGACGCCAAGGGGAAGATGGTAGTACCCGCCGTCTATGATGACGCAGATGACTTCGGCGATGGCCTTGCGCGTGTCGAAGTCGACGGCAAATGGGGCTTCATCGACACCCAAGGGAACATGGCCATACCTGCTGCCTACGATAATGCACTTCCCCTCAGCGGTGGCCTTGCACGTGTCGAAGTCGACGGAAAGTACGGCTTCATCGATGCCAAGGGAAACATGGCAATCCCTGTGATCCATGATGGTGCAGATTCTTTCGTCGAGGGTCTTGCGCGTGTCAACCTCAACGGCAAATGGGGTTTCATCGACGCCAAAGGGAACATGGTAATACCAGCCATCTATGAACGCGCCGAGGACTTCTGCGAGGGTCTTGCTTCGGTCGACGTCAAGGGCGAATGCGGCTATATCGACATCAAAGGCACACAGTACTGGGAAGACTGATAGAACGAAGGAGGATCTCTGCTTCGCGAATAGTTACTATTGATGCGCCCGTTACGTCGCAATGTAGTCAAGTGGTGGAGCCGAGGGGATTCGAACCCCTGACCTCATCCGTGCGAGGGATGCGCTCTCCCAGCTGAGCCACGGCCCCATCAACAGTAATTATACGAAATTCACCGCGATAGTCAAAGTGTTGTTGCGAGGACATAGCCTTGGAAGCATGTTTCGGGTTGACATTGGCAACCTTGGAACTACAATCTGTTAGGTATTAGACAACTTGTTCCTGAGGAGCAGTCATGTCCAGACCTGTTGGTCTTATCGTCGGCACGGGTGTCGATAGTGTTCAACTTCTTTCCGATGCGAGCCTCTCCAGCATCAAGACCCCCTTTGGTGACGTGAGCTATATGCGGGGTTCCATAGGCGATGCGGATGTCTGCGTCCTGAAGCGCCACGGGGAAGGACACGTCGTGCCGCCCCATCTCATCAACTATCGTGCCAATATCATGGCACTGTATATGCTCGGCGTCGACAAGGTCGTCACGACGAGTGCCGTTGGGTCGCTCAAAGAGTCAATTGCGCCTGGATCGTATGCATTGATGGACGGTTTCCTGGATTTCACCAAAGTGCGCGTGCAGACATTCTTCGAGATTGGCAAGGTCGTTCACACGGACATGACTCATCCCTACAGTGAGGCCATCACAGGCGTGCTGGCGACCGAGATGTCGGCCCTGGGGCTTTCGCTTCACACCGGTGAAGTGTATGTAGCGGCGGAAGGTCCGCGCTTCGAATCGCCACAGGAAGTCCGCATGTATGCGGCCATGGGCGGATCCGTCGTCGGGATGACGGGCTTGCCTGAGGTGACACTTGCCCGGGAGGCCGATCTCGAGTATCAGACAATCGCCATCATCACAAACTATGCGGCCGGCATGGGGACCTCGCTGCTTACGCACAAAGAGGTTCTTGATGCTATGTCTGCAGCATCGACATCGCTGGTTGAGGTCCTGCGCAAATCTCTTCCGCGTATCGCACAACTCCCAGCCGGTCGGGCTGACGGTGAACATCCGCTCGATTTCCTGTTGAATTCATGAGGGTAGAGCTGCTCGCTCATACTCCGGATGCGGATGTGCTGTGTGCCTACGCAGCTCACATCTGCTACAGCACCTCACCATTCAACGCCGATCGAAGCGCTGGTATTCTACGCAAGGTTTGTGGCAACGGACATCTGTCCGTTCTCGAGCATGCCAGTTTCACGTTTCTTGTCGAGGGACTGTCGCGTGCAGCTTCTCACCAGTTGGTCCGGCACCGGCTCGCCTCATACTCTCAGCAGAGTCTGCGGTTCACGAAGGCTCAGCCGGTCTTCGTCTCTCCCGCCGGCCATGATTTCAGACACTTCTATGAGCAAGCTTACGTGGAATACGAACGCCTGCTCGCAGAAGGTGTGCACGAGGAAGACGCCCGCTATGTCCTTCCACAAGGCGTTGCGTCACGTCTCGTGGTTACGATGAATGCCAGGGAACTGAGACACTTCTTTGAGCTGCGTTGCTGTCTAAGGGCACAGTTCGAGATCCGAGCTCTGGCGTGGCTTATGCTGGCAAAGGCCAAGGCCGTGGCGCCCCTCCTGTTCGAAAATGCCGGTCCGGTATGTCTACAGGGAATGGAGTGCCCGGAACGCTCGTTTGCGTGTCACCTGAAAACGAAGGGACAGAAAGGGGAATTGGAATGACAGGAACAATGCTAGCGCTTGTGAAGGAACGTCCAGAACGTGGGGCAACACTGACAAAGGTGAACATCCCCTCGATCGCAGAGGACGAGGTCCTGGTCAAGATCGACTATGCCTCTATCTGTGGCACCGATGTCCATATCTATGTGTGGAACGAGTGGGCACAGAACCGGATCAAGACTCCGCATATCATGGGCCACGAATTCGCCGGGCACGTCGTGGAGACAGGCAGGTCCGTGCGGGGATTCAAGGATGGCGACTTTGTCAGTTCCGAGACACATATCTACTGCGGGCACTGCTATCAGTGCCATACAGGCCACAGTGAGGTCTGCCAGAACCTCCAGATACTGGGAGTGGACCGTGCCGGCGCATTTGCAGAGTACATCGCCGTTCCAGAGCGCGTGCTCTGGAAGAACGACCAGTCGATTCCAGCCGCGTGGGCTTCCATACAGGAGCCGATGGGGAACGCATTGGATACGGTCAATTCCGAGTCGGTAGCGGGGAAGACCGTCCTTGTCACGGGGGCGGGTCCGATCGGAGTGCTCGCCGTGGGGATTGCCAAAGCTTTCGGTGCTACGCAGCTTTTTGTGAGTGATCTGTCGGATTACCGGCTCGATCTCGCCAAGAGCATGGGTGCGGATTTCGTTCTCAATCCCAGCCGCGACGACATCGAGGCCGTGGTCAGGGAGCAGACGCATGGCATCGGCGTCGACGTTGTACTGGAGATGTCCGGCAGTGAGAAAGCCATGCACCAGGGTCTGAAGGCGCTGACACCAGGCGGACGCATGTCGATGCTCGGTCTTCCTGAGCGCCCAGTGACCATTGATTTGACCAATGAAGTCATCTTCAAGGAAATCCGCATCTATGGCATCACTGGACGCAAGATCTTCTCGACGTGGCAGACTGTATCCCGACTGCTTGCTTCGCGCATTGTGGACCCGAGTCCTGCCATTACACATCAACTGAAGTTTGAGGACTGGCAGACAGGCATGGATGCCATGGTCGCTGGGACCTGTGGCAAAGTCGTTCTCCAGATTGCGGGGAGGTAGCGCAATGAATGAGAAGTTTCAGGGGATGATGCAGGCCGAGCTTGACCGGCTCGAGAAGGAAGGGCTCAGTCTCCGCATACGAACGCTCGACTCAGAACAGGGTCCAGCATGTACCATCGACGGCAAGTACGTCGTGAACCTTGCTGCCAATAACTACTTGGGCATGATTGCTCGCAAGGATGTCAAGGAAGCCGCCAAGAAGGCTATCGACGAGTTCGGCGTGGGGTCTGGCGCCGTCAAAACAATCATCGGCAATACGCGCTTGATCGTCGAAGGCGAGAAGAAGCTGGCGAAGTTCAAAGAGGTCGAGGACGTTCTGATGTACCAGGGAGGTCTGACGGCAAATTCCGGCACCATTCCCGCGCTCGTCCACGATGGGGACCTTATTTTCAGCGACGAGTTGAACCATGCCAGCATCATCGATGGTTGCCGTCTCAGCAAGGCGAAGATCGTGCCCTTCAAACATTGTGACGTTGCCAGTCTCGAAGAGAAGATCAAGGAGTACGAGAGCGAGCCAGGCACGAAGATGGTCATCACCGATGGTGTCTTCAGTATGGACGGGGACATCGCTCCCTTGCCCGGCATCGTCGAAGTAGCCAAGAGGCATGGCGCAGTCACTATGGTCGACGATGCACATGGCGAGGGAGTTCTGGGAGATCACGGACGTGGTATTGTGAATCATTTCCATCTCGAGGGAGAAGTCGATGTCGAGGTCGGAACCATGTCGAAGGCGTTCGGTGTGGTGGGTGGATACGTCGCTGGCACGCACACGCTTGTCGAGTATCTCAAGAACAAGTCCCGCACAATCTTATTCAGCTCAACCATCACGCCGGCAGATGCCGGGGCAATCCTGAAGGTTATCGATATCCTGACCGAGAGCGACGAATTGGTGCGCAAGCTGTGGGAGAACGCAGCGTACTTCAAGGCCAAAATGAAGGCCTATGGGTTTGACACCTGGCGAAGCGAGACCCCGATCACACCCATCATCATTGGCGATGGACAGCTTGCCAAGAATCTCTCTGCCAAGCTGTTCGAGAAGGGAGTCTTTGCGCAGTCGCTCGGCTTTCCGACCGTTCCAAAAGGCTTGGCGCGCATCCGCTGCATGTTGTGTTCAACGCACACGAAGGAACAACTCGACTTTGCAGCCGACATGTTCCATGAGTCGGCTCTCGATCTGGGCATTCTGAAGAGCTAGGCGTCTGATGTCCACTCCTGCTGTCCAGGCCCTGATATTAGCCGGAGGACTCGGCACCCGCATGAAGAGTGCGGTGCCCAAGGTTCTCCATGATGTCCTTGGCCATCCCATAGTGTGGTACGTTGTTGATGCGCTCAAGGACATCGATGTACGGCCGGTTGTCGTCACACCGGCAGAGAATGATGGGTTTCGTGCAGCGTTCGGAGACCGCCTGACATACGCGGTTCAGCCCGAACAGCATGGTAGTGGTCACGCTGTCCAGTGTGGCATGGACTACGTTTCTGCGGAGTACGTTCTCGTATGCAACGGGGATAATCCCTTTGCGTCCGCGGAAGACTACCGCGAGTTCCTAGACGAGAGTCTCGCTGAACATGCAGACGCGGCAGTCCTGGCGGCATATCTCGAAGACCCCGGCCAACTGGGACGCGTCGTGCGGACCGTGGACGGTGCGTTTGTTGGCATTGTCGAGGCACGAGACGCGCGGCCGGAACAGCTTGGTATTCACGAAATCAACACGGGTATCTACCTGTTTCGTTCAGTGGAGCTTCGCCGGTGGCTGGCACAGATGAAGCCCAACAATGCTCAGGGCGAGTACTACATCACGGATTGCCTCTCAATGGCCGTGCAGGATGGCAGCCATGTGCGTTGCCATGTTGCTCGTGGCACATGGGAGATGTCTGGTGTGAACGACCGGGTGGAGCTCGCGCTGGCCGCCGGCCTGCTTCAACGGCGGAAACTGGACCATCTGTGCCGGGAGGGTGTTACCGTCGATATGCCGGCAACTGTCCGCGTCGACTGGGACGTCGTTGTCGGACGCGATTCGGAGATCCGGCAAGGTTCCTGTCTGAAGGGAAGCACCAAAGTAGGTAACTCCAGCGTCATTGGACCCAACACGATTCTCATCGACGCGCAGGTGGGCGATGAAACAACGGTTCTTGCATCGTTCGTGGAGGGCTCCACGATAGGCAGCAACTGTGCAGTTGGTCCGTTTTCCTACATCCGGCCAGGGACTCTGACGGCCGAACGGTCAAAGGTCGGCGCTTTCTGTGAACTCAAGGCCTCATCCCTGGGAGCAGGGAGCAAGGTTCCACATCTTTCGTACATCGGCGACGCTGCAATTGCCGAGAACGTCAATATTGGAGCAGGTACGATCACCTGTAACTACGACGGATTCACGCATGTCAAGCACCACACGGTCATCGAGAAAGACGTCTTCATCGGCGCCAACAACAATCTGGTCGCCCCAGTGACGATTCATGAGGGAGCGTACACTGCTACCGGGTCGACTATCACCCATGATGTGCCCCCGGACGCTCTTGCCATAGCACGAGCGGTCCAAGTCGACAAAGAGGGATGGGTCAGGAGGAAAAAGCATGGAGAGTGAGTATAACCCGATCAAGATCTTCTCTGGCAATGCAAACCAGCCGCTGGCCGAGAAGGTCGCGTCCTATCTTGGTATTCCTCTCGGTCAGGCTGAGATTGGCCGCTTTCCGGACGGAGAGATCAAGCTCCGTATCAGCGAGAACGTGCGGGGGTTGAACGTCTACGTCATCCAGCCCACCAATGCGCCTGCAGAGAATTTGTTCGAGCTGCTGATCCTTCTTGACGCACTGAAACGCGCTTCAGCCGCGAGCATCACAGCGATCATCCCGTTTTTCGGCTATGCGCGCCAGGATCGGAAAGTTCGTTCGCGAGAACCGATCAGTGCCAAACTAGTTGCAAATCTTGTGACAGTTGCGGGCGCAGACCGCGTGGTCGCAATCGATCTCCATGCCGCCCAGATTCAGGGCTTCTTCGACATCCCAGCCGACAACCTGACGGCCATGGTCCAGTTTGCGCAGTATATCAAGCGCAAGGATCTGGAAGACCTTGTTGTCCTGTCTCCCGATGTGGGAGGTGTAGCGCGGGCCAGTACGTTTGCCCAGACCATTCATGCTTCACAGGCCCTGTTTGTGAAGAAGCGTCTTTCGCCGGACGCGGTCGAGATTCAGTCGCTCATCGGCGACGTACGAGGCAAGAACGTCATTATTGCCGATGATGCAATCCATACGGGAAACACGATGTTGAATGCCTGCAACCGGGCCCTGACCGAGGGCGCCAAGAGTGTCATTGCCTGCGCGACTCATGCAGTCTTTGCAGGGGACTCCCTTGGGTTATTTGCTCGGTCGAACTTCAGTGAAGTGATTGTGACAGATTCGATGTTCGTTCCTGGACGCGAATATCCCTCGATGTTCACGGTGTTGTCGGTGTCGGAGCTCATTGCCAAGGCTGTCTACAGCATCCACAACCACTCATCGGTCTCTGCCCTGTTTCAGTTGTGACAGTCTGAAGGCTGTCTACTTGATTCAGAGCTGATTTGGCATACAATATCAAAGATGTGCCGGTATCTTATGAGTAAGGAGTTGGTATGCAAAGAGTAGCGATAGAAGCCGTTGCCCGTGAAAGCGGCAAGCATGGCAAGTTAGGCGCCCTGCGCAGGCAGGGCTTCATCCCAGCAGTTGTTTACGGTCATGGAATGGCACCTATGTCTGTCGCTGTTCCTGTGCGAGCATTCGAACGCATTCGTCGTACGACTGGGGAGTCTGCCATCGTCGAACTTCAGTTTGAGGGTGATAAGGCTATAACCACAGTTGTGCACGAGTACCAGATGAACCCGATCCGGGACACTTATACACATGTCGACTTCTTGTCCATTTCTCTTGACGAACCGTTGACGAGCAGGATCCCGATTCGCCCCATCGGAACAGCTATCGGTCTGAAGGAAGGGGGAGTGCTCGAGCACTCACTGTACGAGCTCGACGTCCAGGCTCTTCCTCTTGACATTCCCGAGTATCTGGAGGTTGACGTTTCCGACCTCGGACTGAAGCATTCCATCCATGTAGCCGATCTGAAGCTTGGCGACAAGATAAAGGTGCTTACAAACGAAATGGCGACGGTCTTCTCGGTCGTTGCGCCAGCTGTCGAAGAAGCCCCGCCTGTTCCTGAGGAGGGTGTTGCGGTCGAGGGCGCTGCTCCTGCAACGGGAACTGCTCCAGCTGCGGGAACTGCTCCTGCCGCTGTTCCTGCTGAGGCCGCTCCGAAGACAGTATCGAAGAAGTAGCACGGCATAACCGTTGTCCGCTCTGCATCAATCGCTTTATATGCGCTGGCCCTCGGGGGCCAGCGTTTTTGCTGTCCACGTCCTCAACAAGGGTTTGTCGTGAGATTACTGTTCATCGGTGATGTCTTCGGCCGCCCGGGACGTACGATCGTACGGCGACTGCTTCCACAGCTCAAGGCAGAGCTGCAGCCCACTGTCGTCGTGGCCAACGCGGAGAACGCGACACATGGGACCGGCATGACCCGGTCTGCGTTTGAAGAACTGAGTGCTGCAGGTGTCGACATATTCACGGGGGGCAATCACACCCTTGGCAAGCCGGAAATTCTTGACCTGATGCGGGAACACGCGACCGTATTGTGCCCCGGCAATATCAGTCCCGCCATCAGGCGTCACGGGTCCGTTATCTGGCAGACGCCGAGTGGTCCCATAGCCGTCGTCAACGTGATGGGGCAGTATTGCATGAACGGTGTCGACAACCCCTTCCGATACATGGAAGATATCCTGTGTGAACCAGAGATTGGGGCCGTGCGTGTAAAGGTCGTCGATTTTCATGCGGAGGCTACGGCGGAGAAAGCGGTGATGCTGCGCTTGCTGGACGGCCGCATGTCGGCAGTCCTCGGAACGCATACGCATGTTCCTACCGCGGACGCGCGCGTCACGGCTGCTGGCACGGCATTTATCACCGATGTCGGCATGACGGGGGTACGATCCTCAATCATCGGCCTGGACCCGGAAGTAATGATGCGTCGTTTTGAGACAGGCATCATGTATGCACCACGCGTTGCGGAGGGCGATGCGACGTTGATGGCCGTCGTGGTCGACATCGATGCATCCACGGGGAGCAGCACATCGATAACACTCCTGC
>Ga0209539_1000541_pt1 | contig 21593 bp, 20 predicted proteins | sample BarGraNGADG00312_2_FD_184499 | JGI IMG/M metagenome (GOLD analysis project Ga0209539, IMG submission 184499) | Arctic peat soil microbial communities from Barrow, Alaska - Barrow Graham LP Ref core NGADG0011-312 (SPAdes) (version 2) | ecosystem: Environmental > Terrestrial > Soil > Wetlands >... | reverse complement strand
ACCTTCGCCGCCACCAAGAGCTGGACGCTCACCGACGGCGACGGCTCCAAGACGGTCGAGGCGGAGTTCAAGGACGCGGCCGATAACGTGCTTGCCACCTCAGACACGATCACGCTGGACAGCACGCCGCCGACGGTGAGCGACGACGCCGACTCCGCCTGGCACCCGGCCGCCGTGACCGTGCATCTCACCGCCGCCGACAGCGGCTCGGGGATCGCCAAGACGCAGTACCGCCTCGACGGCAGTGGCACCTGGCTCGATGCGGCCGGCAACGCCTTCACCGTGACCGGCAACATAGACCGGCTCTATGAGTATCGCGCCCTCGACAATGCCGGCAACGCGAGCACCACCGGCACCTGCACCGTCCGCATCGACACCACGAAGCCACAGCCGAAGGCCCCCTACAAGGCAAGCGTCCGACGCCGTGCCCGGGTGACCCTCAAGTTCCGGGTCAACGACAGCTGGCCCAAGGCCGGCAAGGCGACGGTGACGCTGAAGATCAAGACGAAAAGAGGCAAGACGGTCAAGACCGTCGTGCTCAGGAACAGGCAGGTCAACACCCTGCTCAAGTACCGCTTCCGCTGTACGCTCAAGCAGGGCACCTATCGCTTCTACGTCTACGCCAGGGACGCCGCCGGCAACAGTCAGCGCAAGGTGGCGAGCAACCGGCTCGTTGTGCGCTAGCGGCTCGCGACCTCGCGATGCGCGACAAGAGGCGGCAGGCTCAGCCTGCCGCCTCTTGTCTGAGCGGTTCGCGTCAGACACGCCGCAGCCAGAGAATCATAGCCGACCGTGCCCCACGAGCGGCCCGTCAGCGATCGACCTCATACTCCCGCAGTGGTGAGGTGCCCCGACTCCCTGAAATCGGTCCACCTTGAGGTCAAGGTTTTCGGACCGAGAAGGAGGAGTCACATCATGCTTGTAGGGGCGAACAGCGCTCGCTGGCCCCACAACGGTGCGGTCGAGGTCGTGACTCGCCCGGACTCTGAACGGTCAGCTGGGCGAGCTGTGGGCGGCGGGATGCCGCCGTTTGCGAAGCCACTGGCGTAACACAAGATAGACGAAGCGCGGATTGTGTCTCGCGTAGCGGCGCCACAGGCGAAGAGGCTCGTTCACCAGGCGAAAGAGCCATTCAAGGCCCAGGACCTGCATCCAGCGGGGAGCCACTTTAAGGGTGCCCGCGAGCATGTCGAAGGCGGCTCCCACTCCAAGCGCCACACAGTCCAGCCGCTCGCGGTGAGCAAACATCCAACGCTCCTGCTTGGGGCATCCGAGACTTACGAACAGTACCTGTACACCCGCCGCGGCGATCGCGTCGATCACGGCGTCGTCCTCCTCGGAGCTCAACTCATGGAATGGAGGCGACCAACAGTAGCTCACTTCGAGGCCCGGGTAGAGAGCAGTGAGACGTCGTCTGACGGCGGCACTCACTGGTGGCGCCGCACCGTACAGGCCCACCGTGAGACGACGTCTCGCCGCGCGGGCGCAGACCTCCGCCAGTAGATCGAGGCCGCGTGTGTGACACGCATCCCTGACACCCCCGAAGCGGCAAGCCCAAACCAGCGGGCGGCCATCACACACCGAGAGGTCAGCGCCGCCCAGCACGGTCGCAAAGTCGGGGTCGTCCCACGCCTCCATGACCATGTGGACATTGGCTGCGCACACTACACGGCCGACACCATCGGCAGCCCAAGCCGCGACCACGCTGCTCGCCTCCTCGACGCCGATCGGCAGGACTCGAGTGGTGAGCACGTCAACCTCGCGAATCATCGCTGGGGTCCATGGCGGTCGGAAACCACGCTGCGCAGAATCTGATTGTATCGCGGGATCACTTCGTCCGGTGCGAACTCGGATGCCTTGGCGAGGTTGGCGGCGCCCATGCGACTGCGCAGCGCGTCGTCGTCGAGCAACTGCAGGAGCACCTCAGCGAGAGCCTCCGGATCTCGCGGCGGTACAAACAGCGCGTGTACGTTGGGCACGAGATGGTCCGCACACCCACGGATGGGTGTGGTGACGACCGGGAGGCCATAGCCCATGGCCTCCATCACGACCAACGGGAAGCCCTCCCGATAGGACGGCAACACAAAGACATCGGCGGTGTGGTAGACGCGGTCGAGAGCGTCACCGGTGACGTACCCGAGCATCGCCACATCTCTGGAAAGGCCCAACAAGGCGATGCGCCTGCTGACGTCGTCCTGGGCGGGCCCAACCCCAGTGATCATCAATCGGCAGGGGCGCCGACGACGGATGATGCTGAAGGCGTCGAGAAGGTCGAGGATGCCCTTGTCGCGGACCAGTCGGCCGACGAACAGAAGAGTCAGCGGTTGCGATCCGCTCCCGCCACGCGACGCCCGCGTCGCATCACCACCGCCATGCGGTGGCGGCGAGTACGGGTTTAGGACGACCTCGAACCTTGCTCGCGGGCAGAAGCGCTCCCAGACGTCGCGCTCCTCATTGGAGAGCAGCAGGACCGCCGCCGCACGCTGCATGAGCCATGTCGAGATCGCGGTGAACACGCCGTGGCCGCGCCGGCCCAACTTCCCGCACTCACTGCCGTGGAGGTGCAGGACGAGCGGCGGGCCGTCGCGATGCACGCTGAGAGCAAGCGGGACATCGCGCATCAAAGCCGGCCAATTGTGCGAAGTCGCCACATAGACGACATCCGGGCTCCAAGTGTGGATGCGCGCGTGCACCCGGAACAGATCCATTAATCGGCCGAGCACCTTTGGCGCCAGCGCCTCTCGACCGGCGGCGTGAGCACTCCAGCCTTCGACAAAGACCTCGCACCCGCGGCGTCGCAAGCCATCGACCATGAGCGGAGCCAACTTCGGCAAAGGTCCGCCGATCGCGGGATATGCCGTGAGAAACAACACACGCAGTGGTCGGCCACGCACTTGCGATCCCCCTGGTGACACGGAAGCACACTGAGTAACATCCGGCAAGATGCTTATCATTGCTGACACGGGCCGGCCGCCACGCGTTCGAGCAGCGCTTCGTATCCGTCTATCATCTTCTCAAGAGACAGGTTCGCATCCACCCACTGGCGGCCTGTCGCGCCCATCGCCCGGCACCTATCCTTGTCGCCTAGTAGCTTCGCTACCTCGCTCGCCATCTGTCGTTGGTCTGCCTGTGCTACCAGAACGCCACTTCTTCCAGGCAGAAAGGTCTCCCGGACGCCGCCCGTGTCCATTCCGGCCACGGCTCGAGCACATGCTTGTGCCTCCAGGAAACAGAGCGGAAAGGTCTCTACGTCGTCCGAGACGAGCACGACCAAGTCAACCCCGCTATAGACACCCCGCAGATTCGACATCGGTCCCGTCACGACAAGTCGGTCTGCACAGGCGCTTCTGAGCGCCATCTTTCGGTTGGCGTCGAGGAGGAGTCCGCCGCCGACCATGCAACCCCAGACATCCAGCCCCATACCGTTCAGGTCCTCAATCAGCCCGACGAAACGGTCGTGACGCTTCTCGGGTCTGTGGGCAGCTATGAGCCCGACTACCGCCGCGTCAGGTGGGATGCCGGCCGCCTCGCGAAACTGGGCGGCACCGACGATGTCCGGGAAGAACTCGGCCGTATCGACACCGTTGTTGATCACCACCACCGAATCCAGCTGGTTTCCCGCCGCGACCAAGGTCGGCACTTGAGCTTGCGCGCAGGCCACAGTGGCCCGAGTGAACCTCCCGAGCAGGCGATTGGTGAGCCTGACCCGACGCGGGTGGCGACCGATGCTCGAGTGCTCCGCGGTCACGCAAGGACGGCGCAGCATAATCGCCGCCGACCGCCCCCAGAGAGTGGCCGAGAACTGCACCGCCAACACTACGTCGGGCTTGAAGAACCGGCAGAGTTCGGCCAGGTCATACAGCACTCTGGCGTCGTACCGGTGCATTCGACCGAGACTCCTGACCTCAACACCACCCTCTGCCAAGTAATCGCCATAGGCCTCGACGCCCCTATGGACCGCGAGCACGCACGTGTGGCCACGCCGGGCCAAGCCTGCCGCCAGCTGCACAACCTGCCGTTCCGCACCACCGCGGCTGACCCGCGCGATGTCGATCATGATCCTCACGGCGCCGCAGTTTCCACGCTGGCAGCGTCACGCGGCTCTATCATGCAAAGCTGAAACTCCTCGAGTCGGCGGCTCAGAACAATGTGGGGTACCTGAGGCAGGCTCGGTCCCACCGCGCTCGTTCCACACGTCGGGAACGCGCCACGGGGATCAGGCCAAAGATGTCGCAGACACTCGTTCGAGTACGAAGCTCTCGTCCACAATACGCATCCCCGCCCCTCTGTTCATTGCTTCCGGCCCGACGCGGCCATCGTCTGCCCGGCGTCCTCCGTCCCGTGTCGATGGCATGCATGCCCCCGCTCCGCCTGCGGGTAAGGCTCACGCAGCATCCCCGCCGCAGATCGCTCTGCCGGCCATAGATGCAAAGCCACGGTACATTGGCTCTGAGTAAACGGCGTAGTGGAACCGACTCAGGGCCAAGTTGCGCCCCTGATACCCAATCGACGTGGCAAGCTCAGGATCGTTCAGAAGCGCAATGATCCTGCTGCCGTAGGCGGCAGGATCGCCTGGCGGACAGACAATCGCGTTCACATTGTCGGCAAAGTAGCGAGGTATCTCGCCGACCGCAGTCGTGACCACTGGCCGCGCCGCAGCCAGGTACTCACCGATCTTCGTAGGGAATCGCGCCCTCGACCTCACGTCATCGAACAGAGGGATGAGCAGCGCGTGCGCACGCGAGTACAGTTGCAGGAGCTCGGCGCGAGGCAGGTATCCTGCAACATCGACCCTGGGGTCCCCTCCGACCCCCCGCGTCTCCGAAAGAAGCCACCTCGCGGCCGGGTCGGTGGGGCTGGCGCCGGTCACCACCAGACGACACTCAGGCAGAGCTCGCCACACGTGTTTCATTGCGGCGTAGATGAAGCGGATGGTCTCATCGTACACCGGTGACCCGGCGAAGACCAGGAGGGGCGCGCCCTCCGGATACTCTGCGGGCGACTGCTCGCCGACGTCGACGACAATGGGTACTTCGATAACCTCGACGCGGCGCCTCGGAGCCTCGCTCCTCACCCACTGCGTAAGCAGCGCCGAGATGGACACGACGCCAGCCACCCCGGACAGCGGCGACAGCCTTCGCTCCAGTGGCGACACGTCCTCGCGCAGCGTCCACGGGCGCTCGTTGAGCTCCATGACGACGGGCACACGCAGCACCTTGAGCAGCGCCAGCAACACGTATCGGTGTACGTTTGGACGCGGCGCCCAGAACCAAAGGTAGACGAGGTCGAGGCGACCGTGGCGATGCAGCTGCACCAGTCGAAACGCACCGCGCGTCCAGCCCCACGCCGCGACTAGGCGTCGCATGATGAACGACTCGCGGCGAACGGTTGTCCAAGTGGCATACTCAAAGGGTATGCCTTGCCACGTTCCTCGCACCGCCTTGTTCTCAACGTGCGGTGGCCTCTCTGAGGCTTGGAGGCAGAGGACTCGGACGTGTGCGCCGGCCTCGCGAAGGGCTCGTGCCAGCAAACGCGCGCGACTCGTAGCCGCCATGCCATGAGGAAACCTCATCCACGCCCCGACGATGACCACGTTGAGGGGATCGCTCGACCCGCGGCGGCCGAAAGTGATGCTGCATAATGGCATCCCAGAATCCACCTGATCCTGCTGGCCCGACAAGCTGTTGCTCGTCCGTCGATGACCGTCTGCCGAATGCGCCGCCAGATCGCGAGTGCGCGTGGCTCGAGTACGCCGCGCGACGGCAGCTAGTATCGACGAGAAAGCTATGTCTGGACCGCCTTCCTGCGCCCGCCGACCTGGGCGTCGCTGTCCAAGGGTGACTCACCCTGAGGGTAGTAGGCATAGTGGTCGCGCTCGTAGCGTGAACCGGTCGCGTGGTTCATGACGACTAGCCCCAGCTTGCGACACGGCATCTGCGAGATCTGCGTTGCCGCCTCTGTGAGCAGCGGGCGCTTGGCGCGAGTGAGGTCGACCAGGAAGATGAGACCGCCCACGCAGGCTGCAACGCTCGCAGTGTCACCGACAGCCAGCAACGCCGGCGCGTCCACGACGACAAGGTCGAAGCGCTCCTCCAACTCCGCGATCAGGCTGGCAAAGCTCTTCGATGCGATGATCTCGGCCGCGTTGGGCGGCACCGGACCGCTGGTGAGCACGCTGAGCCGGGAATCACCGGTGGAGCCCGCTTCGGCCGTATCTGTTGCGCGCACTTTCACAAGACTGGGCCCCACTGGGCGGGAGCGCAGAGTCTGTGACAGCTCGGTTCTGCCGGTGAGCACCGTGGAGACGCCCGCACCATTCGGCAGATTCAAGTATCTGTGAACCTGCGGCCTGCGCAGGTCGCCGTCCACGAGCACCACACTTTTGCCCGAGGCTGCCAGAGACACGGCAAGATTGCACACCGTCAGGCTCTTCCCCTCGTGCTGCAAAGCGCTCGTTATGAACAACGACCTAAGGTCGCCGTCGATGTTGGCAAACTCGAGGTTGCCACGCAGCTTGCGGATGGCCTCTGCTGTTGGGTTATGCGAGTCGGACAGCACGACCAGCGGCTGCTCCTCTAGCTCCTTTGCCCGCATCTTGCGAATCTGGGCCAGCAGCGGCATGCCGAAGATGGCCACTGCCTCCTCCTGGCTGCGCACGCGTGTGTCGAACTGCTCGAGCAAGAACACGAGACCAACGCCGATGACCAGCCCTGCCAAGAGCCCCATCAGACCATTGCGAACCGGCTTGGGCGAGAATGGCGCACTCGGCACCGTTGCCGGAACCAAGACTCTGAAGTTGCCTGTGATCGTGGCCGCGAGGATCTGCAAGTCCTGTAAGCGCTGCATGAGCGTCACGTAGTCCGCCGACAGGCGCGAGGTCGCGCTCGTGAAGGAGTTCAGCTTGCTCTGTATGACCGTTTCCGCTTGCTGCACCTGCTCTTGCGCCGATGCCCTGCGGGCAGCGGTGAACGCCGCGGCGTACGCGTTGGCGGCACGGGCAGCCGTCTGGGCGCTGGGACTGACGGCTGTGATCGACACTGTGTTCCCCCCCGTCTGTCCCGACTGCGTCGTGTCAGGTGCTGCGGAGACAGAATAGTCACCAGAAGCGCCGCCAGGGCCGAGTGTGGTCTCCACGCTCCGCACCAGCTCGGGGTTGGCAATCTCACTGTTCACGCTGCTGAGCTCGATTTGCATCAGCGTGGAATCCAGAGAGCTTCCCGAGCCCAGCGGATCCGCAACATTGAGTTGGGTCTCGTAGACGAGCTGGGAGGACGCCCTGTACAGAGGTATCTTGACAAACGAATAGGCGAGCGCCAGCGTCATCAGCGCTACGGCCACACCCAACACAAGCCACTTCTTTCGCCAGACGACGCGCGAATAGTCGCGCAACGTCGCGTCCTGACCCTGCTCTTTCACCATCAAAGATACATTCCTTTCCGTCCCTGCCATCCTAAGGTAGCGTCGCCTGGACGGCAACACGGGCCGACCACCCTGACCCGCACAAGTGGGCGCGTCGAGCGAGTTTCGGCCATCCTCGTCTGGCGAGCTCGCCTTCACCGACACCACCGGCAGTCAACCGAGTCGGCACATCGGCGCAGGCAGTTCGCACCCGCTCTCGCGCCGTGCCCAGCGGCCGAATCATCAAGGCCCGGACATGCTCACCTACTGCGTGGACGTTTCATCCATCCGCACAAACTGAGCCCCGGCCGAGCGCAGTTGGGCCAACAGAGACGGCAGCGCAGCTGACGTGACATCGGGCCATGTATGGAGCAGCACCCGGGCTCCATCCCCGTGACTGCGACAGCCGTGTAGAACATCCCTGACCAGCTCCCCTGCTCTCTTGTCCGGTAGCCAATCGCCAGCTGCGACGTCCCACGGTACGTTGTGGTAGCCCAGCTCGTCGAGCACAGTAAGCACACGACTGTCATCCATGCCGCTGCCATATGGACAGCGGAACCATGGGCGGGGATCGACTCCAGCGGTGCGAATGATGGCGGCCTCCGCGCTTGTGACGGACTCTCGAATCCCCTCGTTCGTCAACGCCGTCAACGGAGCGTGCCAGTGGGAGTGGTTGCCGATCAGGTGCCCTTTCTCCACGATACGCCGCGTCAACTCGGGGTAGGCGGATGCCCACCGACCTTGCACGAAGAACGTGGCGCGACTTCGCGCGGCTTCGAGCGAGTCGAGGAGCGATTGCAGGTTGTGCGGACTGCTTGGGCGGCTGGGATGCTCCGCGTCAAATGTAAGCGCGACGCGGCAATCGAGCCTCCCGTCGCCAAACAGGCGGGCACTCCAAGCCCCCAGTCGGCCGCCCATCGGCATGTTCCCCCTCCCATACTCGTTCGTTCGGCATGACGCAGGCTCGTGGCCCGGTTCTCGAAGCCCGGCGCAGCGGAAACCGGGGCAGCCCGTTGATGTTACCTCTCTTGTGCCGTGACGGCCCACGTTCCCATTCATGAAGCGTTCGTCGACCATGCCGTCAGTTCCCGACCGTCGTGCTCTGCCGCACTGGGATGCCGCGCACTGGAGCGACTCGCACCTTGTGGCATAGTCACCAAGTCGGCTGCGCCAGACGCAGCACAAGGAAACGTCTTGCCACAACAGACGACGATGCCAAAATCGACACAGATAGCCTTCTCATCCACAAGAGTCATCGGCATCAGTGAGAGTTTCCCAAAGACCGAGTTGCGGGGGCTCGCTGCACTCCTGACACTGGGACTGGCGCGTACTGCTCTGAGACGTCTCAGCACAACGCCACTGAGTCTCGGCCGCACAGGACACCAAGTCGGGACTGCCGGTGGCGGCTCAGTGGTGCCGACTGGGGCAGCAGCCGAAGGTGACGCCGCGTCAGCGGAGAATGCCGCCGCTTGATGCGTCAGCCCAGCATGGTGACATACTATCAGCGCTTGAGACAGTGCCGAGAAAGACGATCGCAGCGCTGGCGCTACGCTTCGTAGACAGGATCGCCAATGGACACGCCCGAATGTAGCATCGAAATCATTGCCAGAGACGGGGTTGAGCTCTGCTACATCGTGCGATCGGACTATGAGCCCGTGGAAACGACCTTTGTCACGCATCCCGACTTCAAGCAGCAAGTCGGGTTCATCAAGTACGAGGCCGGAGGCCGGATCCCGCGCCATGTCCACGTGCCACTCGAGCGCCATCTCGTGGGGACGTCGGAAGTCGTCCTGGTGCGACGCGGGAGCTGCCGACTAGACGTATACTCTGAGGACCGCGAACTGGTCGCCACTCGCGACGTAGGCCCGGGCGATCTTATCCTCATGATCGCGGGCGGGCACGGTTTCGCCATGCACGAAGACACCGTTCTCCTGGAAGTGAAGCAGGGGCCGTACATCGGGCTCGATGAGAAGGAGCGCTTCTAGCGTGATACCTGTCAACGAGCCATCCATAGGCGAGCGAGAACTCGAATACGTAACCGAGTGCCTTCGGACCGGCTGGGTGTCCTCCGCGGGACATTTTCTGGATGAGTTCGAGAACGCTTGGGCAGGGTATTGCGGCATGCCCTACGGCGTCGCGGTCTGCAACGGCACGGCTGCGCTGGACGTGGCGGTCAGCTGCCTGGCCGTACAGCCGGGCGACGAGGTCATCATGCCCGCGCTGACCATTATCTCGTGCGCGCTGGCCGTCGTGCGCCATGGGGCCATTCCTGTGCTCGTCGACTGCGACCCAGAGACGTGGTGCATGGACGTGTCCGCAGTGAAGACCAGGCTTACGGATCGCACCCGGGCCATCATGGCGGTGCACATGTATGGACACCCCGTGGACATGGACCCAATCGTTGACATGGCTCGCGAGCACGGCCTGGCAGTGATCGAGGATGCGGCCGAGGCGCACGGCGCCGAATACAAAGGGCGACGCTGCGGAGGGCTCGGCGATGTGTCTGTCTTCAGCTTCTATGCCAACAAGGTCATCACGACCGGCGAGGGCGGCATGATCCTCATGCGCGACGAGGCGCAGGCTGCCCACGCGCGGGCCTACAGAAACCTTTGCTTCAGGCCAGAGCGTCGCTTCTATCACACCGAGCTCGGCCAGAACTATCGGATGACGAATGTCCAGGCGGCTCTTGGGCTGGCACAACTCGAACGTATTGAGGAACTGATCTCCCGGAAGCGGCGGACGGCTGACATCTACACTGCGGGCCTGGCCGCCATCGCCGGTCTTCAGCTGCCTACCGAGAGGGAGTGGGCGCGCAGCAACTACTGGATGTATGCCGTGGTCGTTGACCCAACTACGGAACTGACTGGGGACACGTTTTCCTCAGCACTCAGAACACGCGGAATCGACACCAGGCCCTTCTTCCTCGGCATGCACGAGCAGCCGGCTCTCCAGCGCCTGGGTCTCTTTTCCGGAGAACGCTATCCGGTGAGTGAAGTAGTGTCGCGCCAGGGGGTGTACCTTCCCTCAGGGACGGCTCTCACGACGTCGCAGGCAGAAGAGGTGTGCGCCGCAGTACGCGAGGTGCTCCGTTGAGCAAGAGGACGATCGACGCGCGGTATGCCTCCGGCCGCAGCTGCTCCCGCGAAGGCAAGATGCGCGTAGGCCGATGCCGCCTTCTCTTCGAAGGGCGACAGACGCATGCCCACTGTGGAGTGCGGCCGCTGCGAGTCCAGGGGCGTGTCCCAAGGCGACGATGCACTCCCGCTGGCCCGTCGCGACCGAGAAGTGTGTTCCATCAGCAAATCGTAGTCCGTAGGGAGAGGGGCCCAAGCCGAAGTGATTGGCTTTCCGTTCGTCGCCGCGCGAGCAGCTCGGCTGTCTATGCTGCGATTCGCGAGCCTTCGGTTCAGGGTCGCTCCGTGACTTCGAGGCACACCCCAACGGCCGACGCCGGAGCGCCCCGCTGGCCGCGGCACAGGGTACAAGCCCAGGGTCACTCCGATGTCTAGACACTCCATCGATACCGCCGCAGACGCCCAGTTCTTCGTGATAGAGCGCAAACGCGGATGGACTGGGCTGGACCTGCGCGAACTTTGGCGGTACCGCGAGCTCATGTACTTCCTCACTTGGCGCGACGTCCTGGTCCGCTACAAGCAGGCCGTGCTCGGCGTGGCCTGGGCGGTTCTCCAGCCGCTGCTGACGATGGTCGTCTTCACGGTGATCTTCAATAGGCTTTTGGGAGTCAAGAGCCCCGCCTCGGATGTGCCCTATCCGGTCTTCAGCTTCGCCGGTCTGCTGCCTTGGCAGTTCTTCGCGGGAGCGCTGGCTCGATCGGGCGTCAGCCTCGTGGGGAACGCCAACCTACTCACCAAGGTCTACTTCCCGCGTCTCGTGATTCCCATCTCGGCGGTGTTGGCCGGGCTTGTCGACCTCGGCATCTCGTTCCTGGTCCTGATCGCCCTGATGGCCGCGTACGGCATCGCGCCAACGTGGCACGCCGTGTTCCTGCCGCTGTTCGTTGTGTTGGCGATCGCGGCATCACTCGCAGTCAGCCTGTGGCTCAGTGCTCTCAACGTGCTCTACCGCGACGTGCAATACATCATTCCATTTCTGGTGCAGCTCTGGATGTTCGTGAGCCCGGTCATCTACCCGGTCAGCAGCATCCCAGCAGGTCCGCTGCGTGTGGCGTTCTCGCTGAACCCCATGACCGGCGTGATCGGCGGTTTTCGCTGGGCACTACTCGGTCAACAGTTTCCCGGCGGCTACATGTGGGCTTCGACCGCCGTGGTCGCCGTGCTGCTTCTCGGCGGCCTGTTCTACTTCAAGCGGATGGAGCGTGTGTTCGCCGATGTGGTGTAGACGATGAGTGATATCGCCCTCCGAGCGGTCGGTCTCGGAAAGATGTACCGCATCGGCGCCGAGCGCGAAGCGTACCGCACGCTGCGCGACACCCTCGCCAGAGCAGCCAAGAGGCCCATCGAGCGACTTCGTCACCCGGGCGCGGCGACTCACGCCTCGGAACAGCTCTGGGCGCTTCGAGACATCGATCTCGAGGTCCAACATGGAGAGGCGCTCGGCGTCATCGGAAGCAACGGGGCAGGCAAGAGCACGTTGCTCAAAGTGGTCAGCCGGATCACCGAGCCTACGGAAGGGCGCGTCGAGGTCAAGGGCCGCGTCGCGAGCCTCCTGGAAGTCGGCAGTGGATTCCATAACGAACTCACAGGACGTGAGAACATCCAGCTCAACGGCGCGATCCTCGGCATGACCCGCGCGGAGATCAAGAGGAAGTTCGACGATATCGTCGAGTTCTCCGAGATCGGCCACTTTCTCGATACCCCGGTCAAGCGATACTCGAGTGGTATGTATGTGCGCCTCGCATTCGCCGTTGCTGCGCACCTCGACCCCGAGATCATGATCGTCGATGAGGTCCTCGCGGTGGGCGACGCGAGCTTCCAGAAGAAATGTCTTGGAAAGATGAACGAGGTCGCTCACGGGGGGCGCACCGTGCTGTTCGTCAGCCACAACATGACGGCGATCCAGAACCTATGCTCCCGCTGCGTCTGGATCGATGAGGGAAGCATTCGACAGAGTGGTGGAGCGCAGGAAGTCGTCTACTCCTATTTGGGTCGCTCCGCCGAGGGTCCCGTCTCTGGAGAAATCGACCTGGCACACTGGCCTCACCGCTACGGGAGCGGCGAGGCCCGGATCGTCCACGCGCGGCTGCTCGACGAGAACGGCGTGATGACCACGACGGTGCACAGGACAAGGCCGATGGAGGTGCGGTTCGTGTTCGAGAGCCGATGCGCGCACCCCCTGCACTTCACTGCCCAGATCGTTGCAGACACGGGCGAGAAGTTGCTGCATCTTTCGCACCATGATACCCCTGAACTCCGGCCAGGGGTTTTGAAGGGTCAATACGAAGTGGCCTTTGCCGTGCCCGTCTTGCCCTTGTGCGAGGGTCAATACAAGTTCTGGCTGGCAATCCATACAGAGAGTATGGTGCCGGTAGACGTCGTGATGGATGTCCTCCCATTTGTGGCGGAAGACATCGCGGATTCCCCACGACCATATCGAACTACTGCTTCGGAATCGGCCTTCTGCTGGACCCCGAGCCATTGCTCGATTTCGCCTGCGCCCTGATGACCAGGAGCGAGCTGTCAATAGACTCTGAAGGCTGCATGGGCCGAACGGTGGAGCCTTCGCTGCCTTCGTCTGTCATCTGGATCACAGTCGGATCTGGCCGTCACCCGAGGGTGGAACAGCGCTCCAAACTGCACACGTCCTCTGCGCTTGCGGAGGAATGCTGCCGCGTTGAGTCGCAGCGTAGAATCGTCCGACATCGCGACGCGCGCGGACTCAGGAGCAGACACGGATGATCTGCTCGCGCAACACCAGCAGGGACGTTCTGCGCTTGCGGGCAAACTGGAGGGGCTGCACGTCGCGAAGCGAAGCGACCTTCCACGCTGCGACGCAATCAACAATGCATACCGCTCTTCGTGAGAGCAGGCCGTTGGATTGACCTAGACATGAGCCTACTCTTCATTATGCCGCTCTGGTCTGATCACGCCGAGCTGTGGATGCAGCGCATGCTGGAAGCCGTCGAGCCGCAACTGGCGGCCATTGGGGCGTGGGATCCGGCTGAGAAGACCTGGCGCGGACGAGTCCGCACTATTGCGCTGCGCCCGCCAGCGCCGTCTCTGATCCGCCGGACGATGCGGCGAGCCAGATTGCCCGTCCCCTCACTGCTGGGGACCAGTGCAGAGACGATCTTGCAGAAAGCGGTTGAAGACCCGTCGGTCACCGTGGTTCTCGCCCACTACCTGGAGTTCGCCCTGGTATTCCAGAGCGTATGGGATCAGACCTCGAAACCCTTGTTCGTCCATTGTCACGGCTATGATGTGACGTGGGACCTGCGGCGCGATGGGAACCCGGACGAAGCCTATTTTCCTGGCGACTATGTCGGTCGCGTCCGGCGGCTAGCCGGGCGGGCCACGCTGATTGCCAACTCCAACACCAGCGCTCAACGACTGTTTGACGTCGGCATCTCTCCCGAGCACGTCAGGGTCAAGTACCTCGGTGTCCCGGTACCGGACGCTCCACCTTCCCGTCACTTCCGAACCAACGGCCTCGAGATTCTCTACCTCGGGCGTCTGATCGACTGCAAGGGTCCAGATCTGGTGATCCGCGCTTTCGAAGAGGCCTGTGAGCGCGGTCTGGATGCCCACCTCACCCTGGCAGGAGATGGGGTCATGCGCACGACGTGCGAGCTGCTCGCTCGAAGATCGCCTTTCTCTGAGCGCATCCGCTTGCTCGGATGGGTCGATGCGGCGCGCGGTGAGGAACTCCGCAACCGCGCAGATATCTTCACCGCGCACAATTGCCGGGGCACTCTCTCCCATCAGGAAGAGGCCTACGGCGTTAGTATCGTTGAGGCCATGGCCTGTGCCTTGCCAGTGGTTTCTGGCCGCAATGGATCCCTGGCCGAGACCGTGATTCACGGCGAGACGGGTCTGCTGGTGCAGCCTTGGGACGTTTCGGCTCACGCGGAAGCGTTTCTGACACTCGCCAACCAACCGGAGCTGCGTCGTCGGATGGGCGAGGCTGGTTGGCGGCGGGCGGGCGAGGTGTTCTCCTCGGAGAAGGAGCGTTTGGCGCTCCTCCAGATCCTGGGCCTGCCCTCGGAAGGAGAGTTGCCTCCTCCGCCCTGATACCCCTGCGCTGGCTCAATCGGTTCGACAGTCAGTAGCCGTGAGCGTCCCGCCTAACAAGATGGCATGAAAAGGACGCTCGACCGACACTGTCGTCGTAGTCATCGTCGACAGGGAAGGAGCAGCGCCGATGCCATCCTCATACCTCGGGCTCGACGTCCACAAGGTCCGCACCCAGTACTGCCTCATGGATCCCGGCGGCGAGATCCTCGCCGAGGGCAACCTGCCCACCGAGGAGGCCGCCTCGGTCGTTCCCTCCCAAGGCTGCGCCGTCGTCCTTGAGGCGACCGGCAGCTGGCACCACACCTACGACGCGCTCTGCGACTGCGCCGACGTGGTCAAGCTGGCGCACCCCTCGCGCATCAAGGCGATCGCCTCGGCGCGCATCAAGACCGACAAGATCGACGCGCGCATCCTCGCCCACCTCCTGCGCACCGACCTCATCCCCGAGGCCTGGGCGCCGCCCCAGGAGGTGCGCGACCTGCGCGACCTGGTGCGCCTCAGGTGGCGCTTCGTCGGCCAGCGCACCACCGCCAAGAACCGCATCAGCAACCTGCTCGCGCGTCAGTGCCTGCGCTACGGCGGCACGGACCTGTTCGGGCGCGGCGGCCGCGCCTGGCTCGCCGAGCTTCCGCTCGACCCCCACAGCCGCGCCCTGGTCGAGCTGCTGCTCGCCGCGATCGCCGAGGCCGACGGCCACGTCGTCGCGCTGACCGCGCTGCTGCACGAGCGCCTCGACGGCGCACCCGAGCTGCAACTGCTGCAGAGCATCCCCGGGGTCGGCTTCATCACCGCCGCGACGCTCATCGCCGAGCTCGGCGACTGGCGCCGCTTCGGGTCCGCCAAGCAGGTCTCCGCCTACTTCGGCATCGTCCCGTCGGTGTGCGCCTCGGCTGCGGTCGCCCACTACGGGCGCATCACCCGCGCCGGCTCGCCGCACGCGCGGCGCGCCCTCGTCGAGGCGGCGCACGTGGCCGTGCGCCTGCCCGGACCGCTGCGCCGGCGCTACCTCGCGCTCGCCCGGCGTCGCGGCAAGAAGGTCGCCCTGGTGGCCGCCGCGCGCGAGCTGCTCGAGCTGTCCTGGATCCTCCTCTCGAGAGGGGAGGTGTACCGGGCGGCAGCCTGAGGGAGAGCCGCTTCAGATGCGCTGAGGGCGGCCCGCGACCCTCGTTAACAAGACTCGGCCTCCCTGCCGCCGCAGAGCCCATCGTTGCGCCACAGAAAGCACAGAGCGCGAATGGAAGCTTGGCTCGCCGAAGCCGTCGCCGGTGGACCCAAGGCGGGAGGTGCTACGATCATCGCACGGGAGCAGATCAAGGACTATCGCTTGCAGTTTGCGTCCTTTTCATGGAAGCGCGTCAACACAGACGCGGCTCGCGGTAGCACTTCGGCGCCGCGAGCTTGAGGCATGCCGCTATACTGGTTCGCAGGCAACGACCACGGAGGATGCCATGCTCGCGCTGCTCGCCGACATGGGCTCACACACCTCGCACCGTGCCGCAGAGGTCGGTGCCCTGCTCTGCATGATCGGCGGGCTCCTGCTGGCTGGCGCTGGCGTTCGCCCTACTCTACGGAAGCCGGGCCTGATCGCTGGCGGGGTGGCGCTCGCGGTGGGTTTCGCGGTGCTCATTGTCGTCTTGCACTACGGCGAGACTCCCTTCAAACCGTGACCGCGCCACCGGCGCCAGCGCGACGAGTGACATCGAGATGGTTCGCGGCCCAACGTTGCCCTGAACACGATTGAGGGAAGGCCGCGCCTGCAGGCTCAAGGGACCGCCTATCTATGTCGCGGGGTGACGCAGCCCGGCTGTTGTCATTTCTGCACACACGCTGCACGTGTTGCCCCCGGCTACAAGGGGTATGATTCCTCCCAACCAAAAGGCTGGTGCGGTAGTCGGTCGCCCGTTCCTCGTTTGAACGGACTGCGCCGCTGGCCAGGTTGGCGCCGTCGGTAGGCTGCCCCGGCAGGCGGAAGGTTCCGTGGATGCGGATGCAGCGGGCATGGCATCCTGGTGGCAGGTAGGCGACCGCCAGACGCCGATTGACGTTGTGGACAACCAGAGCTCATGTTGACAATCGGGAGTCGACAATCGGCGTTGTCGCGGGAGATTCAATCATGCGCCGAGGGGGTTTCCATGGGCAGTGGTTTGGCAGGGGAGGTGCTGTGATGGCCGTAAGCGCCGGTGCTTCTGGGCATGGTCTGGAGCGCTGCGGGGGCCTGCGCCGGCTCGCTGCTCTTTTCGCGGCGGCGTTACTGATTGCCTCGGCAATGCTCTGCGTGGCTGGATTCACCGTAGTCCCCGAGTCTTCGGCTGCGACCGCAGGTCGGAGCGTCCTGATCGTGGCACCACATCCGGACGACGATATCCTCTACGGGCCGGTGTCGCTGCAAACGCTCTGGCCCATGGCGACACCGTCAAGATCGTCTACATGACCAATGGCGACTTGCACAGACTCGACGTAGGTCTGACTCGTGAGAATGAGGCGGTCGAAGCACGGACGCGGTTCATCGGCACGTCGGAAGACGACCTGATCTTCCTCGGCTATCCGGACGGCTACCTCGCTTCGCTTCTGGACGCCTACCCTAACCCAGGAGACGTGCTGACCACGACGAACGGTCAGTCTGCGACCCACGGCGATCGCGGTCTTGGGCGAACCGACTATCACTTCTATCGGTTCGGCTCGCACGGGGACTACAACGGCGCCGAAGTCCTTCAGGATCTGGATGCCATTCTTGCCATCTATCGACCAGACGACATCTACACAACGTCTTCTTTCGACGCACATCCCTACCACGCGGCGACCTACACGTTCGTCAGAAGGGCGATCGTCGCTCGCATGGCTGCGGACAGCACGTATTCCCCGACTCTCCATACCACGATCGTACACTGGGCAGATGACTCTACGTGGCCAGCTTCAATGGACCCTCAGACCGACATGGTCGAGCCTCCCAATCTCTCGGAGACTGGGTTGTCCTGGAATGTGCGGGAGAGCCTAGAGGTGCCTCTGGCCATGCAGTCGACGAATCTCGACACAAACCCCAAGTACCTCGCGCTCAATGAGCACCAGAGCCAAGGCGGTGCCAGCGGGAACTTGGACGACTTCATCCATCGCGATGAGGTGTTCTGGATCGATGACCTCACCAACCATCCCCCCACGGCCGACGCCGGCCCCGCCCAGACGGTCACCGAGCAGAGCCTCGTGCAGCTCGACGGCTCGGCCAGCTCCGACCCCGACGGTGACCCCCTGACCTACGCCTGGACGCAGACCGCAGGGCCGGCGGTGACCGTCTCCGACGCCGGCGCCGCGCGCCCCGGCTTCACGCCCCCCGCCGACGCCGCCAGCCTCAGCTTCCAGCTCGTGGTCGACGACGGCACGGCGCTGACCCTCGACTTCCCCACGCGCACGGTCACCAGCGTGCAGCTCAGCATTGACGCAGTGAACCCCCTGACCCACAACATCGGGCTCGCCGAGATCGAGGTCTACGGGCAGGCGCCTTGACCGTCCCGTGTCGAGGCGACTCGGTGGCGCACTCGGACTCTGGGGCCTCCTCTGAAGGCGGCAGCGGGAGACGCGGCCAATCGGGCCGCGTCTCGCCCGAGGACGTACGACCCTTGAATCTGCCTTCGATTGCGCCACGGTGCTCGACAAGATGGACCCACGAATGACTGGTGGTGCGTTTGGGCCTTGTCCCCGAGTCACCGCGATCGTGCCAGTGAGGAACAGGGCCGACCTCCTTCCACGTGCTGTGCACAGCATCCTGAACCAGTCACAGGGGGTGCTGGAGGCGATCGTCGTGGATGATAGCTCGACGGACGACACCTGGGTTGTCGCCACCACCCTGGCCTCCGCCGACTCACGGGTGGTGCCGCTACGCAACCAGGGCCGCACGGGCGCACAGGGCGCGCGCAACACTGGGATTCGTGCGGCGAGGGGGGAATGGGTCGCTTTTCTCGACTCCGACGACTACTGGCTCCCCGAGAGCGTCAAGGCGAGGGTCACTACGGCGACCGCCAAACACGTGGAAGTCGTGCACTCGAACTGCCTCGTCAATCATCCCGGCCAACCAGCGGCCCCCTGGGTACTCCCGGGGTTGAGCGGAAACGTGCGTCAGGCGCTCCTCGGCGCACCGAGCATCGTGTTTCCGGGGCTGCTGGTGACTCGCCACGCACTTGAGACCATCGGGTTGCTGGACGAGACAATCGTTGCGTACCAGGAGTGGGATACCGCAATACGCTTGGCGGAGCGGTTCGATTTTGCCTTCGTTGAAGAACCTACGTTCGTCTGGGATCGTACCTGCGCCGGCACAATCTCGGAGGACCGCTCAAGAGATGCGGCGGGATATGCCCAGGTGGTGGACAAGCACAGCAAACGGATTCTGGAAGTCCTTGGCAACCAGGGTCTCGCCAAACACTACGTGCTGCTCACGGGGATGTTCAGCCGAGCGGGCAACCTTCACGGCGTTCACTGGAGCGTGAGGAGGCTTGCCGCGTGCAATCCCACGTGGAGTCAGCTGGCGACGGCCGGCTCTTCGGTGATTGCGCCTTGGCTGGACCGGGCGCTGGCGCCTGCAAGGCGGAGACTCGGGCCACGATGGAGGCACTGGAAAAACGCAAAGGCACTGCTATGACGGGTCCTTCGATGCAGACAAGTCGCCGGGTGGCCCTCTTCATGCCGTACGGGTATTTGCCCATCTCGACCAGCGTCATCAATGCCGCGAAGACGTGGGAAGCCCACGGCTTCGGCGTTGATGTCTACGTCCCCCCCTCCGAGCAGTTTGGAGTGCCGGCCTTCGGCGCGCGGGACATTGTCGTGCATCGCGTGCGAGACCTCCGGAACGCCGGGTTGCCACAACTGTCGTTCGCATACGCCGCGGTCAGGGCCGCCGACCGTGCAGATTACGCGTATGCGGTTGGATTCGACCAGGGCGGACTGATCGCTGCCGCCGGGCTGGCTGTGCGCAAACGCTGCCCCTTCGTCTATCACTCACTCGAACTGACTCTCCGCGAGCAGGCCCACGGGGCCAGAGGTAGGCTGGTCAAGGCGATCGAGACAAGATGCGCGCGGCATGCGAGGATCGTCGTCACCCAAGACGAGGAACGCGCGGCCCTGCTGGTGGGTGATCTTCGGTTGCCGGCCAATCGCATCATGATCGTGCCGAACACGCCGCTTGGTACGTACTCCGGTGAGCGAAGCGACTACTTGCGCAGCAAGTTCGGACTCGCACCACGCTCGCGAGTCGTGCTTCTCTCTGGATCACTGATCCCTGAGCACCTGGCGCTCGAGGTCATCGAGTCCGTAGGTGATTGGCCGGCGGGTTTCGTCCTCGCGGTCCACGGCTGGGCACCCCAACCCGAGTACATGGCCTCGGTCCTCAAAGCCGCTGCTCGTTGGCCCGAGCGCGTTTACGTGTCCTTCGACGTGCTCCCGGTGGAGCTGGTCGATGACCTCTACTCCTCGGCCGACATCGGCTTGGCCGTCTATCGCCCGATCGATCGCAACTTCGTGTACATCGGGGCAGCTGCCGGCAAGGTGTTCGGGTTCATGCGGGTCGGCACGCCCACGATAGCGAGCGACCTCCCGGGGATGCGGGAGATCGTCGTCGCGACCGGCAGTGGCGCGGTGGTGCGTGACGTTGCCGAGATTCCCGAGCGACTGCTTCAGATCGTCAGGTCCTTTGACGACTTCTCTCGGGCGTCGCGAGCGGCTTTCCTGCGCTACGAGTTTTCGCGTCATTACGACCGCGTGGTCGCTCGACTCGAAGACCAGCCGAGACTCTCTCTGTAACAGCCAATCTGGGTGGTCGCGGCCCCCAAGTCTAGACGAACGTTCCATCTCTCGAGCCTGGGCTCACGTTGCCGTGGTGGGCTACGCCGAATTGCGCAACCCCCTCAAGTCCACGCTGCGTCGACCGACTCCATGCAGTGAGTACCGCCACCGGTACCCGATCTGCAACTGGGACTCACGCGAGTCGCGTCGGTGCGACAGAACCAAGAGCTGCTGATGCTGCTCGCTCGTTCCATGAGACACGGGAGTCAAAGTGTCCAGGAAGAGCCGCATCGCGATCTCACTCATCATTGCAGCTTTGGCGACATTGAGTCTCGTCGTAGCTCCGGCCGCCCTGGCCAAGTCAACGCCGCGGTCGAAGGTGGTGCGGTGCACTGTCGTCTACCGAGCTCCGCATTATGACATCGTCCGCCATCGATCACATCGCTTCGCCGTGAGACATGGCAGCCGGAAGGTGTTCGTGCACGACGTCGAACGCTACAGCGTTGTCAAACGCACTCGCCACTACGCCTACCTCCGGGCAGTCGTACGCCGCGTGCCGTCGACGCCGACCATCCTGACGCCAAACAGTGGCACCTTCGCACGGGGGACGACACCAACCGTCACGTGGAACATGTCGAGCGCCGTTTCCTCTGGTCGTTTCCGCGTGTCGCTGACAAGCACGGCAAGCGGCATCAAGGCGGACCTGCCGACAGGAAACGTTTCGGCAGTCCGCGGAGCGACCTCCTACAGCGTGCCGTGGAACGTCACTCAAAGCCTCGGCACCTACCGTCTCGGTGTCAGCTACTACGAACAAGACGGAAAGCTGATCGGATCCGACGTCTCCACCGACACTCTCGGCATCACGTCCGCTCCGATACCTACGCCGACGGTCACCCCGACACCAGTCCCCGCGCCCACTAGCGACCCCATCGCCGCCATCAAGGCCGCCAGGGCTGGCGACACCGTATCCGTCGCGGCGGGCACCTTCACGGGCAGCGTCGACGTACCCGACGGAGTCACGGTCGTCGGAGCCGGCAAAGACGCGTCGTGGCTTAAGGGCAGGTTGACGTTCGGATCCAGCGTCGTCGTGCGCGACCTGAAGATCGGCGACGCGGGCATGAGCGCGGTCCACAACAGGAGTGGCGCGACGAACACCGTGTTCGAGCGTTGCCGCTTCCGCGGCGGCAGCGGGCGTGCCTACACCTATGTCGTCGACCT
>Ga0209539_1000539_pt1 | contig 21606 bp, 20 predicted proteins | sample BarGraNGADG00312_2_FD_184499 | JGI IMG/M metagenome (GOLD analysis project Ga0209539, IMG submission 184499) | Arctic peat soil microbial communities from Barrow, Alaska - Barrow Graham LP Ref core NGADG0011-312 (SPAdes) (version 2) | ecosystem: Environmental > Terrestrial > Soil > Wetlands >... | reverse complement strand
CCTGGCCGTCGTCGAAGCGGAGGTCGTTGAAAAGTCGGCCGAGCTGGCCGACCTCGCCTCGGTGATCGAAAAGAACCGCAGGCTCGCCGAGGTGGAGCGGCTCTATGATGAGGCGCGCACAAAGTTTGAGGCGGCGGACCGCATACAGGCAGCCGCCGTCGACCTCGAGGCAATAGACGCCGAGATAAAGAAGGCCTTCCCCGATTTCGAAGGTCTCGACGAGAGCGACGCCGCCGAGCTGCACAAAGCGATCGAGGTCCGTGAGTCGCTCAAGTCCCTCGCCGACGAGCTGGCGGTCGTCCCTCAAACAAACGAGGAAGAACAAGAAAGGCCCCGGCGTCCCGTCCGGCAGCCTCAACCCAGGGGACGGGGGGTACTCAGCATCGCAGCGGGCTTCATACTGCTGGTGCTGGGCGTAGTGCTGGGCGCAACCGTCCATCCGGCCCTGTTCTCAATCGTCGCGCCCGGTGCCCTTCTGCTGGCGCTCGGGTCTTACTACCTGGCGCAGGCAAGGCCCGTTGAGGCCGAGCCTCATGTTGAGACGGGCGAGTCCTCCGAGATGGACGAGCGGCTGTCCAGGGCCGGAGCCGAGGTGAGCAAGCTCGACCAGCGCGAGCGCGAGTTTCTCGAATCCGTTGGCTGCAAGGACGCATCGGAGTTCTTCGAACGATTCGAGGAGTACCGCGACTTGCTCGATAAGCGCCGGGAGGCCGCGACAGCCCTGAAAGCCTTGCTTGGGCGCAAGACGCCCGACCAGATCGAAAGCCAGCGTCGCGATGCCGCGATAGCCGTATCGGCCTGCGACGAGAAGCTGGGCGAGCTCGCGGGGTACAAGCTCTCACCGCAGGAGCTCGAGGCCGCCGAGAGAAAGCACAAGCTGCTCGCCTCCGAGGTCAGCGAGCTCGAGACTGAGCGCGACGGACTGTCATTCCATCTCGTGAAGACGGCTTCCGACCCCGAGGAAGCGATCAAGATCTCCGAGATCCTCTCATGGCTCTGGGAAGCGGAGCAATCGGCCCGCAGGAGGTTGCGGGTATACTCGCTCGCGCGTGACGCGATGGTCATGGCCTCCGAGGAGATGCTGTCTTCAGCCGTGCCTGTCCTGGCGGAAAGCGTCGCGCTGACGTTCTCGCGGCTGACAGATGGCCGCTACGACACGGTCGAGGTCCGGGAGGGAGACCTGGCGATCTCCGTATACTCGCAGGAGAAGGAAGAGACCATCCCCGCCGACGAAGTGCTGTCCACCCTGAGCAAAGGCACCGCAAGCCAGCTCTATCTTTCGGCGCGCCTCGAGCTGGTCGACCTGCTGTCCGGGGGCCGCAAGCCGCCGCTCATCTTCGACGATTCCTTCTCGTACTTCGACAAGGACAGGCTCGAGCTGCTTTGGAAGCTGCTCGAGGAGGTCTCGGAGCACCAGCAGGTTCTGGTGCTGACCTGCACCGACCGCTATGATGAACTTGCGAGGGGCGTCAACGTCGTGGAGCTCTCGCGATAGCAGCTCAAACCGGTGAGGCCGGTTCTTGCTTTTTGCCACTGCTCCGGGGAAGGCCGAAAGGCCCGAACCGCAAAGCCCAACCCAAGGCGGGAAGCAAGAACCGGCCCCATTTATTTGCCTTGCCGCATGAGTCTTCCGCCGCATCCTGGTAAAATCCCTCTGCTATACTTGTCTGGCACTCGAAAGGGAGGAATGACCCTTGAACGTAGAAATATTCACGGACTTTTCTTTCGGCACGAACAGCTACCTCGTCTGGAACGAGGGCAGCCATGAGGCCATCGTCATCGACGCCGGGCTGTCGACCAACCAGATACTGGAGTTCCTGCAGCGGGACAACCTCAGGCTCGAGGCCATCCTCATCACCCACTCCCACCCCGATCACGTGGCGGGAGTCGCGGACCTGGCGGAGGCGACCGGCGCGGACGTCTATCTGCACGAGATCGAGATCGTGGCCCTGGACATGATGTCGGACGGGATGCTCGCGATGCTCGGCATCCAGGAGTTCAAGAAGCCCACCGACATCAAGCCGCTTGCCGGCGGCCAGGTGCTCGAGTTAGCGGGCCTGACAATCAAGGTGCTGCACACGCCGGGCCACTCGCCCGGACACGTGAGCTTCCTGATCGAGGACGCGCTCTTTGACGGCGACCTTGTCTTCAGGGGATCGATCGGCAGGACCGACTTTCCAGGGGGCGACTTCGAGGCGCTCATGAACTCGGTGCGCGAGCACGTCTTCGTGCTGGACCCCGAGACAAAGATCTACCCGGGCCACATGGGCACGACTACCGTGGGCGTGGAGAAAAGGACCAACCCCTTCCTCTCCGGTCTGTGATGAAACTCCCGGACTTCGAAGCGCTGGTCGAGCATGTGATCGAGGGTCTGCCGGAGGACTTCGCCAGTTCACTCGAAGAAGGCAACATCGGCGTCATGGTCGAGGAGCGCCCCTCCCGCGCCGACCTGGACCAGATGGGCATCACCGGGCACGGGACGCTGCTCGGGCTCTATCACGGGGTCCCTCCAACACGTCGCGGCCTTGGTTATTCCCTGGTCCTTCCTGATAACATAACTATCTACAAGGAGCCGATCGAGCAGTACGCCGCGCAAAGCGGCAGGACCGTGTCCGACCTGGTCCGCGAGGTGGTGCTCCACGAGATCGCGCACCACTTCGGCCTGCCCGACGAACGGCTCCGTGAGCTGGGATACTGAGCACAAGGAGAGGCCTACCTTGAAGATCGTGGCGATCAACGGCAGCCTGGTCCCCGAAGGCAACGTGAGCGCGCTCATGGACCACGCCCTCGAAGAATTCGCGGGCGACGAGCGGTTCGGGGTCAGGCGGTTCAACCTCTGCGAGATGGACATCGGGCCGTGCAAGCAGTGCAACTGGTGCTTCAAGAAGCAGGAAGAAGGCCGCTACTGCAGCCAGGACGACGGCATGTCCGAGATATATCCCGAACTGATCGATTCCGTGGGGATGCTGATCGCCTCGCCGGTCCACTTCGGCAGGCTCTCCGGCACCACGGCGGATTTCCTGGACAGGCAGAGGGTCTTCGTACACGGGAACCTGACCCGCGGGGCGATGCGCAACAAGGTCGGAGGCTCACTCGCGGTCGCGTGGTTCAGGAACGCAGGGATCGAGCTCACCCTGATGACAATAAACACGGCGTTCCAGGTGCTTGGAATGGTGATCGCCCCGCCCGACCTGGGCGTCTACGGCGGGTCGGCGTTCTCGAGCCTGGACGGCAAGGGCCGCACCATCAGGGGCGACCACCTGCTCGTGAAAGTAGACCCCCTGGGGATGGCTTCAGCGCGCTCGGTGGCCTACAGGGTAGGCGAGCTCGCGACGCTCCTCGAGGCAGGCAAGATGGCGCTCGGCGGCGAAGAGGAAACACCGGGTCCGCCCGAACAAAAGGCAGAGTGAACAGCATGGCGGAAAGCGGCGTCGGCTCGGAGGCAATTGAAGACATCAAGCAGGGGATGAAGGCCGCCGACTACCTCTGTGACGACAGCATAGCAACCGCGCTGTTCCTCGCTGACCAGCTGGGCAAGCCGATCCTTGCGGAAGGGCCTGCCGGCGTGGGCAAGACCGACCTCGCGAAGGCTTACAGCCGCATGAGCGGCTTTTCCCTGATAAGGCTCCAGTGCTATGAAGGCCTTGACGAAGCCAAGGCGCTTTACGAGTGGAACTACAAGAAGCAGCTCCTCCGCATCCAGGCGGACTCGGGCTCGGGCACGACCTGGGAGGACATGGAGGACGACCTCTTCAGCGAGGACTTCCTGCTGCCCCGGCCGCTGCTGAAGGCCATCACCAGCGAGTCGAGGACGGTGCTCCTCGTCGACGAGGTCGACAAGGCGGACGTGGAGTTCGAGGCTTTTCTGCTTGAGATCCTGAGCGACTTCCAGGTGTCGGTCCCCGAGCTGGGCACGGTGACCGCCAGGCAGATGCCGTTTGTGGTCCTCACCTCGAACAGGACCCGCGACCTCTCCGAGGCCCTGCGCCGCCGGTGCCTTTACCTGTTCATCGATTTTCCCGAGCGGGAACGCGAGCTCGAGATCATCAGGCTCCGCGTGCCGGGGATCACTGAGAAGCTGGCCCAGCGGGTTCTCGCGGTCGTGCGCTTCATAAGGCAGATGGACCTCAAGAAAGTCCCGAGCATCTCGGAGACTCTCGACTGGGCCTCGGCCGTCAAGGTCCTCGGAAGCGACACGATCGACGAGGCACTCATCGCGAGCACGCTCAGCCTTCTCGTAAAGGAGCAGAAGGACCTCGAGAAGGTGCAGGGCAGCCTCCCGACCATAGCGCGCCAGGCGGTGGGCGACGCGTAACGCCGCGCAATCAAAATGCCTGTCGACGAGAAACTCCTGACTTTCATAGACCGCCTGAGGAACTCCGGCCTTCAGATATCCCTTGCCGAGAGCATGGACGCGTACTCAGCTCTCGAGGTCGTTCCGCTAGACCGCATGGAGACCTTCCGCATGGCGCTCCGCGCGACCCTTGTGAAGAATGATTCGGATTTCCCCCTGTTTGAAGCCATCTTCGACGAGTATTTCGCCGGGACCGAGGCGCTGCTTGCGCAGCCGGTCGAAGAGCCCGAGGGGCAGGAGCATCCACTTCCGCCGGACGCCGGCGCCCTCGCGGAGATGCTTCGACTGGCGCTCGCGGGAGGGACCGCGGAGGACGTCGCGGCGCTGGCCCGGATGGCGGCGGCCGCGGTAGGGCAGATGGAGGGCGGTTTCGGCGGAGGCTCGAGGCCTATGGCGGCGATGGCCGGCACCGGGTACTACGTGTTCAGGGGCATGGAGATGCTCGACTTCACCAGGATGGCCTCGGAGCTCGAGCGCCGCGCGACCGAGGGCGAGATGGGCCCTGACGTGCCACCGGTGCTGGCAGCCGAGGAGATCAGGGAGCGCGCAGAGATCTTCAGGCGTGCGTTCGAGCGTGAGGTGCGAAGGCTGCTGGCGCTGGAGCGCGGGCCGGAGGCGGCCCGCCGCAGGGACAGGCTTCCCACGCGCCCCGAGGAGGTCGAGTTCCTCAACGCTTCACTCAAGCAGGTCGAGGAGATGAGAAGGGTCCTGCCGGCGCTGGCGAGAAAGCTCGCCGCGAGGATCGCCAGGCGAAACAGCGCGGGCAGGCGGGGCAAGGTGGATATCCGAAACACGCTCCGGCACAGCATATCCACCGGTGGAGTGCCCCTGGACGTGAAGTACAGGAGGCGGGTCCCTTCCAAGCCGGAGATCTGGATACTCTGCGACGTATCGGGCTCGGTGCGCACTTTCAGCACGTTCACGCTCCAGCTCGTCTACAGCCTCCACCAGCAGTTCAAGGCGGTCAGGAGCTTCGTCTTCATCGACCGGATCGACGAGGTCACGTCCTGCTTCGACCGCTTCGACGTGGACGAGGCCATGGACCAGGTCTACCGCGAGGCGACAGTGGTAGACGGCGACGGCCACAGCGACGTCGGGCGCGCGCTCGACATGTTCGAGCGTGAGGAGGCGGCCGGGCTCGGGCCCCGTGCCACGGTCCTCATACTGTCCGATGCCCGCAACAATGCGCGCGACCCGAGGGCGGACGCCCTCGCCCGCATCGCCGAGAAGGCGCGGAAGGTCTACTGGCTCAACCCCGAGGCCGCCGACAGATGGGACACGGGCGACAGCATCATCGGTTCATACGAGCCCTACTGCGACGCCGTCACAGAGTGCAGGAACCTCAAGCAGCTCGCCGATTTCGTCTATCGCCGGGCTTGATCCGTCATCCCGATGAGTAAAGCAGACACGATCAAGTGTCATTGACACTGCGGGAATACATCCTTAACATCAGAGGTTCAAGATGTCCCGTCGATCTCAAAAAAGGGGTTCTTAGATGTTTGGACTGGGACCAACAGAACTGATCGTCATACTGATCATCGCGCTTGTGATCTTCGGGCCTTCCCGCCTTCCGAAGGTGGGCCAGTCGGTCGGTCAGGCCTTGCGCGCTTTCCGGGACTCGACCGACAAGGTTCAGGAAGAAGTCACGAAGAGCCTTGACGCATCGAGCCCTGCTCCTGAGGCCAAGGAGTAGGCTCCGAACAGGAGTTTAATTGGCGTCTGGTGCAATGGGCTACCTCCACCACCTGGAGGAGCTCCGCCGCAGGATAATCGTCTGTGCGATCGCCCTTGTCGTGTCGTTCGCTGTCGCCTGGATCTTCGCGTGGGACATCCTTTCGGTACTTAAGGGCCCAGCCGGCGGCGTCACGCTAAACTACATGGGACCGATGGAACCGTTCATGGTCAAGTTCAAGCTTGCCATGTTCGGCGGCGTGCTGCTGGCCATGCCGGTCATCCTCTTCGAGCTGCTCTCCTTCGTCTCACCCGCGCTCAAGCAGAAGGAGCGCAGGTACACCATCATAGTGATGGTAATGATATGCGCCTTCTTCATCATCGGTGTCATCTTCGGCTACAGGGTCATCATGCCCCCCGGCATCAGGTGGCTGTTCAACGTGGCGGGGACGCAGATGAAGCCCGTCATTTCGGCGAGCCAGTATGTGACTTTCATGGGCTGGTTCATGATAGGCCTGGGCATAAGCTTCGAGACCCCGGTCTTCATATGGTTCCTGGTCGCCCTCGGCGTCGTGACACCCGAGCAACTGACAAAGCAGTGGCGCTGGGCGGTCCTGATCATACTGATCGTCGCCTCCGTCATAACCCCTGACTGGAGCCCGGTCACGATGACGCTCGTAGCCATTCCCATGTCGATCCTCTATGCCTTGAGCATTGTGCTCGCCCGTCTGACAACCCGAAAACGAAGAGCCGCCGCCGCGGCTCTGGAGGCTGAAGCCGCGGGCGCGGAAAGTTGACAGTCCTGTAGAATCCGTTTGTACTACCGAGCCGTGCTTCAACGCGGCTTCATGAACACCTGAACGACTCCAGAGGAGCTGAAAATGATCATTGAGACAGTCGACCCGGGCGTCGAAGCCGTCAGGCAGGCGGTGGAGGAATACGCCGCGAACTACCCCGACTACGCCGACGCGCTCCGTCTGTACGGCGCGATAATGGAAGTCCAGCAGGAGGCCCTCGCTGGCCTGAGCTGTCCTCTCGAGCCGCTCAGCGACCAAGAGCGCGAGTCGAGGCTCAGCTCCGGGGAGCCCCTCCTTGACCCACTGGCGCTCGCGATCGACGGCCCTGCCTACAGGCGGGTGATGGCGGAAATCTGTCACACGGTGGGTGGAAACACTCCCGGCGGGTTCAAGCTCGCAGAGGAATTGCTCGCCTGGGAAGGTCTCAGCGACGAGCGTGTTGATCAGACCAGAAACTCCGTGCTTGCGGGAAATGACCTCGGTTTCAAGCCATCCGGAAAGGCCTCCAAGGAGGACCTGGAACTGCTTCGGGATTTGTTATGGGAAGGGCTTGCGCCATTCTACCGGGTTTGTGGTAGGATTCTGGCGGGTGGTATGGATCAGTCCTTATGGCAGAGAGGCTATTGCCCTGTCTGCGGTGGTGCTCCACTTTTTGGAAAGTACCGTCAGGATGACGGACTCTGGGTTGTGGAGTGTTCGTTATGCCACACGTCTTGGAACCTGCAGAGGACTGGATGCCCCTTCTGCGACAAATCGGAGCAGGGGTCGCTTGAATTCCTTTACCTCGAGGGGGATAAGTCGAGGCGCGCTAACTATTGCAAGTCTTGCAGAAAATATGTGAAGACGATTGATGCGCGCGACGGGGACGAGAATCTGATGTTGCCGCTTGAGAACATCGTCACAGCGTATTTGGACATCGGAGCCAAGCAGGAGAACCTGATTCCGGCGTCAGGCCACAATTAAAAATGCAAATGATATTTGTTGTTTATAGTCAATTCACTGGAATAGAAGAAGCCTTGAAGGGGGTGGATTGTAACCTTTTCAGTGATGACTGACAGTCTCTGTCAGTGATTTGTGAAGGACATGTAATTGAAAGTGAGGGGGGACATGGAACTTACGCGTAGAGATTTCCTGAAGTTGTCAGGCACTGGTCTCAGTGCTGCAGCTCTGGTAAATCTTGGCTTCAAGATGCCGACGCGCGCGGTAAAAGCACCTCTTCGAATCATCAAGGCCAAAGAGACTTCGGGCGTGTGCTCCTTCTGTGCGGTGGGCTGCGGGACTCTCGTAGCCACCGAGTTGAGAGAGGGCAAGGCCCACGTCGTGAACGTTGAAGGCAACCCTGACTGTGCCATCAACTTCGGGACGCTCTGCAGTAAGGGCGCCGCGCTCATCCAGAAGTCTTACGTCGATGGCAAGGTGAACCAGGAGAGGCTGCTAAAGCCACGCTACCGCGCACCCGGCGCTTCGGGCTGGACCGAGATCACCTGGGACGACGCGATCACCAGGATCGCAAAGAAGATCAAGGCCACCAGGGACGCCGCCTGGATCAAAGAAGACGACATCATCGGTGCCGACGGCAAACCCACAGGGGCGAAGGTCCCGGCCAACCGCACCGAGGCTATTGGAACTCTCGGGAGCGCAGAGCTTTCAAACGAGGGCGCATACCTCTACCAGAAGCTCTTCCGTTCTCTCGGCGTGGTGTACATCGAGCACCACGCCCGTTTGTGACACGGTCCCAGTGTCTCCAGTTTGGGGAACACGTACGGACGAGGAGTCATGACCAATCAGGTCCAGGACATGAAGATGAGCGATGCCTTCATGGTCTGTGGATCCAACGCAGCTGAAAACCATCCGATCACGTTCAAGTGGATCGAACAGGCAATGAACCGGGAAAAAGATCCCGCTACGCTGATTGTTGTCGATCCCCGCTTTACGCGTACCGCGGCAAAGGCCAACATCTTTGCGCAGACGAGGCCGGGCACGGACATCGTGTTCTTCGGAGCGCTGATCACCTACGCGGTAAAGAACAACATGGTCAACTGGGATTTCGTGAACAACTACACGCACGCGGCATTCCTGATAGACCCGAAATACAGCTTCGACCCGAAGACGGGCCAGTTCTCTGGTTTCAAAGAGACCGTGGACCCGAAGACGGGCAAGAAGAAGACAAAGTACGACTCGACGACCTGGGCTTACCAGATGGGGCCGGACGGCAAGCCGCTGAAGGACCCGACCCTGCAGAACCCGCAGACCGTATGGCAGCTGATGCTCAAGCATTACAGCCGCTACACGCCTGAGGCTGTAGAGAACATCTGCGGCATTCCCAAGGCGAAGTTCGAGGAGATAGCCAAGGCCTATTGCTCGACCTACCAGCGCGGCAAGAGCGGCGTCCTCCTTTATGCCATGGGGCTCACGCAGCACAGCTACGGGTCGCAGAACATCCGTACCTTCGCGATGCTGCAGCTCATCCTGGGCAACGTCGGAGTGCCCGGCGGGGGCATCGCGGCCTTGAGAGGCTGCGCAAACGTACAGGGCTCGACCGACCAGGGCCTCCTGTCGCATTTGCTGACCGGTTACAACCCGATGCCCAACAGCGCTAAGAACCCCACGCTGGATGCATACAACCAGGCGAGGCTCAAGGCGGTCGGAACGGCCTACTGGAGCAACACGCCCAAGTTCATGGCGAGTTACTTCAAGGCGATGTACGGCGACGCCGCGACGGCTGCGAACCAGTTCGGTTACGTCTGGTTCCCGAGGGTCAAGGACGGCGTCAACTACACGCACATCGCGCTGTTCGAGGCCATGTTCGCGGGTACGCTGAAGGGGCTGTTCGTGATCGGGCAGAACCCCGCGGTCGGCGGCCCGAACTCCGATATGGAGTGCGCGGCCATGGATAAACTCGATTGGATGGTCGTGTCGGAGATATTCGATACGGAGACCCCGAACTTCTGGAGGCGGCCCGGCGCGAATCCCAGTGCGATCAAGACTGAGGTTTTCTCGCTCCCGGCGGCAGCGAACGGTGAGTACGCGGGGACCTTCGCCAACACTGGGCGCGTCGTCCAGTGGTTCTATAAGACAGCGGAGCCTAAGGGCAACGCATGGCCTGATGGTGACATCATGAGCGCGATCCAGAAGAAACTGGTCGAGCTCTACAAGGCCGATGCGCAGGCGCCCAACCGCGAAGGCGTGATCAACCTGTACTGGCCGTACGGTGACAAGGTGGACCTCGAGCAGGTCCTGGCCGAGATGAACGGCTTCAACTGGGCCAGCAAGAAGAGGCTCAAGAACTTCACGGTCCTGGCTGCCGACGGCTCAACCGCTTGCGGCAACTGGGTGTACTCGGGCGTATATCCCGATCAGGCCGACTACCCCGGTATTGCGGACCCCGATCCCGCCAAGAAGGCCGCGGCGGTCGCAAGCTTCGCGAAGACCGGCGGGAACCTTGCCAAGCGGACCAACAACGAGGACAAGGGCAACGTCGCGATCTACCCGGGGTGGGCATGGTGCTGGCCGGTCAACCGGCGAGTCGTGTACAACCGCTGCTCCGCGGACCCCGCTGGTCAGCCCTGGGTACCCGAGAAGAACCTGGTCAAATGGGATGGAACCAAGTGGGTGACGGTTGACGTTCCCGACTTCGCTTACGTCGACGCAACCAAGCCGGGCAGCCCCCCCGTTCCTCCCGCCGTATCCGCGGCGAACCCGTTCATCATGCTGAACTTCGGCTTGGGATGGTTCTTCGCTCCAGCGGGCGGAATGAATGACGGACCTTTCCCCGAGCACTACGAGCCGGTGGAGAGCAAGTTCACCAACGCGATGAACGGTAGCCAGAACAGTCCGGTGGTAATCAAATGGAGCTCCGAGATGGACAAGCTGGCGACCGTCGGCGATCCGAAGTACCCGATCATCTGCGGCGTCTCCCGCGTGAGTGAGCACTTCCAGTCGGGAACGATGACGCGCAACATGCCGTGGCTGGCCGAGATGCAGCCCAACATGTTCGTTGAGATGTCCAAGGATCTAGCCAAACGCAAGGGAGTCAAGAACGGGGAATGGGTGACGGTCAAGAGCATCCGTGGCGAGGTCAACTGCGTCGCGATGGTGACCGATCGTATCCAGGTCTTGACGGTGCAAGGAAAGCCCACGGATGTAGTTAACATGCCGTATCACTACGGTTTCATCGGTTACATCACGGGCGGTCCCGGCGGCAAGAACTATGCCGGAAACCAGACCACTCCGAACATCGGTGACTGCAATACGACCACCCCGGAATCCAAAGCGTTCCTGGTCGACATCGTGAAAGCATAGGAGGTGATGTGGCATGGCTAATGAGAAGGCGATCTTAGTTGATACGAGTAAATGCACCGCTTGCCGCGCCTGCCAGGTCGCCTGCAAGCAATGGAATCAGAACTCATTTGACAAGACGACCAACATGGGGTCCTTCGAGAACCCGCCGACGCTGAGTTCCAAGACCTGGATGCGTATCCTGTTCAACGAGCACTTCAACGGTCAGATGCAGTGGTTGTTCACCAAATACCAGTGCATGCACTGCACCGACGCGGCTTGCGTCGCGGTGTGCCCGCCGAACGCTACTACACACCAGGAAGTGACATTGAAGGACGGTTCGGTCCTGAAATCGGTTGTGACCAATCCCAAGAAATGTATTGGATGCAACTACTGCAGGGTCGCCTGCCCGTTCGATGTTCCCGGATACAGCCAGAATAAACGCGGCGTTTACCGCTGCACCATGTGCGTGGACAGGGTGTCGAACGCCCAACCGGGCTTCGATATCCCGGCCTGCGTGAAGGTGTGCGCGCCTGGAACGCTCTCGTTCGGCAACCGTGCCGAGCTTCTGGTCAAGGCGGAAGCCAGGGTGGCCAAGCTCAAGGCTGATGGGCACAAGGATGCCCAGCTCTACGGGAAGAGCCAGCTGGATGGACTGCGCTACATGTACGTGCTTACTGCGCCCCCGGCCAGCTACGGCCTTCCCGCTGATCCTAAGATCCCGGCCTCGGTTGAGATCTGGAAGGCGATTGCCAAGCCGTTCGGCGGAATCGCCGCGATCGGCGTCGTCGCAGCCCTGGTTGTCAACCGGATCATAGCCGGACGAAACAAGGGACTTGAAGAGAAATACAAGCTGGAGACATAAGAGAGGAGGGAGACAGGTGGAACTCAAGACATTCAGGGGCGGGATACACCCGCCGTACAACAAGGAGGCCACAGCCGGCAAGGCGACTGAAGACATATCCCTCCCTGTTGAGGTGATCATCCCGATGCAGCAGCATGTGGGAGCGCCGAACAAGCCGCTGGTGAACGTCGGCGACCGGGTGGAGATTGGACAGAAGATCGGCGCGACCGACGCGTTCGTCTCCGCTCCGGTGCATTCGAGCGTGGCCGGTACGGTCAAGGCCGTGGAGGAACGAAAGAACTTCGTGGGTGCGAACGTCACCTGCGTAGTAATCTCGGTCGACCCGAACCAGCCGGCGAAGTTCACCCAGAAGCGTGACGTGAGCGGGCTGTCAGGGGACGAGATAAGGGAAATCGCCAAAGAGGCCGGCCTGGTAGGGCTCGGCGGCGCGGCATTCCCAAGCTACGTGAAGCTCTCGCCCCCGAAGGACAAGCCGATCGATACGGTCATAATCAACGCATGCGAGTGCGAGCCGTTCCTGACATGCGACCACAGGCTGATGCTCGAGAGGGCGGAGGACCTGGTGGCGGGCCTCAAGCTCATGATGAAGGCCGTCGGCGCGCCGCGCGGCATCATCGGGGTCGAGGCCAACAAGATGGACGCGGCGGACTTGCTCAACTCAAAGATCAATGGCGAAAGCGGCATCGAGGTCGTACTGCTCGAGGTCAAGTACCCCGAGGGAGCCGAAAAGATGCTGATCGACGCGATACTCGGCCGTCGGGTTCCTCCCGGGAAGCTGCCGAGTGAGGTCGGTGTGCTGGTGCAGAACGTACAGACGGCGGTTGCCATGTACGACGCCGCGGCATACGGCAAGCCGGTGATTGAGCGCGTTGTGACTGTCTCGGGCTCGGGGATCAAGAACCCGAGGAACATCCGCGTCAAGGTCGGAACCCCGATCTCGCACGTGATCGAACAGTGCGGCGGGATGGTAGGGACTACGGGTAAGGTCATCCTGGGAGGTCCGATGACGGGCTTCGCCCAGAAAGACCTCTCGGCTTTCACGCAGAAAGGCACGGGCGGAGTGCTGGTCTTCACCGAAGAAGCGGTGGACGAAGCGCCCGAGCAGCAGTGCGTCGGGTGCGACAGGTGCCTCGACGCCTGCGCGATGTTCCTGATGCCGAACTTCATCGTCAAACACGCTAGGCGCGGTCAGTGGGACCTTGCAGAGAAGTACGGAGCGATGGACTGCTTCGAGTGCGGCTGCTGCTCGTTTGTCTGCCCGGCCCGCATCAAGCATGTTGCCTACGTACGTAAATCAAAGGCGGAACTCGCCGCCGCTGCAAAGAAAAGCTGAAAGGAGGCGAGACTGAAATGGCAGACAGTTCGTTCATGGTGTCGGCCTCGCCGCACCTAAAGGACAAGGACCAGATGTCCAACGCAATGAGGGATGTGGCGATAGCTCTCATCCCGGTCATCGCTGTTGCTATCGGGTTCTTCAGGCTTTACGCGCTTGTGAACCTCAGTGCCTGTGTCGTCGCCGCGATCGGCTCTGAATACATCATGCGCAAGATCATGAAGCGCCAGCCGACGATAGGCGATTTCAGCGCCATCGTCACCGGCCTCCTGGTGGGACTTCTGTTGCCCCCGACGGTGCCGTTCTGGTACGCGATGATCGGAGTTATCATCGCCGTGGCGCTGGTCAAAGAGCTCATGGGAGGCCTCGGGTTCAACGTGTTCAACCCGGCTCTCTTCGGGTTCGTGTCGCTCCTGCTGATATCCAGGTTCTGGGCTCTGGCGAACGCCAATTATTCGCTGGGCAGCATAGCCGGAGTGACCTCGGCTACCCCGCTGACGTTCATCAAGGCGGGGGCGCTCAACGGCCTCCGGCCCGGTTACTGGGCGCTCTTCTTTGCCAAAGCGGGCGGAGCGATGGGTGAGGTGTCAGTCCTCGCGGTCCTCCTGGGCGGGGCGTACCTGATATACAGGAAACGCATCACGTGGCACATCCCGACGGCGATCATCGTAACGGTGTTCGTGCTCAGTGCGATACTGGGCGCAAACCCCCTCTACATGATACTGGTCGGCGGACTCATGCTCGGATCGTTCTTCATGGCGACGGACTGGGTCACCAGCCCTGACAACAAGACGGCCCAGCTGCTCTACGGAGTGCTGATAGGTGTGCTGGTCGTGGTGATCAGGCTGTACGCGGCGCCGACCGGCGCGGTAGCGTACTCGATCTTGCTGGGCAACCTGGCGACACCGCTCTTGAACCGGCTCTTCGTGCGGAAGAGGTTCGGCGCGATCAAGGCGGTTGTCGCATCTGAGCCCGCGGTCAAGGCTGTTGCCGTAAGTGAGGCGAAAGACTAAGAGGATATAACGTCGAAATAAACGGGGCTCCTTCTGGGGCCCCGTTTTTCATTGCGAGGAGCGCCGCAGATTCCTCAGAGCAAGGTCTGCCGTCTCACGCAAGGCGGCATCCAGGCCGTCTTCGTCGGCGAAGAAAAAGGCGCGCGCTCCGGGCGCACGCTGCGAGAGTGTGGTCTCGATCGAGCTCTCGTTCGAACCGGCGAGCTTCCAGCGCATGTCGACGAGTACCAGGTCGGCCCGCGCGAGCGCCTTATCGGCCGACGGCTTGAACTCCTCGAACGGAACGGTCATGACGAAGACCGAGAAGCTGACGTCGAGATGCTCGAGCGCGCTGTTGCCCTCGACGATTATCGTCGCGTCGGCGGGAAACAGGCCGATGGCTTCGGTGATCGTTTCCGCCAGCATGCCCGGCGGCGCGTTCACCCAGACGACCTTTTCCGCTCCCGCCCTCATCAAAGAACCCGTGTCCGTGCCTTTCCGGGAAATGATGTCCACATCCGTCACGATGGGGGACGGCGCGTGGCTCCCGCTGCTGACCTTCAACGCGCTGACCGGCGCGAGCTCTCTCACGAGATAAGCCGCGACAGTGCTCTTTCCTGATTTCTTGGAGGAGGAGCTTACCGAGACGATGTGCCGGCGGGTTGGGGCGTCAGGCACCGCAGGCCGCTTTCAGGAACTGCTCGGCGGCAAGTGACAGCGGCCGGTCGCTCGCGTAAACGGCGAAGAACTCTCTGGAAAGCTCCGCGCCGTCGGGCTTGACGATCGAGATCATTCCCCAGCGGGCGGGCTCGTGCGCCGCGCGGTCGCTGACCAGCGCGACTCCCATTCCGGCCGCGACCGCGGAGAGGACGGCCTGGGTCGATCCCATCTCCGCCACGACCTCGAGGTCGTCCGAAGAGACCCCGGCGTCACGCAAGGCCGACTCAGCCCTGCTGCCCGTGCCGCTCGATTTCGCGCGTGTCACCCACTTCTCGCCGGCCAGGTCGCCGAGCTTCACCTTCTTCTTCGCCGAGAGCGGGTGGTGGAGCGGGGTCACCAGGACGAGCTTGTCGTGCGCGAAGCTCTTCTTCAACAGCCCGCTTTCAGGATGCATTCCAACGAACCCGATCTCGACCCTGTCACCCTTGACCATCTCGATCACCTGGACAGAGTCGCCGATTGCGAGCGAGATGGTAACCTGCGGGTAGTCGCGCTTGAACTCCGCGAGCTCCGTAGGCAGGAGGAACTCGCCGGGGATGGTGCTCGCGCCGATTCGCAGCTGTCCCGCCACGATACCTGTGACCCTCGGGATGTCCGCGATCATCTCTTCGCGGTCCGAGAGGATTTTCTTCGCGTGGGCGTAGGCGGTCCTGCCGGCGGGCGTCAGCAGCACCTTTCCGCGCGAGCGGTCGATGAGGTCGGCGCCGAGCTCTTTTTCCAGGGCTTTGACCTGGAAAGAGACGGCAGGCTGCGTGAGCCCGAGGCGCCTGGCCGCGCCGCTGAACGAGCCGAGGTCGGCCACCAGTGTGAACGTCTCAAGCAGAGATATATCAAGGCCCATTAGGCGTCACCCTTGTTGTGTGGCGGAGGTGCGTAAGAATCGAACTTACCCAGCGCCGATCAAGACGCCACAACGGTTTTGAAGACCGCGCCGCCCACCAGGACAGATCCACCTCCGACGGTCGAAAATCCATCATACACGATTACCTGAGCTTCCGAACGTCGCCGACGCGCGCCGTGATCCTGTTCCTGTCGAAGTACTCCAACAGCGGCAGCGCGTACTTTCGGCTCGTGCCTATCACGTTCCTGAAATCGCCGACGGTTATGCCCTCGGGGGTCATGCTTTCGCGGAGCCTGGCCTCGATCTGCGAGACCGCCTCCGGCGAGAAGTAGAGCTCCGGGGAGACGCGTAGCAGGCGGCCGTCCGCCTCGGCCAGAGCCAGCAGTTCGCCAAGCGCTTTTCGCGTCTGTCCGAGCTCGGTCGCGAGCTCGCTCACTGTCGGCGGCGAGACCGGGTTGACCCTGACCCGTTCGATGACTTCGTCGAGAAGGCGCTGCTGGTCCGACGTCACGGCGGCTTTCGCCCCCGGAAGCCGCACGAGCTTGCCTTCGATCTGGATGACCCCATCGTGGGCCAGTGCTTCCATGAAGACGTCGGCCGTGCGAGCATCCCAGCTCGTGAGCACCTGGGCCTTGAGCGTCTCCTTCGCCATGCCTTCAGCCAGTGGCTTCTCCTTGTGGAAACGCTCGAGGGCTTGCAGCATGTCGCCTTTGACCGCCTCGAAGTTCGCGGTCGAAATGTAGAGCGGGGCGCTCTTTTCCCCGACTGCGACGGTGCGCCCCTCTGTGAGGAGGCCTTTGAGTCCTTCGCGCACGGTCTCGGGCGGAAGACCCGACGCCAGAACGAGCGAAGCGTCAGTGACAGGCTTTTTCGCCCGGTCGAGGTGAACGAGGGTCATGCGGGCCGCGTCGCCGGACTCGAGCTCCTCGAACTGTTTGATCGCGGTGGGGTCGCTCAGCTTGTGCTTGGACGCGTGCGAGTCGATCACGCCGCCGCCTCCGATCGTCGTCACCGGCGAGTAGCTTCTGATGACGAAGCGGTCGCCGGGAGCAACGACAACCTGCTCCTCGAGCCTCAGCTGGACCGCCTTGGATTCGCCCGGCTTCAGCTGCTGCCCGTCGAGCGGGTAGATGCGCGCAAGGACCTCGCGCGTCCCGTGATGGAACCTGACGCGCGCGCCGCGCCGGACGGGCTTAGCCCAGTCGCGCAGTATCCTCGCGCGTGCGTCCAGCATGTAGGTCGGGCGGATATATCCGGGCTCGGCAAGGACATCGCCGCGGGCGACCTGGTCCCTGGAAACCCCGGCCAGGTTGACTGCCACGCGCTCGCCGGCGAACGCTTTTTCTCTCTCTACGTCGTGGACCTGGACAGCCCTGACGCGGGCCTCGCTGCCCCTCGGCTGGACCTCGAGACGCTGGCCGGGTGAGATAGCGCCGCTCCAGAGGGTTCCCGTCACGACCGTGCCGATGCCACGAAGAGTGAACACCCGGTCGATCGGAAGCCTGGCGGGAAGGTTCTCGCTCTTCAGGCTGACTCTGGACGCTTCGTTCTCGAGGACCGAGCGCAACTGCTCTATTCCCTCACCCGTCACCGCGGACACGCGAAGGACCGCCGAGCCCTCGAGCGGGGTGCCTTTCAACAGGTCCTTTATCTCGTCTTCGACCAGGGGCAGCAGCTCGGAGTCAACCGTATCGATCTTCGTGATGGCCACGACCGCCTTCTTCACCCCGAGAAGGTCAAGGATCGCGAGGTGTTCCCTGGTCTGGGGCATCACGCCGTCATCGGCGGCAACAACGAGTAGCGCCAGGTCTACGCCGGTCGCGCCGGCCATCATGTTCCGGATGAAGTTCTCGTGCCCGGGGACGTCAACGATGCCGACGATCGAGCCGTCCGAGAGCCGGAGCGGCGCGAACCCCAGGTCGATTGAGATGCCCCGCTCTTTCTCTTCGGCCAGGCGGTCGGTGTCGCGCCCGGTCAAGGCCTTCACAAGGACGGTCTTGCCGTGGTCGATGTGTCCCGCTGTCCCGATGATCAGGTTGCGGCGTTCGATGGGGGAGTCCAAGAAGCCTCCGGTAGGCTATTCGAAGGCGGCGACTGCTCGAGCGAGCGCCGGCACCTCGGTGTCTGCAATGGTCCTGGCGTCGAGGAGCACGGACTCGTCTTTGATGCGCGCGAGCACGGCCGGCTCACATGCGCGAAGGATCTCCTCGATCGCGCCGGCCGAGAGGGTCGGGTGGCTTAGCTTTACGCACGCAGTCGGTATCTCCGCGGTCGGAAGTGAGCCCCCTCCCGCGCGGGAGAGCTCGGAGACGACCTCGGTTGAGATGCCCCCGGCGCCGGCCCGGTCGATCGCGCGCTTCAGGTGCGAGGCGCGCGCCCGCACGGTCTCCACACTCTCTGAAAGCATGCGAAGCGCGGGAAGCTGTGTCCACGCCATATCGGGGTCGAGATACGCGTGCAGCGTGGCTTCGAGCGCGGCGATGGTCATCTTGTCCACGCGCAGGGCGCGGGCGAGCGGGTGCCGTCGCACAGACTCGACATACTCTTCGGAGCCGACAATGATCCCCGCCTGAGGGCCCCCGAGCAGTTTGTCTCCACTGAATGTCACGAGGTCCGCGCCGGCTTCGATGCTGCTGCGGGCCGTGTGCTCGCCGCCGAGTCCCGCTCGGTCGAGGTCCAGCAGGCAACCACTCCCCATGTCTTCGACAACCGGGACGAAGTGCTGAGAGCCGAGCGCGACCAGCTCCGCCAGCGGGACGTCCTCCGTATAGCCGACGATGCGGAAGTTGCTCTGGTGGATCGTCATTATCATGGCGGTATCCGGGCCGACGGCGTTCACGTAATCGGATGCCCGCGTCCGGTTCGTGGTGCCGACCTCGACGAGGACGGCGCCGCTCTGATGCATGATATCGGGAAGCCTGAAGCTGTCGCCGATCTCCACCAGTTGCCCGCGCGACACGATGACCTCGCGCCCTCTGGCGAGTCCGGCGAGAACCAGAAGCACGGCAGCGGCATTGTTGTTCACGACGAACGCGGCTTCCGAGCCGGTAAGCCAGCAGAGCAGGCTTTCCAGGTGTTCCTGGCGCGAGCCCCTCACGCCGCCTTCGATGCGGTACTCGAGGTTGCAGTATCCCTGTGACGTCATGCGGACCGCGTCCAGCGCGGCCTCCGACAGCGGAGACCGGCCCAGGTTCGTGTGGAGCACGACACCGGTCGCGTTTATCACCTGGCGCAGCGCAGGCCGCATCATCCGCCCGGCCTCGGCGATCACGCGCTTTGCCACCGCTCCGAGCGCCAGGTCGTCCTGGGTGGGAGGCCGGTCTCCCGACAGGATCGCCTGCCGGAAATCCTCGAGCACGGATCTTGCGGCGCGCGCGAGCACGAGCCTCGGGACGTCAACGGCTTCCGGCTCCGCGCCCGCGGCATCGAGAAGCTCGTTCACTTGAGGGATGAGGCGCAGAAGCGCTTGTCTTTTTTCGTCGGGGGGATTCATGGTCATTTTATTATAGGGAAACAAGCAGAGTGGCGCCAACCATCGCGGACTGAATGTCATACATGTTGCTCACCGCGCCGGCCTTCAGAATCTCCTTGAGCCCGTAGTAGTCGAGGCACGTGCCGCAGACCAGGACCTCCGTCCCGGCCTCCTCGAGCTTCTTGACGTGGGCGGCTGTCTCTTCGTTCTCTGTCACCAGCCTCACGCCGCTGTTCATGAAGATGAGAGTCGAGGGCGGACTGTCGCTCTCCGACGCCGTGTAGAGGAACATCTTCATGAGGGTCTTGCCGAGCTCGTGCTCGCCCGTGCCGATCTCGTCGCTCGCTATGAGCATGACAGAACCGGCCCGGGCCTCGGGGCAGGAGACACTGGCAGTTTTGACACTCGCGCCGGGGATGATTGAAACCAGGAACCCGCCATCCGTCTCGTCCACCGCCACTTCGCATCCGGCGGTCTGTGCGAAGCGCCGCACGTTGTCGCGCGCGGTGTCGTTATCGATAAGGACGGTGAACGGCCCGGGGCCCGTATCCAACATCGCCCGGGTCCGCAATACAGGCTCGGGGCACTTCAGGCCCGTGCAGTCTATATCCGCTTTCATCTCAGCCTTTCCGCGAATGTTTGATCGTGACCTTGGGGACGTCGGCCTCTGTTACGGTTCCGACGATCGAGGCCCGCGGGGCGGGCCCGGAGCGCAGCGCCTCGAGGATCTCGTCAGCCTTTTCGGGAGGGACGGCGGCGAGCAGGCCGCCCGAGGTCTGCGGGTCGAACATGCATTGGACGAGGAGCTCGTCCACGCCTCCCGTGTCGACTTCGACCTTTCGGTCGGCGATGCATTCCCCCGCGCTGGACCTCGCGGCCATGCCCTGCGCGACCATCACCAGGGCTTCGGTGAACAGCGGGACTTCCTTGGCCCAGAGCTCGGCGGCCACTCCGCTCGCCCGCGCCATCTCGTAGAGGTGGCCGGCGAGGCCGAACCCGGTGACGTCGGTCATGGCGTGTACGCCGCGCGCGGAGATGACGGCGGAGGCGCCCGAGTTCAGCTCGCACATTGAGGCGATCACCTCGTCCATGGCCAGGCTGACTAGCTTCGCTTTGGCCGCCGTCGTCATGATCCCTGTCCCGATCGCCTTTGTCAGAATGAGCACGTCCCCCGGGGCGGCGCCGCGCAGCGTCGTCATCTCGCTGACCTTCACGGAGCCGAGCACCGACAGCCCGTACTTGGGCTCGTCGTCTTCGATCGTATGTCCGCCCACCACCAGCGCGCCCGCTTCGTGGACCTTGTCGTAACCGCCAAGGAGTATCTCCTGAGGAATAACCGGGTCCATGTCGCATGGGAACGCCGCGACGTTCATAGCCGTCAGCGGCCTGGCGTTCATCGCGTAGATGTCGGAGAGGGCGTTTGCCGCAGCTATCTGTCCAAAAGTGTAAGGGTCGTCGACGATCGGTGGGAAGAAGTCGATGGTCTGGACGAGCGCCAGGTCGTCGGCGAAAAGATAGACGCCGGCATCCTCCCCGGTGTGCAGAGACGACAGAAGCTCAGGCGCTTTTTCTTCAGGCAGTCTCGATAGCATTCTCTCGAGGTCCCCCGGACCCATCTTGGCGGCTCACCCCGCCCGCTTTGAATAGCTGGTCAGCTCTACTTTCTCGGTCAAGTCAAACACCCCTCCGCCGGTCGGACCGCCCGCGCTACGAAGTTCGTCGCTCCCGGGTATAAGGATAGATGAACCTGTGGCCCACGCAACCTTCCAGGATACCCAGCGTGTTCTCCACCATTGCTTCTGTGACCAGCAGTGCAATCCCGCAGCCGGACGCAAACTCTACAGGGGTCGGTATGACGGCGCACGCTATGCCCGCGGACTTGAGATCGCGCTCGGTCTTGAGCGCGACGTTTGTCGAGTCAAAAAGTATCAGCCCGTACTGCTCAGGCAAGATCAGGCTTCTCCTTACATCATTAGTATTTCTAATTGATTTTATCGGAATTGGTTATCGTTCGCACGCTTTCCCTGCAAGAGGAACGTGCGGCGCGCCGCGGTCGTACACGAAACGCGCGATCGTGTTTGGTGGACAGGCTCGCCGATCGGATTTCACACGGGCAGTTGTAGACTCTCGTAGCCCTGCCATGCGTACCTTAAACGTCTGACAGATAATCGATTTCAGGGAACGTGGTTACATCCTATGCTCGCTCTGCCAAATGTACGTCAACTATATTGACAAATACTCGAGTTCAGTGCTTATAATCTCACTTAAAATTCATTAGCGATT
>Ga0209539_1000536_pt1 | contig 21671 bp, 20 predicted proteins | sample BarGraNGADG00312_2_FD_184499 | JGI IMG/M metagenome (GOLD analysis project Ga0209539, IMG submission 184499) | Arctic peat soil microbial communities from Barrow, Alaska - Barrow Graham LP Ref core NGADG0011-312 (SPAdes) (version 2) | ecosystem: Environmental > Terrestrial > Soil > Wetlands >... | reverse complement strand
CATTCAGCGATATGTCGTCGAGTGCCGTGTAGTCGCCGAAGCGCTTGGTCACGTAACGCACGGTGATACCCATCAGAGCGCATCCTCTTTTCGTCGTAGGAGGTTCATGGCCAGGAGGACTGAAACCGCCATCAGCGCGAGCACGACCGAGGCCGCGTAGGCGCCGACTATGTCGAAGCTCTGGTAGCGATCCTCGACAAAGAGCGTCGCCGTGGCGGTCTTGCCCGCGACGCGTCCCGAGACGACCGAGACCGCCCCGTACTCGCCCAGCGAGCGGGCCGTCGTCAGCACTACGCCGTAGGCGATGGCCCAGCGGAGCGCGGGCAGCGTGATGCGGAAGAAGGTCTGCAGACGCGAGGCGCCCAGAGTGGCCGCCGCCTGTTCCTGGTCTGTGCCGATCTCGCGCAGCACCGGCACGACCTCGCGCACGACAAAGGGCAGCGAGACAAACACCGTCGCCAAGATCATCGAGGGCAGGGCGAAGAGGATCTGGATGCCGCGAGCGAGGAACCAGGATCCGAACCAGCCGGTGCGCCCGTAGAGGAGGAAAAGCGACAGGCCTACGACCACCGGCGAGAGTGCCATGGGAAGGTCGACGACGGCGTTGAGCAAGCCCTTACCGCGGAAGGGATGGCGTACGACCGCAAGCGCGCAGAGCACTCCGAAGATCGTGTTGGCCGGAACCGCGATGGCGGTGATGAGTAGCGTCAACTCGAACGCATGCAGGGCCGGAGGCGTCGTCACCGCGCTCCAAGCCTCGCCGAAGCCGTGCTCGAAGGCGCGATAAAAAACGAGGACGAGCGGTCCGACGAGAATCGCGGCCAGGTAGCCGAGCGCGAAGGTTCTGAGGGCGAGCTTACGCGTCATGGCGGGTGGTCCAGCGGCGCACGGCGCCGATCAGAAGCAGGACGCCAAAGGAGATTCCGAGCAAGACCACCGATGCCGCCGCGGCACCCGATGTGTTGCCGCTCTCCAGCTGCCCGAAGATGTAGACGGACGAGACCTCGGTCTTGAACGGCAGGTTGCCGGTGATCAGCACAACCGAGCCGAATTCGCCGACGGCGCGCGCAAAAGCGAGCGCGACTCCCGAGAGGATGCCGGGGAGCAGGTTCGGGAAGACGACACGGGTGAAGGTTTGCCATCTCGTGGCGCCGAGCGAGGCGGCCGCCTGCTCGAGCTCGCGATCGAGCTCTAGCAGCACCGGCTGGACGGTACGAACGACGAAGGGCAGGGTTACGAAGAGAATCGCCAACACGATTGCGGCCCGGGTGTAGGCGACGTTGATGCCGACGGGCGAGCGCGGGCCGTAGAGAGCGAGCAGGGTGAGCCCGGCGACGATGGTCGGCAACGCGAAGGGCAAGTCGATCAAGGCGTTGACGACGCTGCGGCCGCGGAAGTCGTCGCGAACGAGCACCCAGGCGATGATCGTCCCCGAGACGGCGTTTACGAGCGCGACCACCAGCGAAACAACCAGCGTCAATTCGAGTGCCGACAAGGCCTCGGGGCTGGACACCGAGCTCCAGAAGCCGGCCGCGCCTCTTCCGCCCGAGCGCCACACGAGCGCCGCCAGTGGTAAGGCGACGATGATGCTCAGGTAGGTAAGAACGGTGCCGAGGATGAGGGCGCTCGGCGCCCTCATCCTCTCGGCACCGCCTCTACCGCGAGGCACAGTCTCGGTTGCGACGCTAGCCAGTCGAGCCTCCGACGCTGCGCTCGATGTCGGCCATGGTGCCCTTCTCGGGGTCGAAGAACTGAGTCATGACCTTCGCCCAACCGCCGAGCGAGTCGATCGTGAAAGTAGTCGCATCGTTCGGGAAGGTCTTGGCGAACTCAGCCGCGACGCTCTTCACGACCGGCCGGTAACCATTCTCGGCGTAGATGCGCTGAGCGGCCGGCGTGTACAGGAAGTCCAGGAATGCCTTCGCCGCCTTCGGGTTGGCACTGTCGCTCGTGGCGGCTACCGGATTCTCGATCAGGATCGTGGTCTTCGGCGTTACGTAGTCGATCGGTTGCTTGCTCTGCTTGGCAAAGTAGGCCTCGTTCTCGTAGGCGAGCATCACGTCGCCCTTGCCCGAAGTGAAGGTCTGCAGCGCCTCACGCGCGCTCTTGTTCTGGACGCTGACGTTCTTGAACAGCTGCTCGAGCTTGGTCACGGCCTGTGCCGGCGTACTTCCTTCCTTCAGCCAGGCCCCGTAGGAGGCCATCACGTTCCAGCGGGCGCCGCCGGAGGTGAAGGGATTCGGCGTGATCACGTCGACGCCGGGCTTGAGCAGGTCGTCCCACGTCCGGATGTGCTTCGGGTTTCCCGGTCGCACGACGAAGACGACGACCGAGTCGGTCACCATTCCGTGGTAAGCGTTCTGGTTCCAGCTCTTATCGACGAGCTTCGCATCGACGAGCTTCGTCATGTCCGGCTCGAGTGAGAAGGCGACGATGTCGGCCCCAAGGCCGGCGAGGACGGAGCGAGCCTGCTCGCCCGAAGCGCCGTAGGACTCGTCGAAACCGATGCCTTTGCCGTCTGCCGTCTTCTCGAACGCGGGAACGATCTTTCCGTAAGCCTCTCGCGGCGTCGAGTAGGCGACGAGACTCAACTTGGCGCCACTACCACTCGCACTGCCTCCGCAAGCGGTCGGCAGAAGCAAAAAAAGGGCGAACGTCAAAAGCAGAAGCGTGGGACTTGCGCGGCGCATGTAGGGCTCCTTTCGCCGACTCAGGAGGGTCAGAACAATCAGGAATATATATCACGCCTATAAAAACCGCTACTACGCACGGCAGTCCTTTCGCGGCCGGGCGCCGGCCGACGACGCCCGCCAATAGCGCCGGCTACCTAAAAGTGAGAACCGTTCCCGTCGCCTCACCCGTCTACGACGCTCGCAAATACTCGTATTAGCGGGCTAATTGGGGTTGCGATCCGGTGCACTCCCTCGGGTGCACATCTCTACCGGTTAGGCCCTAAAGAGCTGTGTTCTCAGTCGATAACTCAAAGGAGAGAGACGTGCCAGCAGCATGAGCGAAAAGACAAAGAGCCGCCCCAATCGGGGCACAGAGCCAGACCCATGGCCGCACGAGCCGCCTCAAGAGCTTCTCGACGCGCTTGATCGCGCCGCGGCGCGCCTCTCCGAGCTCGACGCTCACGGCGTCCGCATCTCGCTTGGAATCGGAGCCGACGGAGACCCGCTCGCGCATGTCTCTCAGCAAGGGCTCGCATGCGAGATTGACTCCTCGCTCCTCCTCCAGCTTGTCTGTGGAAGTAAGCTGAGGGTGCCGCGGATCTCCGCGGTCTGAGCGAGAGGCACAAGCAGCCGGAGGCCGAGCACCGATGCAGAAGTTGACCCCTTTTCGCGTTGCCGTTGCCGACCATGCGCCTTTCATGCGTCGACTGCTCGGCGAGTCGCTGCTCGTTCGCGGTATCGAGGTGACCGGGGCGGTCGATTCGGCCGAGGCGGCGATCGAGCTTTGTGGGCGCACCAGCCCGGACGCGTTGCTCTTCGACATAGTCGCCGACACCATGGACGGCGTCGTGTTGATGCGCGGCCTGCGTGAGGCGGGCCTTAGCACCCCCGTGATCCTGCTCGGCGGGCATTTCCGCGCCGACCACTACAAGGTCGTCGACGCGCTGATCGAGGGCGCGCTCGATTTCGTCGAGCGCCCGCTTGCCTGCGACACCGTTCAGGTTTTCGTGGGTGAGCTGATCACGCGCATTCGCGTGGCCTCCGATTTGACCGCGGCGCGGCAGCGGGCGCTCGAGCTCGCCTCGCAGCGGGAGCTGCATGGGCTCGAGAACGGGTCGGACTCGGCGTCGCCGCTCCGCGATCCTTCGCGTGACGGCCCCGGAGCGGTGGTGGTCGTCGGCTCGGTCGGCGGTTGCTGGTCGTTGTCGCACCTGATTCCCGCACTGCCGCCGCTGCTCGGTCTCGGCATGGTCGTGGTGCAACAGCTGCCCGAGGGATTCACGACCGCGCTTGCCGATCGTCTCGACCACTACTCCGTCCTGGGCGTAAGAGAGGCGCTCGGTGGAGAGCAGCTCAACCCCAGCACCGTTTACTTCGCGCAGGGAGGAAGTCACCTTCGCATGGCCGGTGACGCCAAGTTGCTCGTCTCGGTGGAGGAGCCGATCGACGGGTTACGCCCGCGCGCCGATGTCACCGTCAGCGACGCTGCCCGCATCTTCGGCGATCGCCTCCTGCTCGTGGTCACGAGCGGGATGGGCAAGGATGGCTTGGACGGCGCACGTGAAGTGAAGGAGCGCGGTGGCCGGATCATCGTCGAGGAGGAGTCGACGGCGATCGCCTACGGAACGCCCCGTGCCATCACCGAGGCCAAGCTGGCGGACGCGGTCGTTCCGCTGAGCAAGCTCGCACAAACGGTCGCCGACGCCGCCGGAGTCTGGGGAGCCTCAATTCCCCTACCGAGCGATTACGCCTCGATGACGAGCAACCCGGAGAGCCCGAGTTAACGCTGTACTCTTCTCGCGTCGCTCACGGTCGCGCCGAGCCCGGACGCATCGCGGTGACGGGAAGTCGTGAATCGCGAGCAGAAGACACCGAGCGCCTCCGAGACCGTCATCTCGACTGCCGGGCTGGCCCGCAACTTCGGTCACACGCAGGCCGTCAAGGGCGTCTCCTTCAGCGTCGCTGAAGGCGAGGTTTTCGGCTTTCTCGGCCCAAACGGCGCCGGCAAGACGACGACGATCAGCATGCTCTGCACGCTGCTTACGCCCTCGGCCGGGGAGGCCACGGTCGCCGGCTACGACATCAGTAGCAAGCGAACCGAGGTGCGCCGCTCGATCGGCCTCGTCTTTCAGGACCCGACTCTCGACGAGTATCTGACCGCGATTCAGAACCTTCGCTTTCACGCCTACGCCTACGGTATGCCCAAGCGAGTCCGTGACGAGCGCATCTACGAGCTGCTGACCCTGATGGAGCTCTGGGACCGTCGCAACTCCTCGGTGCGCGAGTACTCGGGCGGGATGAAGCGCCGCCTGGAGATCGCCCGCGGGCTGCTTCACCACCCCCACATCCTCTTCCTCGACGAGCCGACGCTCGGGCTCGATCCTCAGACTCGGCACCGGATCTGGAAGTACGTGCTCGATCTGCGGCGGCGCGAGGCGCTGACGATCTTCCTCACGACGCACTACATGAACGAGGCCGAGAACTGCGACCGGATTGCGATCATCGACGAGGGCGAGATCGTTGCACTCGACCGGCCCGAGGTGCTCAAGGACTCGCTTGGTGGTGATGTCGTGACGCTTCGGGTCGAGGACGCCGAGGCGGCGGCGGCGGAGCTCTTCGCCCGCTACGAATTGAGCGCGAGCATCGAGACGGACAGCGTCCGCTTCAAGCTGCCCCGAGCCGAGGAGTTCCTGCCCGGGCTGATACGCAGCTTCTCGAGCAAGATCCTGGCTGCCACAGTCCGCCGTCCGACTCTCGACGACGTTTTTCTCTCCCTCACCGGACACTCGATTCGCGATGATCGGCCCGCTGCCAACCAGCAGCTCCGCCGCTACCTGAACACGCCCGGCATGAAGCAGCAGCTGAGCTGATGGCGAACTCGCTTACAGCCCGTTCCCAGAGGAGGTCGGTCTCCACTTGAGGCAGACTCTGCGCGGGATTTGGGTCATCGCCTACCGCGAGCTGCTTCGTTTCGCTCGCGAGCGCTCGCGCCTGGCCTCTTCGCTCGGGATGCCGATCATCTTCATGGTCGTTTTCAGCGAGGGGCTGAAACGGCAGATCGGCGCGCTGGCGGTGGGTGTCGATTTCGTCAAGTTCATGTACCCGGGCATCATCGCGATGTCGGTCTTCATCAATGCGATCTTCTCGGGCCTCTCGGTCGTCTGGGACCGTGAGATCGGCTTTCTCAAGGAGGTGCTCGTCTCGCCGCTCAACCGCTCGGGCGTCGTGCTGGGCAAGGCGCTCGGCGCCTCGGTGATCGCGCTCTTTCAAGCCCTGGTGATGCTCGCGCTGGCGCCGCTCTTCGGCGTTCCGCTGTCGCTTAGAATCGTTCTCGAGCTGATTCCGATCGTGCTCGTGCTGGCCTTCTCGCTGGCCGGGTTCGGTCTTCTGATTGGCTCGCGGATGCGCTCCCAGCAGAGCTTTCAAGTGTTGGTTCAGATGGTCGTGTTCCCGCTCACATTCCTTGCCGGCGTCTTCTTTCCGGTCAACAACGTTCCGCGCTGGATGGAGATCGTCTCCAAGCTCAACCCGCTCACCTACGGCGTGGACGCGATTCGCCGCATCTTTCTCGCCGACGAGATCTCCGCCGCTATGCGTGCCTCGAGCCATCCGATCATCGGCGTGACCGTCTTCGGCCACACGACCACGACGATCGAGGATGTCGCGCTGGTCGGCCTGCTTGGCACCGCGCTCCTGGCCGGCGCCATCTTCTCCTTCAATCGGCATACCTAGCCTGCGCCGGTCACAGGCAGCACTTCTCGCTTGACGCGGGTTTCCCGGCCGCCGAGAATGGGCGGGCCGATGCCCGCAACGCGCGCTCACGTTTTCCATGGCTAGTCTCGCCTGGCCACTTCTAGCCCTCGTCTTCATGGCGGGGGCGCTCGCGACCTGGGTCGCCGGTACCAGCCTGGCCAAGAGCACCGACGCGCTCGACAATCGTTTCGGCCTCGGCGACGCGATCGGCGGAATGGTCCTGCTCTCGATCGCCGGCACTCTCCCGGAGATCGCGATCACGGTCTCGGCCGTCCTGCAAGGACACCTCGATCTGGCCGCCGGCAACCTGATCGGCGGCATCGCCATTCAGACGATGGTGCTGATCGTCTGCGATATAACCGCGGGCCGGAAAAATGCGCTCACCTACCTCGTCGGCTCGCTCATTCCGGTGCTCGAGGCACTGCTCGTCATCCTGGTCGTCTCTGCGGTGCTGATGGGCGCGTTGCTCAAGCCGTCGGTCACGCTCGGGCCCGTTAGCCCGGCCTCGATTGCCATCGTCATCGTCTGGTTGTGCGGCATCATCGTCATCAACCGCGTCAGGAAATCGCCGTCCTGGGAGGCGGTCGCGCCGGGCAGCCGGCCGGGACGTCCGCACCGGCGCGTCCCCCATCCGAAGGTTGCAACGCCGCACACCGGCACCTCCACCTTGCGAGTCGCGCTCTACTTCCTGGCCGCCTGCGTCGTCACGCTGATCGCCGGCGTCTTCCTCCAGATTGCCGGCAGCGATCTCGCCGGCCGGGCCGGAATCAACGGCGTCATCTTCGGCGCCACGGTGCTTGCCCTGGCGACCGCGCTTCCCGAGATCTCATCGGGAATCAGCGCCGTACGTCTCGGCGATCACGGGCTCGCCATGGGCGACATCTTCGGCGGCAACGCCTTTCAGGTCTGCCTCTTCCTCGTCGCCGACCTGATTGCCGGAAAGGCGGTCTTGACTACGGCCGGAAACCAGAACAGCTGGCTGGCGATCCTTGGGATTAGCCTCACATCCGTCTACGCGGTCGGCATCATCTTCCGGCCCAAGCGTTGTTACCTCCGGCTCGGGGCCGACTCACTCTTCGTGATCGTTCTCTTCGCGATCGGCATAGCCGGGCTCGTAACGATCCCGGCGCACTAGGACGGGCGCTCTATCTGTCGCGCCCGCTCGGAGTGGATTCGGCGGCCGGGGGGAAACGCCGACTGTCGTGGTAATGCGTTTGAAATCTGCGCTTTCGTTGGTACACTTCGCAAAGCTACTTTAGAAAGTGAAGCGACTAGGGCGGCGTAGATGAACGGGTGCCCGGGAGGAGAGCGATGAAGATCGCCGATAACGTCTCCGAGCTGATCGGCAACACGCCGCTCGTTCGCTTGCGCCGAATCTCCGAAGAGAGCGGCAGCAACGTAGTCGCCAAGCTCGAGTTCGCCAATCCCGGGGGCAGCGTCAAGGATCGAATCGGCCTGGCGATGGTCGAAGCCGCCGAGCGCGAGGGCAAGATCGGGCCGGACACGGTCATCCTCGAGCCGACGAGCGGCAATACCGGCATTGCGCTGGCCCTCGTCTGCGCCGCGCGCGGCTACAAGTGCACGCTCGTAATGCCCGAGACGATGAGCAGGGAGAGGCGCATGCTGCTGCGCGCCTACGGTGCCGATCTCGTGCTCACCGCGGGCGGCGAGGGCATGCCCGGCGCAATCCGCAAAGCCGAAGAGATGGCGGCCGCCGACGAGAACTACTTCGTTCCACAGCAGTTCGAGAACCCGGCCAATCCCGAGGTCCACCGGCGCACGACCGCCGAGGAGATCTGGCGCGACACCGACGGGAAGGTGGACGTTGTCGTCGCCGGAATCGGAACCGGGGGGACGATCACGGGCGTCGGCGAGGTGATCAAGGAACGCAAGCCGGATGCTCGCTGCGTGGGTGTCGAGCCGGATGGCTCGGCGGTGCTCTCGGGCGGGCAGAAGGGACCGCACGCTCTTCAGGGCATCGGACCCGGCTTCGTGCCGAAGGTGCTGAACACCAAGATCTACGACGAGATCGTGCGCGTGGCGAACGAAGACGCCTTTGCCAGCGCTCGGCGGATCGCGCGCGAGGAGGGCCTGCTGGTTGGGATCTCGTCCGGCGCCGCGATCTGGGCCGCCGAACAAGTCGCTCGCCGCGCCGAAAGCAGGGGGAAGCTGATCGTCGTGATCGTGCCTTCAAACGGCGAGCGCTACCTGTCGACGGCGCTGTTCAACGACCTGGCCGACTGAGGGAGGTGGCTGGCGTGCTGAGAAAGATGAGACACGACATCCGAGCGGTCAAGGAGCGCGATCCGGCTGCCCGCAACTGGCTCGAGATCGTTCTCTGCTATCCGGGTCTATGGGCTGTCTGGTGGCACAGGATTGCTCACGTGCTCTGGCGCTGGCGCCTCAAACTCGTGGCTCGCTGGATCTCCCAGTTCGCGCGCGCGCTGACCGGCGTCGAGATTCACCCGGCCGCCACGATCGGTCCCGGGCTCTTCATCGATCACGGGATGGGCGTCGTGATCGGCGAGACGGCCGAGCTGGGAGCCGAGGTGACTCTGTATCAGGGCGTGACTCTCGGAGGTACGAGCCTCAAGAAGGGCAAGCGCCACCCGACGCTCGGCGACGGAGTCGTGGTCGGCGCGGGCGCCAAGGTGCTCGGCGCGATCACCGTCGGCGAGTACAGCCGCGTCGGAGCGAACGCCGTGGTTGTGAGGCCGGTACCGCGCTGCGCCGTAGTGGTCGGCGTACCGGGCGAGATCGTGACCTCGAAGGGAAACGGGCACAAGCGCGTGGCACCCAACCTTGAGCACGACCAGCTTCCGGATGTGCTGGGAGACGCGGTGGCCGATCTGGTCGCACGGGTCGACGAGCTCGAGCGGCGGGTCGAGGGTGGCGTACCGCACCACGAGCTCGCCTTTACGCCGACCCACGGCGTCTGGTGCGAGAGCGAAGACCCCTCGATCTGAGTGACTTCCGATCTCGGCGGGAATAGCAGCACAGGCCGACTGTTTCTAGATTCGGCGCCGTTTTTCGCTTGGAAGGGAACGGGATGAGGCTCGAGGGGATCCACCACGTCACCGCAATAACCGGCGACGCGCAACGCAACCTCGACTTCTATGTACGAGTACTTGGGCTGAGGCTCGTGAAAATGAGCGTCAACCAGGACGTTCCGAGCATCCTCCAGCTCTACTACGGCGCCGAGAACGGTGAGCCCGGTGCCACCCTGGCCTTTTACGAGTACCCGGGCATGCAGGTAGGGCGAGCCGGCGCCGGCATGATCCACCGGCTCAGCTGGCGGATTGGCTCGGAGAAGGCGCTCGGCTTCTGGGCCCGGCGCCTGAGGAGCGAGGGTGTTGAGTACCAGCGCAGCGGTGCGCACCTGCGCTTCAACGATCCCGAGGGCCTGGCGCTGGAGCTGGCCGTCGCGGAGAGCGAGGACGAGCCGCTGGCGGCTTCTCGACCCGACATCCCCGAAGAGTTGGCATTGCAGGGATTCGATTCCGTGCGCGTTTACGCGCGCGATCCCGAGCGCAGCCGGGAGTTGCTGGAGCGGGCCCTTGCCTTCCAGCGCAGGAGTGATGCGGTTTGGGAGGTGCGAGGGAAAGCCCGAGGCTCTCTCTTCGCCTACGACAGCGCGCCGGTCCAGCCCGGGATTCAAGGCTCGGGGACGGTGCATCACGCGGCCTGGGCTTGCCCGATGAACGAGCGCGAGCGCTGGCACAAGGCGTTGACCGCGGCCGGGATGAGCGCAACGCCGGTTATCGATCGCTACTGGTACCGCTCGATCTACTTTCGCGAGCCGAGCGGAGCTCTTTTCGAGATAGCGACGATAGAGCCGGGCTTCGCTATCGATGAGGCGATCGAGCACCTGGGCGAGCGACTTGCGCTACCGCCCGCGCTCGAGCATCTGCGCGGAGAGCTCGAGGTGGGCTTTCCCCCGCTTCGCTCCTCTCGCGCGAGCTAGCGCGCCGAGCCGGGCGTGGGGCGCTAGGCCGAATCGAGATTCGAACGGACGCGGAGGGATTCGATTCCGAGGCTCAGATCCTCGGCGAGCTCTTCGAGCAACCGAGTGGTGCTCCTGGCAAAGGCGTGAGCTTGGCCTGCGTAGATGGTGAGAACGGCGTATACGTCGCCACCGGGCCCGCGCAACGGGATTGCGATGCTCGAGCGGTATCCGCGCTGGAAGGCGCGCGCGCCACGGCTGCCCAGCCGGGTCACTGGCGAAGTCGTCCAGGACGACGGTTTCGCCCGTTCGAGCCGCCGTTCCCGTTGGACCTCGTCCACGCTCGTCGTCGGCCCAGGTGATGTTCGCGCTGCCCAGGTATCCATCTTCGACGCCGCTCCAGGCGACCGGCCGGACGGTCTTGTCCTCGTCGCGCTCGACCGAGCCGACCCAGGCCATCAGGTACCCGGCCGCGTTGCAGACGATACGGCAGGCGTCGCGGAGAAGTCTTTGCTCGTCGGTCGCCCGCAACGTAGCGCGGGCGCAGTCCCGGGTTGCGATCAGCTCGCGGTTCAGGCGAAGCAGCGCCTCTTCTGCCAGCTTGTAGCGGCTGACGTCGATGTTGCAAGCCGCGCGCCCCACGTAACTGCCGTCGGGGTCGATCATCGCAGCGCACGTGTGCGCGATCCAGTGCTCATCGCCGTCTCGGGCGATGATGCGAAACTCGATCTCACCCTCGAGGAGCCGCCCGGCTGAGTGCGAGTGCGCGATGTGCTGCTCGAAGCGCAGTCTGTCGTCGGGGTGAACGATGCGCTCCATCAGCTTCGGGTCGGCGAGGAACTCGTCTTGGCTGTAGCCGCTCAAGCGCTCGCATGCGGGCGAGACTTGCACGAGCGCGCCCTGCGGATCCAACCGGTACTCCCAAACGTGAGTCGCGTCGGCGCCGTGAGAAGCCGGCGCGGTTTTACCGCTCTTCGCGCTGCGGCGGCGCGGCGCTGAGGCCTTCTTGGCGGAACTACTGTCCTGTTCGGCCACGCAGGAATCTTAGGGGTTTGCGGGGTGTTGCCGTTTTCGCGCGCGCCGTAGCCGGCCAGCCGTTCACGAGAGGCAGCTTGCGTCGCTCACCGAGAGGGGTCGCCCGCGGGGTTTGACAAGCGACGTAACGCGATATATCGTTATACACCATGATACTAACGCTGAAAGAAGGAGTTGTTTGATGCACGAAGATCATTTGGAAGGCCCGCGCGGGCCGAGACACCACCACCGGCGGCACGAGTCGCACAGGGAAGCGCACGCGCACCATTTCGCCGGCCCGCCGTTCGGCGGCGGCCACAGAGGTAGGCACCGAGGTCGCAAGGCGCGCCGCGGAGACATCCGAACCGCCGCGCTGCTGCTCCTCGCCGAGCAGCCGCGTAACGGCTACCAGATCATGCAAGAGGTGAAAGAGCGAAGCGAGGGAGTCTGGCGCCCAAGCCCCGGCTCGGTCTACCCGACATTGCAGCAGCTCGAGGACGAAGGGCTGGTGCGCTCGCAGGAGAGCGAGGGCCAGCGCCTGCTCGAGCTGACCGATTCGGGTCGCGCCGTGCTCGAGGAGCGCGGGAAAGACGCGCCTCCCCCGTGGGAGGCGATGGCGGGCGGCGTCGGCGAGCAGGCGCTCGAGCTCGGCTCGCTGGTTCGCCAGATAGGGCTCGCTGCCATGCAGGTGATGCAGGCGGGAAGCGACGCACAGGTCGAGGAGGCCCGTAAGCTCCTTACCGATGCCCGCCGCTCGCTCTACCGGATTCTTGCCGAAGGCGATGAGAAGGACTGAGCGGGCGAGCTAGATCGCCGCGATAATGGGTACCAGCTGAGGCGGAGGCGATTCTAGGGGGAGGGGCGAAAATGACGGAACGACTCGAGGGCACGGTGGCGCTCGTCACGGGAGCGAGCAGCGGTATCGGCGAAGCGACGGCGCGCTTGCTGGCCGACCGGGGTGCCACGGTCGCGATCGCCGCCCGGCGCAAAAACCGGCTCGAGCGGCTGGCTACCGAGATCGCGGGCAAGGGCGGCCGGGCGCTCGTGATCGAAGCCGACGTGACCGACCGCGAGCAGGCGACCGCCGCCGTCGAGCGAACCGTCGCGGAGCTGGGCCGGCTCGACATCCTCGTCAACAACGCCGGCGTGATGCTGCTCGGACCCGCGGTGGACGCGCCGCTGGAGGAGTGGGAGCGCACGGTCGATCTCAACGTGAAGGGCCTCCTCTACTGCACATACGCGGCGCTCCCGCACCTGCTGACCGCCGCGGAGGCCGAGCCGCGCAAGCTGGCCGACCTCGTCAACATCAGCTCGGTGGCAGGGCGCAAGGCCAACGCCGGCTCCGGTATCTACAACCTGAGCAAGTTCGGGGTGGGCGCCTTCAGCGAGTCGCTGCGCATGGAGCTGGCCAAGCGGCACGTGCGCGTGTCGCTGGTCGAGCCCGGGTTCGTCAAGACCGAGCTGTCGAACCACATCCGCGAAGGGGTGCGCGAGGCGGCGAGACAGCGCTACGCCGGGGTCGAGATGCTGGAGGCGGAAGACATCGCCGATGCGATCGCCTATGTAGTCACCCGGCCGCGGCGCATGGCCGTGAACGAGGTGCTCGTGCGCCCGACCGAGCAGGAGTTCTAGCGGCACCGCGTTCGCCGCCCCCGCCGAGAGCGCGGCAAGCGGGAAGCGACTTCGCGGCTCCGAAAACCGGCGGGGCCCACCTCTCCACCCACCCACGGGGCGGGGCACGGTATCGAGAAAAGACGCGAGGAATTGCGCCGGTTGTGCAGAGAGTCGATCACGCGCCTGTCAAGCTCGCTCGAGAAGCGATTGGCGCTCAGGCGCACTCAGTACTTGCTGACCGTCAGCACTGCGCGCACATAGCGATCAACCTTACGGTCGCTGAGCCCTCCACCCGGGAGCTCGGCGACGAACGCCGCGGATTCCGGCAGGACGTGGCGCTCCCAGGAAGTGGCGCTGCCCAGGTAAGCCGGTAGCTGCGCGAGCCCTAGCCCGGCCAGGCGGGCGAATCTGCGCTCGAGCGCTAGCGAGCGCGTCGTGACGCTCACCGCTGCGAGCGGCTGATGGAACCAGATCGACAGCCGCGGCCGCAGGCGCTCGATGAGGCGATAGGCGGCGCGCGATTCTGGCTCCGACAAGCGGCGGCGACCCGAGTAGAAGGCCCCGCCCAGGTGCCGCCAGCGCCAGGGGAAGTTGCGGTTGAGATCGACGCCGTGGGCGTTCCCGCGCGTTCCGGCCGCCCGACCGTCGGGGTTGAGATTGAGGATGACCCAGAGATCGACGCCTTCGGGCGTGGGCACTTTCAGCAGGCGCCGCGCGACGGCTACTCCGCCCGGCTCGTTGCCGTGGATCGATCCGACGATTAACACCGTCGGGCCATACGGATCGCCCCGCTGATAGGCGTAGATAGCTCGCCCCTGAACGGAGTGGCCGATCAGGTGCCGCGTCGTGCGATTACCCGTTGCCTGTCGATCGGTTGCGCCGGCGGTGACGCCGGCCAGGGCGATCGCAGATGCAATTGCGGCGAGGGCGAGAGCGGCTCGAATCGAGGATTTCGCCATGCCGGCACTCAACGCTTTCCGCCCGCGTGACTGAGCGCGTCCAGCAAGCCGCGTGCCTTGACGAGCGTCTCCTCGACTTCCTCAGCTGGATCGGAGAGTGCCGTCACGGCGCCACCCACGCCGATCGTGGTCGCCGTATCGGTCGTGACGATGGAGCGAATGACGACGGAGAGATCGGCGCTACCGCTGAGCGCGAAGTAACCGAGTACGCCGGAGTAGACGCCGCGGACCCCTCGCTCGAGGCGGTCGATGATCTCCATCGTGCGTAGCTTCGGCGCGCCCGTCATCGAGCCGGGCGGGAAGGCGGCGCGCACACATGCCACGCTCGACTCGTCGGGCCTCAGCACGCCGCTGATCGTGCTCACCATCTGGTGCACGGTCGCATAGCTCTCGATCTCGAACAGCTCCGCGACGCGAACGCTGCCGATCTCGCAAACACGGCTCAGGTCGTTGCGCATCAAATCGACGATCATCATGTTCTCGGCTCGATCCTTCTCGCTCGAGGCGAGCTCGTCTGCGAGCGCGCGGTCTTCGCGGGCCGTCGATCCTCGCCGCCGCGTTCCCTTGATCGGCCGCGACTCGACCTGGCGTGCGCGATCGATGCGCAGGAAGCGCTCGGGCGAGGAGCTAAGAACGCATACCTCCGGAAACTGAAGGTAGGACGAGTACGGGGCCGGGCAGGTGGATCGAAGCGCGCGGTAGGCGGCGAAGGGATCGATCTCTTCATCGAAGGAAAGCATGTTCGTCAAGCAGACTTCATAGGTCTCACCGGCTTCGATCTCGACTCGGCAGCGCTCTACCAGGCGCTCGTATTCGGGCAGCTCGTGCCGGTAGCGATAGGAAGGGGAGCTAGGCGGCGTCGAAAGCGGCTCCGCACCGTCGGGCTGAAGCTCCAAAGCCTGTAGCGCTTGGCCGGTCGCCTCCAGCCAATCGAGCGCCGCGGGCTCGGTTTCCTCGGTGCTCAAAGCGAGCAGATAGATCAGCCCGTCGCGGTGATCGAAAGCAAGCATGCGATCGCAGAAAATGAAGGCCGCATCCGGCGTCGAGGCGGTATTCGCGGCCCGGGCTTCGCAGTCGGCCTTCATCTCGTAGCCGAGGTAGCCGACATAGCCGAGGTTGAAATCGAACGGCAGCTCGTCGCTCACGACCGCTCGTCGTGCCAGCTCGCGTTCCAGGTAATCGAGAAAGGGGATCCGCTCCTCGATGACTTCCTCGCGCCTTCTGGCCACCACTCTCCGGTCGCGCAAGCGGTAGCTGACGTACTCGGCGTGCGGGCCGCTCGCGTCGCCCATGAACGAGAAGCGCGACAGGCCCTCGGCGAGCAAACTCGAATCGAGCCAGAAGCTCGGCGTCGTCTCGCGAAACAAAGCCGTGAAGGCGGCTTCAGGCGTGACGGTGCTCGCAAGCGTTCGAACATGGAGTCGTAAGCCGGCTTCTTTCACGAGCCCAGGCTACTCGTAGGGTCGCATCTCGGCGCGAGCTCGCGAAGCGGATGGAGAACCTGGTTTGAGCGGCGGCGTAGCATGTGACTGCCGCAGAGAAGTGCCCGCGACAGAGCTGGACGGGAGGAGCGGATCGTGAGCGACCCAGCCGGAAAGGCGAGATCAACGATCGCCGTGGTCGGTGACTACGGCGCCGAGCGGCCGACGCACAAGGCGACACAGCAGGCGCTCGAGCACGCGGTTCAACCGCCGCTGCGCTTCGAGTGGCTGGCCAGCGAGAGGGCGGCGGAGACGGACGACGCCGAGCTTGCCTCCTACGCGGGGCTCCTGATCGCGCCCGGCAGCCCCTACCGCAGCATGGACGGCGCCCTCAAGGCGATAAGGGTCGCGCGCGAGCAGGGCGTGCCGCTGCTCGGTACCTGCGGCGGCTTCCAGCACGTGGCGGTCGAGTTCGCGCGCGACGTGCTCGGCATCGAGGAAGCGGATCACGAGGAATCGAACCCGGGCGCCAGCGAGCTGGCGGTGGTCAGGCTTCCCGTATCGCTCGCCGACCACGAGCACGAGGTCTTCTTCGCTCCAGGCTCCCGCGTCGCGGCGATCTACGAGGCCTCCGCGGCGGTCGAGCCCTTCTTCTGCAGCTTCGGGCTCAACCCGGAGTACCAGGCCCGAGTTGAAGAGAAAGGTCTCGCCGTGAGCGGAACGGGCGCCGGCGGCGCAGCCCGGGTGTTCGAGTTACCGGAGCACTCGTTCTTCATCGCCACGCTGTACGTGCCGCAGGCTCGCTACAAGGCCGATGATCCGCATCCGCTCGTGACGGCGTTCGTCGCGGCGGTTTCTGCTCGTACATAGGCCTGTTCGAGTATTCGGTTAGCACTCGCTGTTAGCGACGCACATTTTTCTCCCCATTCGGGTGAAAACACCCTCCGCTTCGGCGTAGCGCAACCAAACGGCGGCCGATGCCCTTGGATACCTGTGCCGAGAGGTCGATGACGTTTGTATATGGCCGCGGCTGAACATGGCTCTGATCGAGCCTTTGTCCGCCTTGCGTGGGCGGTGTTGGGCGTCGGAGTGGCGGGAAGCGTCGCTTTCGTTTTCGCCCCCTCGGACAACGCCGCGAACGTCCTTTACTACTCGGTAAGCACGGTCGCGCTCGGGCTCGGCTGGGTTGGAATCTTACGTCGTCGTTTCGCGGGTCGCTGGATCGTGGCCTTAGTGGTTGCGGGTGCCACCACCTGGCTCGTCGCCGACTGGTTGTGGTGGCTACTGGAGCTGTTCGGGTATCCGGTGCCGTTCCCCTCGCCAATCGACGTTCTCTACCTCAGTGGCTATCCGCTCGCGCTCGTGGCGCTTGTCTGGTTCTGGCGCCGGCTCATGACAGGAGTGCTCGGTGGGTTGCTCGAGAGCGCGATCCTTGCGACGGCTTTCGGCCTCTTCACGTGGGCGGCCGTAATCGCCCCTTCAGGTGGATCTGGCTTGGGTCTGGTGACCATCACCGCGGTTTCCTACCCGGCGCTCGACGCGATGCTGCTCGTCGGCTTAGCTCAGCTTCTTCTAGTGCCCTCGCTCCGGCACGCACGAGCGCTACAGGCCCTGACGCTGGGAATCGCGTTTTTCCTCGCTTCGGACGCCTTCTACGCCTTCGGCTCCGTCCGAGACACCTATGTCGGTAACACCTGGCGCGACTCCGGCTGGGTGCTCGCCTACGTCCTCTGGGGCTTTGCCGGCCTGCATCCATCGCTACGTTCGCTTGGCGCATTACAGCCAACTCCGATCCGGCGGCACTGGGCCTTTCGCACATCCCTGCTCGCTTTGGTCTGTCTCGGCATGCCGGTCGCAATCCTGATCGCCGCACGCAGAGGGGCCCTTGATCCCGTGGTGTTCCTCGCTTTCGGCTCGCTCATGATCCTCGCCGTTTTCTTGCGGATGGGCCTGATTCTGCGCGTCCAGCAGCGCCGTGAGGATGAGCTTGCCGATACTCTCGCGAAACTCCAGACGCTGATCGAGACGGCGCCGCTTGCGATCGTCGCCGTCGAGCGCGATCGTCGCGTCACGCTCTGGAATCCAGGCGCCGAGCAGCTCTTTGGCTGGCGGGCGGAAGAGGCGATGGGCAAGCCGTATCCCCTCGACGCGAGCGAGGAGGCAACCCGGAACCTCGATAAGCTCCTGACCGGCGAGAACTCCTACGGCGAGACCGAACGGCTGCGCAAGGACGGCTCGACGGTCGAGGTCATCGTCTCGTCGGCGCCGCTGCGAAGCCAAGCGGGCGAGATCATCGGCGGTGTCAATATCTTCCTGGACACCAGCGAGCGCAAGGCCCTCGAAGGGAAGTTACGTCATTCGCAGCGGCTAGAGACGGTCGGGCAACTCGCCGGCGGCGTTGCACACGATTTCAACAATCTGCTGACCGCGATCTCCGGCTACTGCAGCCTCTCGCTCGAACGGACAAACGGCGATGCGGAGTTGGCTCACGATCTCCGGGAAATCGCACGCGCGAGCGAGCGCGCGACCGAGCTGACCCGGCAACTGCTTGCCTTCGGCCGGCGCCAGGTGCTGCGACCCACCACTTTCGATCTCAATCAAGCCGTGCTCGAGATGAACGCCATCCTCAGCCGGTTGCTCGGCGAGCACATCCGAATCGTCAACGCGCTCGAGCCCTCAGGGTGCCCCGTCAAGACCGACCAGGGGCAGATCGAACAGGTGCTGATGAACCTCGCCGTCAACGCCCGCGATGCGATGCCGGAGGGGGGCACGCTCAGCTTCGTGACGGAGGACATCGACCTGGCTGCCTGGCAGGCTGAACCATTAGCGCTCCACGCAGGTCGCTACGCTCATCTGCGCGTCACCGACACCGGTCATGGCATGGACCAGAACACCCGCGAGCGCGTCTTCGAGCCTTTCTTCTCCACCAAAGAGGTCGGCAAGGGCAGCGGGCTCGGTCTTGCTACTGCCTACGGCATCGTCAATCAAAGCGGCGGCCAGCTCAGCGTCGAGAGCGAGCTCGGGGTGGGCACGAGTTTCGATATCTACCTGCCTTGGAGCGAGCTCGAGTTCGCGGCGGCTCCCGCCGAGCACGATCAAACGGCCGAGGGTGGCTGTGAGAGCATCCTGCTCGTTGAGGACGAGCCGGGCGTTCGCGAGATCACTGCTCGGATGCTCGCGCGAAAAGGTTACGAGGTCATCGTCGCTGCCGAGCCGAAACGGGCGATTGAGCTCGCGTCCCAAGTCGACTTCGATCTACTCCTCACCGACCTGGTGTTACCGGAAATGGACGGACAGCGACTTGCAGCCGAGCTCCGTAGCCGAAAACCCGACCTCCGCGTCGTCTACGTCTCGGGCTACCCCCGCGACGCGCTGAAAGAGGGTGACCTCGATCAAAGAACACGGTTCTTGCAGAAGCCCTACTCCGCCAATGACCTCTCTCGCACCATTCGGAGCGCGCTGGATTCCAAGCTGCTCGCCGGTATTTCGGCCTAGCGGCTGCCCCGGGAGCGACCGGTCGGGAGTCAGGAAGCTCCTGCATATTGCTGCTTGAGCTCCAGGATGCGGTCGTACGAGGCCTGTATCTGCGATCGCGAGATATCCCCACGCCGGGCAGCGCTCAGGAGTGCGGCGTAAGCCTGTTTACCGACCGCATCGCTCCCGTTCGCATCGACACCGGAGACATAGATCATGTCGATGCCGGCTTTCACGGCCTGGACGGCCGATTCCGGAAACGGCAGCAGCGGCCGGGCGCCGGCGGTATTGAGATCGTCGCTGAGCGTCACGCCCTCGAAACCGAGGGTCTGGCGCAGTAGTCCGGTGACTATCTTCGGCGAGCAGGCGGCCGGGAGCCTTCCCCCATACGCGCGGTAGGCCGCGGTTCCGACCATCACGGCCGGCGCGCCGGCGTCGATCGCCGTCCTGAACGGAAACAGATCGCGGGCGAGGGCGCTCCGGCTGGCGTGGATGCGCCCCGGCCAATAGTCGGTGCTTTGAAGAAGCCTTCCGAGACCGGGGAAGTGCTTGACGGAGGCGGCGACGCCGCCGTCGACCAAGCCTTCCGCGAAGGCTGTCCCGCGCGAGGCGACCACCGTCTTCTTGTTCGAGAACGCGCGTGAAGCGATGAACGCTCGAGGTGAAGCCGGCACGTCGAGGACGGGAGCGAGGTCGAGGCCGATGCCGAGCCCGTGCAGATAGCGCCCGGTCGCCAGCCCCTGTGCGTAAGCCGTGGACACGCTGTTCATCTTCGACAGCGCCTTGGTAGGCGGCCCCGGGAGCCGCTTAACGCCGCCGCCTTCCTGGTCAACGGCGATGAGGAGCGGAAGCTGCCCGCCTGCCCGCGCTGCCGTCTGAAGCTTCGTGATCAGACCCTCGACCCCGCTCGGCCCGCGGGTGTTCTCCTGGAACAGCACGACGCCACCGATCTCCCCGCGCTTGATCCGAGCCGAGAACGCAGCGCTCGGTGTTGAGCCTTTCATGCGCACGAGGAGATGCTGACCGATTAGTTGCGCGAGCGTGGGTTGCGGTAGGCGCTCAGCACTCGATCCTTGGCTGACCAGTAGGAAGGCGGCGCTTAGCGCGAGTGCCAGTGGAAGAAGCCAGCGTCGTCTCAACAACCTGATGTTAGCCCGGCAGAAGGGAGCGCGACGCTCGACTACTAGCGCCGCATGTTCTGAATCTGCTCGAAGTCGATAGCGTCGTGCGTCTGGTTCGTGTACGGAACGGCGTCGTCCGTAAAACCGAACCAGTTGTAGAAGAGGCGCAGCAAGGCGTAGCTGACTTTACTTACCTCAAGGTGCGGCTCTTCGGTTGAAGTTGGAAAGTCGCCCGATTCGGTGAACGCTGGCTCCGGTGCATCGTGCCGGTTGCGATCACTCAGGTATCTGTCGCCGATCGGTCCTGGCGAGAGGTATAGCTTCTGCCTTTTCCCTTCGTACTCGTAGTGCGCATGATGGACGCCGACCGCGAAACGGACTTCGGTGGGAATGGGTTCGATGTACTCATGAAGGACGCGCTGATAGAAAGAGACGAACTCGTACGTGAACTCGACAACAGCGAGTCCGTTTACCTTCGGTCTTTGAGCGAACTCCCACTGCCCCCAGCCGAGGAAGTGGTCGAAAGTTCCGATGGCGGTAAGTGTTCCATCCGCATACAAGTCGATGAGCTTACGTTTGCCGTTCTGAATGTGGAGGCGCGGCCCCGATGCCAGCTCCGCCCGCTCGAGCGTAAGCAAGTTCCAGCCCGCATCGCGGGCGGATGGCGGGTTCTCGAGGAACTGTCGCACGCCCTGCTCCCGCGTGAGCGTCGGCACCTGTACCTGCTCCTTAGGTGCGGCAGCGAGGTAGAAGAGCGGTTCGGCCATCGGTCTTAATCGCCGATCTCATCGAGTCGGGCTTTGATAAGAGCACCAACACGATCGGCGGGAGTCTCGGCAGACGCAGCAGCGTCGCCGACAATCAACTCACGTAACTCGGCGATGCCCTCGGCGACATCGTTGAGCTGCCGGCCGACGACGAGGCCACGGTTGATCAAGGTATGTATCTCGCCGATCCGTGGTTCTTCGACGCGCCCGATACTGCGCACGGCTAGGCCAACGAGCCAGCCGGGCGTGCGATCGGCGTCTTCAACGAATGGCCGCTGGATCAGGAAGTACCGATCGACGTCTTCCTGCGGAGGAACGTCAATCGCCACCAATCCTCGTTTGCCATCTCCGGCCGAAGCGTAATAACGGACGTGGAGTTCGCGCAGGCGCGGGTAGACGCGGTCGCCGACAATCGCCTCGTACTGCTGATCGTTGACGGCCTTTTGGGCTAACAACCGGAGCTTTTTCACGACATCGACCGAGACTTCGTCGTCGCGCTCGGTCTGGGCGCCGATGACGATTACGCCACCGGAGGCGTTCGCAAACGCCGAAACATCCTTTGCGAGCTCGAACCTCTGACTGTCTTGCTCAAGGCGGTAGGGCTCACTCTTGAACTCGACCTCTAGGCCCTCCGGAACGCCGACGAACTGGTGGAACTCGCCACTGGCGAGAATCCCGAGAACCTCGCCGCGCTTCATTTGCCGATGCCTCGCGGCATCTGCTTGCTATGTAGTTCCATACCGAACGCGAACACGGCGGGCGCTCGATCTCAGCTACAGCCCGTGTTAGTCCCGCAGTCGCGGCAGGTGTAGCAGCTTCCGGTCCTGACCATGCGGCCGCCGCAGCGGGCGCACTCGACCGCGTCCTCCCAGTTGTTGAAGAGCGCCTTCTGACCGGGTGGAAGTGCTTCGGCCGGGGATGGATCGCCGCCCT